>ODAJ011943267.1_pt1 | contig 10769 bp, 9 predicted proteins | sample 1539241 | NCBI WGS metagenome assembly ODAJ01 (sample SAMN02144231, study PRJEB22623) | gut metagenome | biome: sheep rumen | host: Ovis aries | place: New Zealand
TCACTTGATATTGTAAATAACATTCTTATACCAGCACTTGATGTTGTTGGTGAGAATTTTGAAAAAGGAAAGACTTTCTTACCACAGCTTATATTATCAGCGGATGTTGCCAAAGTTGCATTTGATGTTATAAAGGACGGTATGGTTAAGGATGATTCTTCGGTTAGTAATGGAAAGATTGTTCTTGCAACAGTTAAAGGCGATATTCACGATATTGGAAAGAATATAGTTAAAGTTATTCTTGAAAACTATGGATATGAAATAATAGATCTTGGTAAGGATGTTGAACCATCATTAGTTGTAGATGCTGCAAGAGAACACGATGTACGTCTTGTTGGATTATCAGCGCTTATGACTACAACACTTCCTTCTATGGAAAAAACAATTAAGCTCATTAGAGAAGCAGGACTTAATTGTAAGGTTGTAGTAGGTGGAGCAGTGCTTACTCCAGAGTATGCTGAAAAGATTGGCGCAGACTACTATGCTAAAGATGCAAAGGAAAGCGTAGATGTAGCTAAGATTGTTTATGGAAATTAAATTTCAGGAAAGGAAGATTCTCTAAAAGAGAATCTTTGACTCCGCTCTAAGCCGCGGATGGCTCTCCTGAAATAAATTTCAGGAGTATAAATAAAAAAGCTGTTATAAAACTTAAGTTTTACAACAGCTTTTTTATTTAAAACTAACTTACAAATTATGCACGTTCAACTTTGCCTGATCTTAAGCAATGTGTACATACATACATTCTCTTTGTAGCTCCGTTAACTTTTACTCTTACTGACTTAACATTAGATTTCCACATTTTGTTTGATCTTCTATGTGAATGGCTCACAGCGATACCAAAATGAGCACCCTTGTCACAAATTGCACATTTAGCCATGTCCAACACCTCCTTAATAAAGATTAGGCTAAACCTATATATCAGCCCGACACAACTGCTATTGTATCAAATTAGCAAATATAATGCAAGTATTTTTTTATACCTTTTTTTATGACCTGATATTTTTATATGCCTTGATATTTTTGCAAATAAAGGGTATAATAAATAGACGTGGATTTTTCACAAAAATGAAGGTTATCTATAGAATATAGTTAATACAATTACTTATGGAGGTATAAAATATGAATGGTAAAATGAATACCGCATATGGTGAAATAACTATTGATACAAAAGTAATAGCTAAGTATGCAGGTACTACAGCAGTAGAGTGCTTTGGTATTGTTGGTATGGCAGCTGTTAATGTAAAAGATGGATTTGTTCAACTATTAAAGAGAGATAGTTTGGCAAAGGGTATAAATATAGAAATAGATGAAGATAATAAAATAACTATTGATTTTCATGTGATAGTTGCTTATGGCGTTGGTATCCACGCTGTTGCTGATAACTTAATTACTAATGTTAAGTATAAAGTGGAAGAGCACACAGGTATGGAAATTAAAAAAATCAATATATTTGTTGAAGACGTAAGAGTTATCGACTAATTGCAATGGTTATTTAAGGAGGAAATTTGTTGTGAGTATACAGACAATAGATGGATTTTTACTTCAGAAGATGTTTTTAGCAGGTGCTGCTAATTTAGAGGCTAAAAAGGAATGGATTAATGAACTTAATGTATTCCCTGTACCAGACGGTGATACAGGTACAAATATGACTATGACAATTATGTCAGCTGCTAAAGAAGTATCAGCTATAGATGTTCCAAACATGGAAAACTTAGCTAAAGCTATATCTTCTGGATCACTTAGAGGAGCAAGAGGTAACTCGGGCGTTATTTTATCACAGCTTCTTAGAGGTTTTACGAAGGAAGTAAAAAAGGAAGAAGCAATTGATAGTATTATAATTGCTAGAGCTTGTGAAAGAGCTGTTGAAACAGCTTATAAAGCTGTTATGAAGCCTAAGGAAGGTACTATCCTTACAGTTGCTAAAGGTGTAGGTGTTAAAGTATCTGAGATGGCAAAAAAGACTGATGATTTAGAAGAAATTATTGATTCAGCCATTAAGTATGGATATGAAGTTTTAGATAAAACTCCAGATATGCTTCCAGTTCTTAAGGAAGCTGGCGTTGTTGACTCAGGTGGACAGGGCCTTATGGAATTCTTACAGGGGGCATTTGATGCATTCCTTGGTAAGGAGATTGATTATGCATCACTTGCAGGTGAAGAAAAGGTTGATGAAGGTGTTAAGTATACATATGAAACATCTTTCGTACTTAAACCAGAGAAGAACCCTGCTGATATTGATGGTGATTTAAGAGGATATTTAGATTCTCTTGGTGATATAGATTCATTTGCTGTAAATAATGATACAATTGTTGTAAGTATGAAGACAGATGATCCTGGTCTTGCTATGCATAAGGGTATCAAGTTTGGTGTTCTTACTAATATTAAGGTAAGTAACTTAAAAGATGCAGATGTTTTAGTATCTGAAACTACTACAGAGGAAACTAAAGAAGTTGCTAGCAATGAACCTAGAAAGCCTTATGGTTTTATTTCAGTTTCAGTTGGTAGTGGTATTAATGAAATATTTACAAGTCTTGGAGTTGACTATGTTATTGAAGGTGGTCAGACTATGAATCCAAGTACTGCAGATATTTTAGATGCAGCTGATAAAGTTAATGCTGATGTAATTTATGTTCTTCCTAATAATAAGAACATTATTCTTGCAGCAGAACAGGCTGAAAAACTTTCAAAGGATAAAAAGATTGTAGTTGTACCTACTAAGACAATACCACAGGGTATTGCAGCAGTTATTAATTTTAATAGTGAGGTTTCAAGTGAAGAAGCACTTGCAATTATGACCGAAGAAATTGGTAATATAAAAACTGGTCAGGTTACATATGCAGTTAGAGATACATCTATCGATGGTATTGCTATTAAGGAAGGTAATATCATGGGTATTGCAGATAAGGGTATTGCAGCAGTTGGTGAATCAGTTGAAGATACAACAGTAGAAATGATAGGTACTATGGTTGATGAAGATAGTGAGCTTATTAGTATTTACTATGGTGCTGAAGTATCAGAAGAAGATGCAGCAAAATGTGCAAAGACACTTGAAGAAAAGTATCCTGATTTAGAAATTGAAGTAAATAAGGGTGATCAGCCTATATATTACTACATTGTATCAGTTGAATAAATAAACATACCAGATAGGTTAAACTAGGAGATTTTATGCTACGTGATATTTTAATTGAAGATATATTTGAAGTGAAAATGAGTTTTAAAACCATGCTAGTAAAGTCAATACTTATTGCGCTATGGCCAGCATCGCTTGCTTTACTTGTGTTTACTCCGCTAGGAGGAGTATTCTTGCTAATAGCTGCGGTGTTATGGTTTACGATTATTCCAAGAACAAAACTTGAGTATGAGTATTCTTATTTAAATGGAGAACTTTCCATTGATAAGATATTTGACAAGCGTAAAAGAAAAAAATGGGTGGTTTACGATTTGACATCAGCAGAGCTTGTTGCTCCAGCTGGTAGTGATTCAATTAAAAGACATTTGTATGGTAAGAAGGTTCTAGATTATTCATCAGGTTTTGAATCAGATGAACAAAAAACAGGTATCGTTTTAAAAGGTAATATGGGGGCAGAAGTAATATTGTTAAAGAAAAATAATCGAATTATAAATGCAATCAGAAATGTAAAACCTATGATTGTAGAATATAATGAAGCAGACACAGAAGAATAATTTAAAAAAAATAAAAAAAGTAATTGACAATATTTATTAAAACTGTTAATATAGCAAAAATCCATTAGTTATAAGGAATTATAGCACGTGGATTTTTTGCATATAAAAATATAGTATTAAAAAGAAAGTGAGGAAATAATAATGGGTATGATTATAGGTGACGCTATCACATTTGATGACGTATTGTTAGTACCACAGTATTCAGAGGTAACTCCTAATCTTGTTGATTTATCAACAAATCTTACAAAGACAATTAAACTAAATATTCCGATGATGAGTGCAGGCATGGATACTGTTACTGAACACAGAATGGCAATCGCTATGGCCAGACAGGGTGGAATTGGTATTATTCACAAAAACATGTCAATCGAAGCACAGGCAGAAGAGGTAGACAAGGTAAAACGTTCAGAAAATGGTGTTATCACAGACCCATTCTATTTATCTCCTGAAAATACATTAGCTGATGCAAATGAGCTTATGGCTAAGTTTAGAATTTCAGGTGTTCCAATTACTGAAGGCAGAAAGCTTGTTGGTATTATCACAAACAGAGATCTTAAATTCGAAACAGACTTCACAAAGAAAATAAAAGAATCAATGACAACTGAAAACTTAGTTACAGCTAAAGAAGGAATTACTCTTGAAGAAGCTAAGCAGATTTTAGCAAATGCTAGAAAAGAAAAACTTCCAATTGTAGATGATAATTTTAACTTAAAGGGTCTTATTACAATTAAGGATATTGAAAAGCAGATTAAATACCCATTATCAGCTAAAGACTCACAGGGTAGACTTCTTTGTGGCGCTGCAGTTGGTATTACAGGTAACATGATGGACAGAGTTAAGGCATTAGTAGAAGCTAAAGCTGATGTTATTGTTCTTGATTCAGCACATGGTCATTCAGCTAATATCATTAATGCAGTTAAAACTATAAAGAAAGAATATCCAGATCTTCAGGTTATTGCTGGTAACGTTGCAACAGGTGAAGCTACAAAGGCATTAATCGAAGCTGGTGCAGATGCAGTTAAGGTTGGTATTGGCCCTGGTTCTATTTGTACAACAAGAGTTGTTGCAGGTATCGGTGTACCACAGGTAAGTGCAATTATGAATTCATATGAAGTTGCTAAGGAATATGGTATTCCAATTATCGCTGATGGTGGTATTAAGTTCTCAGGTGATATGACAAAAGCAATCGCAGCAGGCGGTAGCGTTTGTATGATGGGAAGTATATTTGCTGGATGTGATGAAAGTCCAGGAACATTTGAATTATTCCAGGGTAGAAAGTATAAAGTATATAGAGGTATGGGAAGTATTGCGGCTATGGAAAACGGTAGCAAGGATAGATATTTCCAGACAGATGCTAAGAAACTTGTTCCAGAAGGTGTTGAAGGAAGAGTTGCTTATAAAGGTTCTGTTGAAGATACAGTATTCCAGTTAATCGGTGGTCTTAGAGCCGGTATGGGTTACTGTGGTGCTAAAGATGTTCCAACACTTATGGAAACAGCTAAATTCGTTAAGATTTCAGCTGCTTCACTTAAGGAAAGTCATCCACATGATATTCATATTACAAAAGAAGCACCAAACTATAGCGTAGAAACAGATTAATTATATGGAGAGTATCGATGAAAAAATTTAAGGGTTTAATTTATCCAATTATAATATTAATAATAGCAGCATTATTAGTTGGAGCGATAGTATATTCAAGACATAAACATCCAAAGTCAAAAGAAAAATTTGATAATAAAAATGGATATAATGTTGATGATTATATTGAACTTGGAAAGTATAAGGGATTAGAAGGAACTCAAGAAAAAGTTTACATTACAGATGAAGACGTTGATTCAGAAATTGAAAATGAACTTTCAGAAGAAGTAGAAGTTACAGAAGCATTAAAGAAGGGCGATTTTGTTAATCTTAATCTTACAGTTAAGATTGATGGACAGGAAGTAGCTGAACTTGGTGAAAGTGATTACGATTTTTGTATAGGTGACGAAGATTATTGTAGTGAGTTAGATTCATCTCTTCTTGGTAAAAAGAAAGGTGATGCATATACTTTTAAAGTGGCTGATGCAGCGAATATAACTTCTTCGAATTATGAAGGAGATGAGTATAATGGCAAGGAAGCTGAAGTATATGTAACTATTAATTCAGCGTATAATTACATTGAACATGAATTAACTGATGAGTATGTTAAAGAGAAATTTGATGCAAATTCAGTAGATGAATACAAAAAATCAGTTAAGGAAAAATTAGAAAAAGATAGCGAAAAAGATAATGCATATGCCATGAAAGAGGATTTATTCAATAAGGTTGTTGAAGATTCCAAGATGAAAAGCTATCCAGAAGATTTATATGATGAAGTATCAGAAGATGCATATTCTTCATTACAGGAAGAAGCTTCACAGTGGGATATGGAACTAGAAGATTTCTTAAAACAGTTTTATGATATGAAGGAAGATCAGAAATTAGATGATTTCCTTAAAAAATATTATGAAGAACAGATTAAGAATGAATTAGTTTTAAAGGCTATCTGTAAAGCAGAGAACTTAGAAGTTACTGATGATGTATATAAAAAATATATTGATGAATATGTAGCTGATTATGAATACGATTCTGTAGAAAGTTTTGAAAAAGATTATACTAAGGATGAGATTAAAGAGTCTATGGTTTATGACCTTGTATATGATTTCTTAGCAGAGAATGCTACAGTTAAAATGGTAGAGCCTAGTACAGAAGAAGATGAAGAACTAGATGATGAATACTATGAAGAAGATGAAGAAGATACGGATGAACCAGTTGGACTTGTCCCAGAAGAAGGCGATACTGAAGAAATAAGTTCAGAAGAAGGTGAATCTGAATCTAAATAAATTACTTTACAATAACTAAAAATAGTCGTATAATGATACACATATTTTAAACCGTTGAAAAGGACAGTAGGATAAAAGTCTTATCGACAGAGAAGATTGTTATAAGCTGAGAGCAATCTAGATTAAGTTTTATCTGAAAACTACCTTGGAGGGATTCTTAGTAGTTAATTATTGATTAATGAAATGAATACGGTGATTCCGTTATAATCATAAGAGAGGCTGTATTTACTAAATATGGCAACTTGGGTGGAACCGCGTTTATTAACGTCCCTTGTACTTAGTACAAGGGACTTATTTGTTTGCAACGAGTCAAGCACATCAAGCTTGCTTGAATGTATTTGACGACTGATTTCAATCCCGAAACAAGCGTAGCGGTTTCGGAGATTTATATTTTAGGAGGTAGAATAATGAGTGATAACAGAGAGTATTTCTTAAGTGTGTACAGACACTCACTTGCACACGTAATGGCTAAGGCTGTTATGGAAATTTTTGGTAAGGAAAACGTACAAATTGCAATTGGACCACAGATAGATGATGGTTTTTATTATGATTTTATGCTTCCACGTCCAATTCAGACAGAGGATTACAAGGCAATTGAAGATAAGATGCGTGAAATTTTAAGAAGAAAAGAAGATTGGGTATGTAAAGAAGTTAGCCCAGCTGAAGCTCTTGAAATTTTTAAAGGCCAGAAATATAAAGAAGAATTAATTAAAGACCTTCCTGAAGGTGAGAAGATTACTATTTACTACACAGGTGAGGATTTTGTCGATCTTTGTAGAGGACCTCACGTTGCTAATTCACAGGAATTACTTAATTGCGCATATAAAGTTAAATCAGCTTCAGGTTCATACTGGAGAGGTAATGAAAAGAATGATCAGTTACAGCGTATTTACATGTATGCCTTCCCTTCTAAACAGGAATTAAAGGAGCATCTTGATTTCGTTAAAGAAGCTATGGAAAGAGATCATAAGAAGATTGGACCAGAACAGGAGTTATTTATGTTTGATGAATCAGCTCCAGGTATGCCATACTGGCTTCCAAGAGGTTTTAAGATGTATAATGCAATCCTCAACTTCTGGAGAGAACTTCATGACGAATATGGTTATCAGGAGATTTTATCACCTGTAGCTAACCATAAAAAACTTTGGGAAACATCAGGACATTGGGGACATTATAAGGAAAACATGTTTCTTGTAACAAATGCTTATGTAGATGAAGAATCTGGTGAAGAAAACATTGAAACTGATGTTGAATTTGCTCTTAAGCCTATGAACTGTCCTAATGCTATTAATGTATATAAGAATGGTCTTCACAGTTATAAGGAATTACCACTTAGATATAGTGAGACACAGGTTATTCATAGAAAAGAAAAATCAGGCGAATTAAATGGCTTATTCAGAGTTCAGATGTTCCATCAGGACGATGATCATACATTCCTTACAGAAGACATGATTGAAGATGAAATTAGTGATATCATGGATATTGCAAAATTCATCTATGAGACATTTGGTCTTACATATGAAGCTGAACTTTCAACAAGACCTGATGACTTTATGGGCGCTCCAGAACTCTGGGATAGCGCAGAAGCAGCTTTAAAGAAGATTTTAGATAAGAAGTATGGTGAAGGTGGATATGAAATCAATGAAGGCGATGGTGCGTTCTATGGTCCTAAGATTGACCTTAAGATGAAGGACTGCATCGGTCGTGAATGGCAGATGGGTACAATTCAGTTAGACTTCCAGTTGCCACTTAACTTTGATCTTAAGTATGTTGCTGCAGACGGATCACAGAAACAGCCAGTTATGATTCATAGAGCTATCTTTGGTTCATTTGAAAGATTTATTGGTATCTTAATTGAAAACTTCAAGGGGGTATTCCCATTCTGGATGTCACCATACCAGGTTGGTATTGTTCCAATTAGAGCAGAGCATAATGAGTACGCTAAGAAGGTTGAAAAAGCACTTAGAAAGGCTCATATCAGAGTGGAGGCTGATTATTCTGATGAGAATATGAAAACAAAGATTAAAGGCTTTAAAAAGTATAAAGAGCCATATATTGTTATCATCGGTGATAAGGAAGCAGAAGAAGGAACAGTATCAGTTAACGTAAGAGGTAATAAGCAGATGAATGGCTTAAAACTCGAAGACTTCGTTGCTTTATGTGTAAAGCAGGCAGAAGAACGTACACTTGAACTTATTGATTCAGTAGAATAGTTTTTATATTTAATAGTAATAAAAAAGGAAAGCCTTTTTGATATGTACCCTCTTTACTGGACAAACCAGTAAGGCGGGGTCTTTTTATTTGCGCCTGTATTTTTATGGACAAAAAACGCGTCTTTTGTTAAAATAGTAAATTGATGATTACCCAACTAGGTTGGGTGAAAGGAGAAAAATCCATTCTCTCTAATAGAGGGTAATTGGATTATAGGTGAATTATGAAAATATATGACGAAAAGGAAATACGTAGTAATTATGAAAAACTGACTCTTTCTTTAATAGAAAAGAAGCTTACTATTACCACCATGGAGAGCTGCACCAGTGGACAGATTGCATCTCTTATTACCGATACGCCGGGGGCTTCTGAGATTATGAAGGGAGCTTTTATCACCTATAGCAATGAAGCGAAAATCAAGTTCGGTGTTCCGGCAAAGATAATAGATGAATATTCGGTGTATTCGGAGCAGACGGCCTGCGCTATGGCTAAGGCGGCAAAGGAAGCCTTTAATGCCGATATCAGTATCGGTGTTACAGGTACCATGGGGAATATAGACCCGGCCAATGAAGAGACTTCTGTTCCTGGAAGGGTGTATTTTGCAATATACTTTAGGGAAGAGATAAAGAGCTTTTCAATAGAGCTTCCCTTTATGAAGAACCGTCTTTCCTACAAGCTTGCAGTAGCCGGGGAAATATATGAAAGGCTTGCCCAGCTTTTATAAAAACTCACATTACAAAAATGTCACATCAGGGTTATAAATTGTCACCTGAATCGATGTTGCATAGAGATTTTTTTTGGTATCATATGCACATAAAATGAAACGGAGGAAATAACAAATGTCAATTTTAGATGTTCAGGATATTAAAAAAACTTATACAACACGTTTTGGTGGTAATCAGGTAAAGGCACTTAAGGGAGTTTCCTTTACAGTTGAAGAGGGCGAGTATGTCGCTATTATGGGTGAATCCGGTTCAGGTAAGACCACTCTTTTAAATATTTTAGCAGCTCTTGATAAGGCAACTGGAGGCAAGGTTCTACTTGATGGCAAGGAGCTTTCAGGTATAAAGGATAGAGAGCTTGCTGCATTTAGAAGAAAGAATCTGGGCTTTGTTTTCCAGGAATTTAATCTTCTTGATACCTTTTCTATCAAGGATAACATTCTTCTTCCTATGGTATTAAATGGGGGAGATTTAAAGGATATGAGCGAAAAGCTCGAAAAGATTGCTTCGGCTCTTGGTATTTCAGAGCTTCTTGATAAGTTCCCTTATGAAGTGAGCGGCGGACAGAAGCAGCGTGCAGCAGCCGCTAGAGCCCTTATTACCTCACCTAAGATAATTCTTGCTGATGAGCCTACTGGTGCTCTTGATTCACAGTCTTCTGAAGATCTTTTGAAGGTGTTTGAAAAGATCAATAATGGAGGACAGACGATTCTGATGGTTACCCATTCGGTAAATGCGGCAGCGCATGCAAAGAGAGTTTTGTTCATTCGTGACGGTGTCGTATTCCATCAGATCTATAAGGGCGATAATTCTGAGGAGCAGTTCTATCAGAAAATTTCAGAAACTCTGACAATGCTCCGTACTGGAGGTGAGAGATAATGAAAATGGGCTTTTATTTTAAGCTTGCGCTCACTAACATAAAGAAGAATTATCGATTCTTTATTCCTAGAATTCTCACTGAGTCAGGCCTTCTTGGATGTTTCTTTATTATTTTCACTCTTGCGCAGGATGAACGACTTTCAAAGATAAGAGGCGGCTCTTACCTGCCTACGATAATGGGCTTTGGAAGCGTTGTTATCTCAATCCTTTCCTTTATTCTTGTACTTTATGCAAACAGCTTCCTTATGAAGCAGAGAAAAAAGGAATTTGGTTTATATAATGTGCTTGGTATGGAAAAAAAGCATGTTGGAAGAGTTCTTTTTTCAGAAAGCTTAATCAGCAGTGTTTCAGCTATTGTTTTAGGCGTTATTTTAGGTGTAGTTTTTTATAAGCTTTGTTCTATTCTTATCTG
>ODAJ014763176.1_pt1 | contig 10768 bp, 7 predicted proteins | sample 1539241 | NCBI WGS metagenome assembly ODAJ01 (sample SAMN02144231, study PRJEB22623) | gut metagenome | biome: sheep rumen | host: Ovis aries | place: New Zealand
TGATGACCGCCTGTCTGGTGGTGCTCTGTCTGGTCGATATGTGGCAGGTCAACAAGCGCTATCTCAACGACGGCATGTTCGTCTCTGCCAGCGTGCGCGAGCAGCCCATCCAGAAGACGGCAGCCATCGACCATATCCTGCAGGACAAGGCTCCCGACTTCCGTGTGCTCAACCTCGCCACCTCGACCTTCAACGAGAACGAGACTTCCTACTACCTGAAGAGCATCGGAGGCTATCATGCTGCCAAACTGCGCCGCTACCAGGAACTCATCGATGCCCATATTGAGCCCGAGATGCACCGTCTGTATGGTGCTGTAGCCGATGCCGGCGGCGATATGACCCGGGTCAATGGCGACAGCATCTATCCCGTGCTCAACATGCTCAACACCAAGTACTTCATCCTCCCCTTGCAGGGCGGTCAGACCGTTCCCGTCGAAAATCCCTATGCCTATGGCAACGCCTGGCTGGTTGACAAGCTGCACTATGTTGACAATGCCAATCAGGAGCTCGACATGACGGGACAACTCCCGCTGCGCCATGAGGCAGTAGCCGACAGGAAGTTCGAGGCAGTCCTTGGCGAGGCCGCCGCTCAGGACACACTGAGCCGCGTCACGCTGAAGAAGTATGAGCCCAACCAACTGGTCTATGAGGTCAGCTCCGATAAGGGCGGTGTCGTGGTGTTCTCCGAGATATACTATCCTGGCTGGACGGCAACCGTAGATGGCGTTGAGCAGGAACTGGGACGTGTCGACTACGTGTTGCGTGCACTGAAGGTGAAGCCCGGCAGCCACGAGGTTGTGCTGAGCTTCTTCCCCAAGAGCATCGACCGCACCGAGACCATTGCCTATGCGGCCTATGCGGTGCTGTTGCTTATTCTTCTATTCCTCGGATACAATGCCTTACGTAAGCGCGGTGAGCATACCAGACAATCATCGCCAGACATAGCATCGGAATAAGAAACGACAGATTGGTGCTGGGCAGTCCCAACACCGTGATATGACTTTCAATGATGATGGCCTGAATGGGCGGAAAGAACGATCCCCCCAGGATGGCCATAATCAGTCCTGCACCTGCTATCTTGATATTCTCACCGATGCCGCGCAGTGCCAACCCGTAGATGGTGGGGAACATCAGCGACAGACAGATGCTCACCGTCACCAGACAGTAGATGCCGTTGCGGTCGGTCAGGAAGATGACACCCATCAGCGCCGCGATGCCCAGTATCGCCATCGTCGACAGCATACGCTCCGGCGAGAACCAGTTCATGAGCCAGGCGCAGATAAAGCGGCTGCAGGCAAAGAAGACGATGGCTACGATGTTGAACTTCTGCGACAGCACCTGCGCCTCCTGTTCCGTCATTCCCTCGGCAATAAAGATACGCGTGCCGTAGACGATGATATACATCCAGCAGGCTGCCTGCGCACCCACGTAGAAGAACTCGGCCAAGACACCCTCACGGTAGTTCTTGCGATGCCACAGTTCCGTTAGTATTGTCGTGATGTCCTTGCCATTGCCGGGCATATCGTAACGCGGCACACGAGTCAAGTAGAGCACCACCATGATCAGCACCACCATCGCACCGATATAGACATACGGCTCAATCAGAATGTTTAGGTCGTGGTCCTTGATGATGTCAAACTGCTGTTGGGGCATCTGCGCCCTCACATGACTCTCCAACGGGTTCAGGCGTTGGTGTACAAAGACGGCTACCAGCATACCTGCCACCGATCCTAATGCATTGAAAGCCTGGGCCGTGTTCAGACGCTGAACGGCACGCTTCTCGCTACCCATGCAGTAGACATACGGATTGCAACTCGTCTCCAGAAACGACAGTCCGCACGTCAGCACAAAGTAAGCTCCGAGGAACGGCATGAACGACCCCACCATCTTGGCTGGTAGGAACAGGAAGGCCCCCAGCGCATACAGCGCCAGCCCCACCAGTACGCCCCACTTGAACGAGAACCGTTGGATGAACAGCGCTGCGGGCAGCGCCATGCAGAAGTATCCCAGGTTGAAGACTACGGGCACGAGGGTTGCCTCGCTGGTGCTCATGCGGAATATTTTGGAAAAGGCACCCACCATCGGTGAGGTTACATTATTGGCAAAACCCCATAGTGCGAAGCACAGTGCTATGAGTGTGAATGCGGCAAAAAAGCCGTTTAGCTGTCTCTTCGAGATTGACTTGTTTTCAAGAATGCTCATTAGTAAGAATATTTATTTTGCGGCAAAGTTAATGTTTTTTCTGCAAAAAAAGTCTTTCTTCACCCAAAAAGTGACAAAAGCCATCATAAAGTTTGCAATTTGTACTTTAGTTTTGTATCTTTGCACACAGGTTTTCATAAAACGTAAATATGACCGACCAAGAGATTATAAAAGGACTGATTGCCCGTGACAGCCGCATCACCGAGGACTTCCTCTTCGTTAAGTGCCGTCCGCTGTTCTATAGCGTCATGAAATTGGTCTTCAGTTATGAAGTAGATTACGATGAGATGGTCAACGAACTCTATATCTATCTCATGGAGGATGATGCCGCTAAACTCCGCAACTTTCAGTATCGCAGTTCGGTATATCAGTGGCTGAAGGTTCTGTCTATCAGGTTCTTTGTTAAGAAACGTTCACGCCTGATAGAAGACAAAAGTGGGGAGACTCTCTATGACAAACAGGAACAGGTGGAGGCAGGGAATACCGATTCTATCGCAAAACACGATTTGGAACGGCTCTTCCAGTCCATGCCGACAAAGCGATATGTATATGTTATCCGTCGGCTGATTCTCGAAAACTGTGAGCCAGAGGTGCTGGCACGTGAGATGAATATCACCATAGCGAACCTATATAATATCAAACGGCGTTCTGTAGCGCAGCTGACACGAATAGCCCTAAACGACATCAACGAATATGGCAAATAAAGACCGTATATCCGATGAACTGCTGGCTGCCTATTTGGATGGTAACACCAGCAAAGAAGAGACTGAAAAGGTGCTTCAGGCAATAAGAATAGACAAGGAATTGCAGGAAGTTCTTCAGATAGCCATGCAGACAAATGACGACTTGTCGCTCCTTCCACTTAACTCCTCCATGCAGGAAGAAACACTCCCGATGCTTCAGAAGGCAGCCATGAGCGGTGAAAACATCTGTGCTATCCTTTGTGAACTATATATCTTGCAGCGTCACCACATCCCATACGATGAAGAAGCTCTTGTACAGACCGCAAGAAAGAAAGACTGGCTGAAACCCGAAGGAACCCCTCTTTATTGCATAGGCAATTTGTTGGCCTACTCAGGCATGCTTATCAGTCGTAAATACGACTCAACGACAGACGACTTGCAACATGCCATTGATAAGGGGAATGACATTATTGTGGGTGTCGATCGGGAAAAACTGTATGTGGAGCCAGTTGATTTGGAAGACTCGACCAACCATGCAGTGATTGTAACCGAGTTAAAAGGAGATTCCGTCACCCTGTTCGATCCTTACAAGACTCCGCAGCAGACAGAAGTTCCTCTTCCCGATTTCATGAACGCTTGGAAGGAATCTCATCACTATATGGTTCAGGTCTTGCAATCCGTCAGCGAATACGAGCCACATCCTATTGATGTGGATGCCGTTCCTCTTGATGGCGACTTGGTGGTACTGCAAGAAGCCATTGCTGAGAATGCTCATAATGTATGGGCGCAGGCCCGCATCCGGCAGGGATGGACGTATGGCAAGGAGTGGGACGACACCAAGAAGCATGACCCCAGCCTTGTTCCCTTCACCTCCCTGCCTGACAGCGAGAGAGACTACGACCGACTGACAGCCTTTAATACCATTAAGCTGGTCAAGAAGTTAGGATTTGACATCGTAAAACGTAAAAAATAAAAATATTTTTCCAATGATAGAAAGAGCTGCTTCGGTGGCTCTTTTTTGATGTATGAAAGACATCAGAAACATTACACTGGCCTTACCCGCCACCGAATTCCACGTCTATTCCGATGGATTGATCAATGTACGTATTCAGGCAAGAAAAGGTGCCGTCGTCAAGGAGGGACGCTTCACTTGCTTCATCTACTCTGTCGACTATTTCCCGATGTGCAATAGTGACGAATCCGTTCTCTTCACCCGTCATGCCAGCAACGATGTCACTATCGAGATGCCCAGCGTTCATGTCTGGCTGCCAGGCGACTATATCTGCTTGGTACAGGACAAGAGCGATGTTTCGCTGCTTCGCATTGATTTCAGTATCGACGAGTCGCTGACTCTTACCCAGCAGCAACCCGTTGCATGCGCTCCCTCTTGCTTAGACGATGTCCTGACCTGTTGTATAGAGAATCTCGACTCAAACTGGGATACGATTGCCACCACTCCAGGCACCGCCCAGCTCCGCAAGTATGTTATGCAGTGCCGGCAACTGTTCCTCTATAACGAGTTTCGCAAGCAGATGCAAGGTAAGGAAGTCAAGTGTGACAGAAACTTGCTGATATACATCCAGAATAAGGATTGGGACGAGCAGGTGATGCAGGCATTTCAAAAGCTCTCGGTGCCAGGCCATTATCTTACCTATCTTGATTGCGGCACACTATATAATGCTGCGCTGCAGAATCCCTACGAGCTGATGAACGAGAAATTCAACAATACCGCCAGTCAGGTCTATTGCCTGACCAATGTCAGTACGCTGCTGAACACAGGTGGAAGGGTTGTCGTCAAGCGCATCGTAGAGAAGATGCACGAGGATGGTGGCAGCAAGTATAAGCTATGGCTTTGTGGCACTCGGCAGGAGATAGACAGCCTGCTGGAGGTGAACCCGTCGCTCAAGGAGTTTTTTCTGCGACATAACAGACTGGAGCAATTACCTTATAGCGGATTCGAACTTGTCCAGTCGTTTTTTGCCTGTCTCGACAAGGAGAACCTCGAACTGTCTGCTCAGGCCAAGGATGCCCTGTCGAGAGCTGTGCTCGTGCGTCAGCAGCAGGGATGCTTCACATCTTGGACGCTTGCGACCATCCGCCGCTTCGTGGCAGAAGAGATACGTCAGCGCTATCTCACCCGTGCTATTGGCGAAACTGAAGGTTCTAACGAGATTCTGCCGCTTGTCACACTCGAAGACCTCGCGCTCGACCAACTGCCCAGTTCGGCATCCGAGTATGAAGACTGTCTGCGCGAACTGAATACGATGGTGGGGCTCGACGACATCAAGCAGAGCATCGTTACAATGGCCAATCAGACCCGATTCTTCACGCAGCGTCGCAAGGCGGGATTCCCCACCTCCAACATGTCGGCCCATCATGCCATCTTCACGGGTAACCCGGGAACGGGCAAGACTACGGTAGCCAAGATGCTCGGAAAGATTTATCATGCCATCGGTATCCTGTCCAAGGGCGATGTGATATGTGTAGACCGGACGCGGCTCGTAGGCCGCTATATCGGTGAGACGGAGGAAAACATGAAATCCGTGTTGGAAGAGGCGCGGGGCAATGTGCTCTTCATCGACGAAGCCTACAACCTGAGCGAGGGCACCACCGATAGGAAAGACTATGGCTACAAGGTGATAGACAGTCTGCTCACCGTGTTGGCACTTCCCAATCCAGATATTGTCATTGTCTTTGCAGGCTATGAGAAAGAGATGGATGCAATGCTGACCACCAATCCCGGTTTGATGGGGCGATTCCCATACAAATATCATTTCAGCGACTATTCGGCAGAGCAGCTGATGGAGATTGCCTGCCATCTCTTCGAGCGCGATGCATACCTGCTCAGCAGCGATGCCAGAGCTGTGCTTCAGGAGAAAATCACCGATATGCTGTCGCAACGCACCAAGAACTTCGGCAATGCCCGCTGGGTGGAACAGTTTATTCGCAATGGCATCATCCCCGCAATGGCCGACCGCATCATACATGCGTCCTCATGCCAGGATTATCAGCAAGTGCTCCCCTCCGATGTCGAGGCCGGATACCGGCAGTTCAATCCGCGCATGGTAGAACTGCGTCCACGACGACAGGTGGGTTTCAATGCCTGAACAAAGCCAAACACGATTCTGAAATGTCAGCTGGGGTTATATCGTTTAAAGATAAACAACTCCTCTTGTTCCAGCATGGCAGGGAAGTCCACACCGATGTCTTCAAACTCCTTGATAAGAATGGTATTCTCTAAAAACGCTTCTGTGGCACGCGCCAGATTCTGCCGTAGTATTTCAGCATCCAGTTCCACATCATGACTCATTTCTGTATTATTTGCCACGGTATCATAAAGCGTACGTAAGTTCTCACGATTAGCTTTTTCTGTTTTCCCTTTGGGATCGATGTAATTCTTGATAAATGACGCAAAGGTTCTTGTTCCAATATCTCCCTGAAAATATTTCCGGGTGGTAGTCAGAATGACGAGGCTTAGAACATCCATTTGGTTCAACCCCATCCTGCCCGCAATAATCTGAAACAGATAGACCTCCTGCGGAGCGGCATATCCGTCTGCCCCTATCAGTTTTATAATATCCCTCAGGTAAGCCTCCCGCCCCTCGTGCGTCTTAGGCATCTCCTCGTTCACATGGTCATACCCGCCTTGCAATGCCTCCATCAGTTTCATCTCGTCAACACCCTCCAAATGGCAAATCGTCTTCATGGCCTCCATCTCTTCAGGAGTCACATGTCCGTCGGCAATAGCCATCGCCGTCAGGTCGCGAGCCAACTTAAACTGCGGTTCCGTCACCACAGCCAGGAATTTCGTAATGATACTCATACTCTTAGGCTATGAAACGTCTTACAAAATGATCAATTACTGTGATGCCATCCTCCTTGCTGACGTGTCCAGCATTCACCTCATCGAGGACAAACGACAGCAGCAGTAGCGGTGTCACGCCAATGCTATTGGCAATCGCCCCGATGGCATGCAACTCCAGCGCCGAGTAGCTCCCGTCGGTCATCATCATGCGTATCAGGTGCAGCACATACCGTTTCTTCTCCTCCGTCGAGTGAAACAGCTTCCCTTCTGCAATCTCTTCGCGCACATCCTCCATCATCTTCACCGTAGAGATGCCTTCCAGTTGGCAGATATCAAGAATCGCTTTTTTCTCCTCTTCGCTGAACTCCTGGTCAGCCACAGCCACGGAAAGCAGGTCGCGTGTCAGCACCCTCTCCTCCGTATTCAGGTCGTTTTTAAACCAATCAACAATTCCCATAGTTCTCGATTTTTAACATGATGCTGCAAAGATAAGCAAAATATCTGTAATTATGGCACATTTAGTCCGACTAAATGGTAAAATATCGGATAATTTGCGTATTTTTGCATCAACAATTCCCCAAAGATGGCAATAGTGCATTTCTGTCATTACATAAAAACGGAAAAATGGAATCTCCGAAGTGAGATCATGTACCTGATAGTGTCGTTAATACTGCTATCAGTCACTTTGCCCGTATACGGCGAAGACACCTATCCTGCCATCTGTATAACAACCGCTAACCTTAATGTTAGAACCACAGGCAGCACTAAAGGCAGAGTTATTGAGACCCTGCCCTCGGGGACCAGAGTCCAGGTTCAAAGGGTGACATTTGACGGATGGGCAGAGATTGACTATTACGGCAGTTTGGCTTATTGCTCTGCAAACTACCTGATGTATTGGGAAGCAGTAACTCCAACTCCCAGCACTGATACCGGCAACAAGAACCATCGCTCAGGCTTCCTGTCGAATATCAGCAGTAGAAGCATCTGGGAATCAATATTCTCCGTCGCTATCATTTGTGTCATACTTGCCGTCCTTCGCAAGGTACTCATCACCATTCTTGGCCTAATCAGCATCTTCTTCTATCGGATATATCATTTTATCTCCTTCCCTTTCTATTGTCTTAACTGGTTACAGCGACGGTTAGCCAAACCCTGGATGCAAAGTTATAAACGAAATACACGCTCTGACAGAGAGAATGCCAAATTGCGCGAGGAACTAGAAATGTGGAAGATACCTCTCTGGCTGATTCTCATACCTCTCCGATTTGTAAATGCCTTTTATTATAACATCGTTGTACATTGCAGTTTTGAGATGTTCAACTATGTCGTGGAAGTCATTGCTCCAGAAGGTGAACGGGAAGGTTCGGACAATTCTCTCCTATGGCTAATCCTGCTTCCCTGGCGATTCATCAAATATGTCATCTGGCATGGCTCACTGACCTTCATTGAGAGTTGCATCTGGACGGCCATTGATACTTTTGTTCCAGCTTTAACAGCTTATCATGGTACGACATGTGCAGCAGCAGAAGGTATCTGCCAGGGACCTGACAGAGTAGAATCGAAAAACTGGCTAAGTGCTGTCTGGAACGTTGGTGGTGGCAACTATGCAGGAAACGGCATCTACTTTGCCCCTGTCAGAAGTACCGCTTATCATTATGCCAGTGGCTCACTGATTGTCTGTCGTGTCTCCTTCGGACGAACCTTGGATCTTGGCTTAGCTCCCCGACGAATATATGACCTTTGCGGCAAGCCGAATGCGCTGGGGGTTACAGACTGGGGATTGAAGAACAACTATGTTACTGGAGAATGGTGGCGAGGTGACAGCCATGCCGGGTGGTGGGAATATTGCATGTACGATTGGCAGAACCGCTACAACGATAGTTGGCGCATTCGTCCATTGTACGTTATCAATCTTGAGGGTGAGTGCATACAGAGGATTCCTGGTGGAATGTATCACTGGCTTTTCAATTCTTTGGCATTTAGCGACTTGCTGACATACATACGCGGGAAACTTGGCTGATTTTATATTTTTTTCGACGAAACACCTACCCTCCTACCATCACTGGGCTCAAAGGCCGATGTACAAAGGGATAGGAGCATGGTAGGTGTTGCTGTAACTCCTACCATACTCCTACTATGTAAATGAGGAATGAGAAATGAGGAATGAGAAATGAGAATGCGAAGCCACACTTTGCGCCTTTAGGTCAAAGAAATGAGAGGCTGTTGTGAATTATCCCGACAAAATAAAGATTCCTGTCAGATTCCGCATCTGCTACTGCAAAAGGGGAAAATTGCTACCATTAAGGAAAAATATTTTTCTCAGGGCAGATAAATTTTACTGGCAGGCCTGCCAGTAAAAACGCCCTCACTTCCAGTCCTTTCAAGCCAATAGGAAAGAATCAAGCGAAAGTCGCGAAAAATATTTACTTTACTTTTCTCTTGCCTCTCACCACTTACTTCTTACCTCTGAAAGTTGAGCAATGTGAAACATGCGAAACTTGAATCATTCCTACGGTAGGAGTATGGTAGGGGTATGGTAGGGGTTGCTAAAGCCCCTACCATACCCCAAACCCTTTGTACATCGGCCTTTCAGCCCTATCATGGTAGGAGGGTAGGAGTTTTGGGATTACGGCTCGTAGAGGATGATATTACGGCTCATTGGTGATGATATTACGGCTCGTTGAGAAGCAGCGTAAGCCCAAGGTTATTCTCTTAATCCTTGTTATAATGGAATGACAATAGAATATACATAGAAGAAGCTCATATGAAATATATCTTCTAGTCTTAATCCTTGTTCTAATGGAATGAAGTTAGAATTTTTTTATTTTTTTTGCGTTTTTAACATTATTGTCTTAATCCTTGTTCTAATGGAATGACAATAGAATATAGTTGTAGGATGGGAAGGCCGTCACATCGGTTTGTCTTAATCCTTGTTCTAATGGAATGAAGTTAGAATAAACATAAAACATAATTTATATATATTGGAATCAGTGTCTTAATCCTTGTTCTAATGGAATGAAGTTAGAATATGAACAGGTTCCGTATCTTCTGGACATTAACAGAATGTCTTAATCCTTGTTCTAATGGAATGAAGATAGAATAGCAGATGCGTTTGGCTTTTGGACAAAGGGTGTAGTCTTAATCCTTGTTCTAATGGAATGAAGATAGAATTCGTTTCGACAATGAGACTTTAACAGCAAAGGCTGTCTTAATCCTTGTTCTAATGGAATGACAATAGAATACCATCTACCCTGAGGCACAGAAAGAGTTCTGCTTGTCTTAATCCTTGTTCTAATGGAATGACAATAGAATTGGATTACTACGATGCATCCCGCCGGGCCAAGATTCGGTCTTAATCCTTGTTCTAATGGAATGACAATAGAATAAATGTTCTGGTACGATGCACCTCGCAAGGAGTTGCAGTCTTAATCCTTGTTCTAATGGAATGACAATAGAATCATACAACTTCTTCAGAAACAACTACAAAGTGCGGTCTTAATCCTTGTTCTAATGGAATGACAATAGAATATGCTGAGAAAGAAGCTCTCGCCGATGATGTTCATCCGTCTTAATCCTTGTTTTAATGGAATGACAATAGAATGGTGTTGCTCGGAATCGGCGGTGCGCGTGATGTGTCTTAATCCTTGTTCTAATGAAATGACAATAGAATGCAAGGCAAGGACATGGAGCCCATCGGCATCTTCCCGTCTTAATCCTTGTTCTAATGGAATGACAATAGAATTTTAAGTTAAACCTTTTAAACATTATCAAAATGTCTTAATCCTTGTTCTAATGGAATGACAATAGAATGTATGCAGCGCTATCAGCAGTGGTATGCAGAGCACTGTCTTAATCCTTGTTCTAATGGAATGACAATAGAATAATAATGCAGGTTGGGCCGATGCGGTGATGTTCTTGTCTTAATCCTTGTTCTAATGGAATGACAATAGAATCTTTCTCAGGAATTACGCCGTCACTATGTCAAGAAGTCTTAATCCTTGTTCTAATGGAATGACAATAGAATTTATCACTGGTCTGACACTGTATGCCTCTCTCTTGTCTTAATCCTTGTTCTAAT
>ODAJ012006786.1_pt1 | contig 10765 bp, 6 predicted proteins | sample 1539241 | NCBI WGS metagenome assembly ODAJ01 (sample SAMN02144231, study PRJEB22623) | gut metagenome | biome: sheep rumen | host: Ovis aries | place: New Zealand
ATAGAAGCTGCGGTAGCCGTTATTTCCCGTTACTGTCCTTTTGGTGATCTTTCCGCTGTCCTGTGACGTGCTTGCCTGCTTGCTGCTTGCTTCCTCGCTGTCCTTTGCCCTTAAAACCAGCAAAGTTATCACCAGCGCAACAACTATCACTATCGCCGCAACCAGCAGTCCGAGCATTACTTTTTTACGCTTGTGCTGGCGCAGCCTTTTTGCGACCTGCGCTGCAACGTCGTTTGATGACGACGGCATTTGCGGCTGATACGGTGCAGGATAATTGTTCTGCACGGCAGGCTGAACGGGTGCTCTGTAAGCCTGCTGCGCCTGCTCCTGCTGCCTTGGCGCATACTGTGTAACGCTGTCATCGGCTGCTGCCGCCGAGGCAGAACCTGTTGATGCAACTGTTTTTTCGTCATCATCCATCTGTACAGGCTCACTTTTTGCGGCCGGCGCAGTGTTTGCAGGCCCGTTTGCCGAATAGCCCGTTATATCCGACAAAAGATCATCAACGCTCTGATACCTGTCCTGCTGCATTATGTTAAGGCCCTTCATCAGCGCAGCCTCAAATTTCGGATCTACCGATGCACCCAGCTCCGAGGGCTTTTTCAGCTCATCGCTGTGGAGCCTGTCATTTGCCTCCTCGGGTGTAACACCTGTGATGCATTTATAAAGTGTAGCGCAAAGTGCATAAACGTCCGTCCACGGTCCCTGCTCACCCCTGCTCCTGTACTGCTCCTCGGGGGCATAGCCCGGCTTGAGCATAAGCGATATGCTTTTTCCCGCTCTGCCTGCGGCGTGCCTTGCAGCGCCGAAATCTATCAGCTTTACGCTGTTTTTGAGCACCATTATGTTGGAGGGGCTGATATCTCTGTGGATAAGTCCCTGCTTATGTATTTTTTTCAGCGAGAGCATTACGGGCATCAGTATCGTGACAGCATCGTCCGCACTCATCGTTCCGTGCTGCTTGAGGAAATCCGAAAGGCTCACTCCGTCCAGATATTCCATTACGATATATGCGGTGTTGTTTTCTTCAAAAAAGTCGAGTATATGCACTATTCCCGGTTCGCCCGAAAACCTTGCAAGCGTTTTTGCCTCGTTGAGAAATCTTTCTCTGCCTTTAAGGAAAGCCTCATGCTCGCTCGTTCTTGTTGCCTCGGTGATGCTCGGCGAAGCAGTTCCGTTGCGGTTGACTATGCCCGCAGGGAAATACTCCTTTATCGCAACCAGCCTGTCAAGCCTGGTATCCTTTCCGACATAAGTTATGCCAAATCCGCCTTCACCCTTTGCCACGCCGACAAGGTACCTTGAGCAAAGCAGCGTTCCCGGCATCAGCCTGTGTGCAGGCACACTGACCTCAAGCTCTTTGCCGCATTTACTGCAAAAGCCCTGAGTCTGCTGTATTTCATTCAAACAGTATGGACACAGCAAAGCTATCCCTCCCTGCCATACATTATCGCAACGGCGGTATTGTTGTCGTTGTCGTCTTTCGTTCTTTGTCTGCGTTTTTCAAGCATTTTTTCTATCCATTCAAGCGGAGCCTGTGCCTGTGCGAGCGCATCGCACATCTCCTGCTCGTAAACATTTCCCCAGAAACCGTCGGAGCATATCAGCAAGCTGTCAAAGCTGCCCTTTTCAAGCTTATGCACATCTACCTTGATATCTTCCCCCGAGCCGAGCGAACGTGTCAGCACACATCGGTCGGGGTGCTCCCTTATGCCCTCCTCGGTTATCTCGCCCATGTCAACGCACATCTGCGCAGCGCTGTGGTCGGTCGTTCTGAAAACCAGCTGCCCTCTGCTGAATGCGTAGACTCTGCTGTCGCCAACGTGGGCTGTCACCGCCGAGTCGTCGGTTATGCACACCGCAGCTGCGGTAGTTTTCATTTTAAAGCCCAGCTTCTGCTGGCGTTCAAGTATCTTTTCGTTAGCCGTTTTCAGCATCTGATCCAGTTCCTGCGCCCTGCCGTGAGCAAACATTTCCTCAAACGTGCTGATAACGAGCGCCGAGGCTATCTCTCCTCCACGAAAGCCGCCCATTCCATCGGCAAGCACCGCAAACAGCGAATCCTCCACGAGCCTTACATCGCAGCGATCCTCGTTTTTCTCCCTGTCGCCGATATCGGAATATGCGTTATATATCCAGCTCACGAGCAGCACCTCCGTATACATTAATACATACCCAGAATAATTATACACGCAAAGCGCATAAATGTCAACAAATTTACTGAATTTATGGCGGTTTTGTATTGCAATGTATGTAAAAGTGTGGTATACTGTTCAAAAACGATAACGGGGAGGTCGGTTTTACATGAAAAAAACTATCGCAGCGGTACTTGCAGCTGCACTTGTATTCTCACTGGCTGCCTGCGGTGACAGCTCTGCTGCCGACAAGGGCGGAGATGCTTCGGTAAGCAGCTCGGCTGTTGATCCTTCGCAGCTCAAAAGCGCAGAGGTAAAGGAAACGGATATGCTGGGCGTATTCCTTAAAAGCGGCGGCGAGCAGTTCATGGGGCTTACCCGTGAGCAGGTGAGCGAAAAGACGGGCGGCGCTTTTGACAAGAAAAACGCTGCTGAAACTTCTAATGATTTCGACACGTTTTCATTCGGAAAGGTATCATCGCTTTTTGGCGGAAAATTCGACATGGGTTCACCGCTGGACGTTAAGTGTACGCTGACATACAAGAACGAAAAGCTCACATTCATACAGTACTCGATAGGTGATGACGAGGACAAGAGCGTAAAGGCGAACGACATCGCTGAAAAGCTGATAGAATTCCTGAGAAATTCGCTGCCCGAAGATGTTAAGGAGCAAAAGGCGCAGACAAACACTCCAAAGGGCACCGCACGCTTTTTCAACGGCAAAGAGGATGGCTACATCTTCACGGTGAACAAATCAAACATCGGCAGCACGAATTTCCCGATAACGCTCAAGATAGGTGATTACAAAAGCACCTACGGCATAAAGTAAAAATCCTGAAAGCAGGCAGCCGAGGCTGTCTGTTTTTTTGCGCAAAAAAATATTTTTCATTTTAGCTTTATTTAAAGCACGCCTGTTACAATTAGGTCAGTACAAGGAAAGAGGGCGGTAAAAATGAAAAACAAAAAGTACTCGGCGCTTATTGCAATAATGGCGCTGTGCCTCATGGCAACGGGCTGTGCAGGCTCAAAGGACAGCAGCATTTCACAGGCTGAGCAGGAAAGCTCCTACTCGGCGCAGCAAAGCGAAACGGACAGCAGCAGTGAAGACAGCGAGAGCAGCGAAAGCTCAAAGCACAAAAAGGACAGCTCGCAAAGCGGAGAAAGCTCGGATACGGCTTCCGACAGCAGCTCTGAAAAGTCTTCCAAAAAGAAGACGAGGAGCAGCACCGACAGCAGCTCCGACAAGGACAGCACTTCTTCGGAAAGTTCTGACAGCAGCTCCGAGAAAAAGTCAGGCTCAAAAAAGAGCAGGAGCAGCTCCGACAGTTCATCGGGCAGCTCAAAGGGCAGGAAGAAAAAGTCCTCCTCCGACAGCAGCAAGTCTTCAACCGACAGCAGCAGCGACTCAACAACGGGGGCTTCCAAGAAGCCCTCCGCCTCGGGCGGACAGAGCAGCTCGGGCAGCAGCGTGAGCAGGAAAAACTCCAAAAAGAGCAAAACAAAGTCGTCCTCATCATCGTCATCGGGCAGCAGTAAATCAAGCTCGTCAGGCAGCACAGCTTCATCAGACAGCAGCGCTTCGCAGACGACTCAGCAGCCTTCCGCTCCTGCCGACACAGCGACAGAAAGCACCACTGCCGTAACAGAAGAAAAAAACACGCTTACCGAGAACACTCAGGTAACTACCGAACAAGACGACACCGAGATAAATAAGACTCCCGATGAGGAGACCGAGCAGGAAGAGCAAAGCGAAACAGACAACGAGGAAACCTCCGACGAGGAGACCGAGCAGGAAGAGCAAAGTGAAACAGACAACGAGGAATCTTCCGACGAGGAGACTCAGCAGGAAGAGCAAACCGAAACAGAAAACGAAGAATCTTCCGACGAGGAGACCGAGCAGGAAGAGCAAAGCGAAACAGAAAACGAGGAATCTTCCGACGAGGAGACCGAGCAGGAAACGCAGAATGAAAATGGATAAAATAAAACTCGGACAGGCATTTTCAAATGCTTATCCGAGTTTTTGATTTTTATATCAGCCTTGTTCGTCTATCCACTTTTCCAGCTCTTCCTTGGCAGAGCTTACCGAACCGCCTCTTACCGAATAGCCGTCCTTTACCTGTGCATCAGGCTCGAGCGATTTGAACTTGTCCACCGAATCAGCCATCGAGCTGCCCTCGTGCGTAGTAACGGGGATCAGCGTTTTGCCCGAAAGATCGTACTTGTCAAAGAACGAGTATATCGCCTGCGGCATGGTATACCACCACACAGGGTATACAACATACACCGTCTTATAGGCGCTCACATCCACCGATGTTTCAAGCTCGGGAAGCTCGCCGTCCTTCTGCTCCTGCTTGGCATAATCCACAAGCTCGTCATAATCCAGCGGATAATCCTTTACAGTTTTTATCGAGAACAGGTCGCCGCCTGTTTTTTCCGAGATAATGGTCGCAAGCACCGCTGCATTGCCCATTTCCCTGCCGTTGAAATTTGCCTTTGAAGCAGTTGATATAACGTCGTCCTTGCCGTTTTCGGCTGCTGTGAAATATGCAACGAGTATATCCGAGCTTTTCTGACTTGCGTTGCTGCTGCCGCCCGATGCATTGCTGCTCTCCCCTGCCGCAGCTGAAGAAGCACTGCTTGCCGAAGATGTACTGCTGCCCGATGAATTGCTGCTCTGCGAGCTGCTTGTATCACCGCACGCTGTCATTACCGAAAGAGTCATAACTACCGCTGCTGCCAGCGCTGATATCCTTTTCATACCGCACCTCCCGTGTTACCTTAAAGTCTTTCCCTGCTGCTATTATGATAACACAAAAACTGCGAAAAGTAAAATAACTGTTTTGCATAGAGGTATAACCGGCAGTTATAGCAGCCGCTTTTCAATGCCTTAAAAGGCTATTCCTGCGATAGCATTGTTTATCCTTGAGATAGTGGCGTCCTTTACTGCACCATAGCCGCCGAAAGCATAAAGATTATTATAGCTCTTGCCCTTGAGGTATTTTCTCTGAGCGTCGTTAAGCTCATTATCCGCAAGGAAAAGCGGGGCTTTCATTACAGCCGCAAGCACTCCGCCCGAAAGCGCATCAGGGAAATCAAGTCCCTTTGCAACGCAGATGCTCTTTCCCGTCAGCACCGATGCGAATGCATTGTTCACCGCTGCGCAGGTATCATATCTGTTCGCACCGGCTATCCTTGTTATAGCCTTGTCCTTTATCGTTGTGCTCACCGTAAGCCCCAGCGCACTGCCTGCCTGTTTGAGAACAGCATCGCTGATTATACCGCTGCCGCCGATAACGTAGGCTTTTTTCACGCTGCCCTTTATGCTTTTGAGGTAAGCCAGTATATCACTGTCTATGCTGTCCTTGCCAAGATAAAGTATCGGCGCACCCTTTACACCTGCCGCAGCACCTGCCGAGAGCGCATCGGGGTAATTGAGCCCGTAAACAAAGAATATCTCGCCGGGAGCCTTGGTCAGCTTCTTTGCTATCTCAACGGCGGTAGAATATCTCGTATCTCCTGCTATCCTTGTTATGTTCTTTTCCTGTATGCCCAGCTTTTTCAGCTCAGTGATAACGTTTTTGCCTATAACGCCCTCGCCGCCGAGCAGGATGATTTTCTTCGGCTCGTGTATCTTTATCGCCGCCCGGGTATCATCAGGCAGAGAGTTCTTGGCCGTAAGAAGTATGGGCATCTCGCTTTGTGCCGCAAGCGGAACGCCTGCAAGCGCATCGGCATAATTAAGCCCGTTTGCAAGGATCACAGTTTCAGAGCCTGTGTTTACCTTCAGCGATATATCGGCTGCTGTGCCGTAGCGGTCATATCCGTAAAGCCTGTTCTTTTTGGGAACATAGCCTACACTTAACCCGTTTTGCTTTGCATAAGCCTCCGCCTTTGAGCCTTTTGAGCAATACAGCTTGAAGCCCGGCAGAACACAGTAATCTTTCAATTTCTGATCGTAAGTATACCCCAGAGCATATTCCCCTATCGTTTTTACCGAATCGGGAACGACTATGCTTTTGAGCTTTTCGGTCTGATAAAAAGCATAATCGCCTATCGTTTCAAGCCGCTCGGAAAGCATGACTTTTTCTATGTTTAGACATCCAGCAAAAGCATCGTTTCCTATCTCATATACCGTCTCAGGAACGCTCACGCTTTTAAGTCCGTTGCAGCGCACGAAAGACCAGCGTCCTATTTCCTGGAGATCATCGGGGAATACAAAATCCTCGAGTGAATTGCAGTCATAGAATACATCCGAATATATGATCCACATCCACGATCTGAATGTTACTTTTTTAAGGTTTTTGCAGCTGAAAAATGTCGCCGGACGAAGTTCCTTCACACTTTTTCCGATCGTTGCCGAAACAAGCGCCGTGCAGTCCTGAAACGCCTCAAATTCCACCTCGGTGACATTGTCAGGTATCACGACTTCTTTGAGCCCCGTGCAATTTCTGAATGCTCTTCCCCTTATCTCAACAAGGTCTTTCGGGAAGGATACTGCGGTTATGTTCTTATTATCTCTGAAAGCTGCTTCAGCAACTATCGTTATATTTGCGGGTATATTTACCTTGCCCTTGCAGCCCGTGCCGTCCACAAGAACATTGTTTACACACACCATCGGATCTTTTGCCTGCTGCAGGCTCAGCCATTTTGTGCCTTCAAACACCTCACAACCAATATCGTTCACCGTTTTGGGAATATCAAGCGCAGCAAGCTCATTGCAGTACATAAACGCACGCATTTCCAGCAATTTCAGTGAATTCGGCAGAACCACTTTCGTCAGTGCACTGCAGTGTGCAAAAGCATGATCGCCTATTTCGGTCACACCGCCCGGTACGGTAACGCTGCGGAGAGTTTTATTACCCAAAAATGAATTTTCCCCCACTCTCGTTACCTTTTTCCCGTTTATCGCCGCAGGTATCGCAACAGTCGCTGCCGAGCCTTTGTATTTTGTTATCTGCAGCGTACCGTCATCATTTTCCTCATACTCATAATCCCCCGAGATATCGGCACTTGCGGTGATAATACCGTCCTGTCCGGGCCGTGTCTGCGGAAGATAGGCTGCGCTGCCGAACAGCAGCAGCAGCGAAAGAACGAACGATAGTGTTTTCCTTTTCATTTCTTTTACCCCTTTTCTTGTCTGTCTGTTTCCCCTTAAAGCAGTGCTGTTTGTGCCCTGCATACTTGACTATATTCTATCAGATAAAAACAATTTCGTCAACTATTATTCATAATTTTACGCAGAAAGTATCAGCTGCAAAACACGGGGCGAGGGAATTGCGGACAGCCGCAACACCCCTCAGTCGCCCGACACGCTTTTGATAAACCCGGAGCAGTGCGAACGTCCGGCTGCAAAAAACGTGTGTTTTCCGCAGGAAGTATCGCCCCGAGCCAATCAAAAGTAGTATCCCTCGCAAAACACAGGGCGAGGGAATTGCGGACCGCCGCTGCGGCGGTTGACTTGATGAGGATAATCTGCTAAAATGATACTGATATAATGTCGGGCGAAAATTCTCTGCGCTCGGCAAAAGGAGGACAACGAAAAATATGAACAAGACCGTATCAGGACAGCGAAGTGCCTATTGGGATAACCTTAAAGGACTGCTCATGCTGCTGGTTGTATTTGCACATATAATCTATCTGCTTCAGCAAAGGTCGCCCCACATCGACAGGCTAGTAGACTATATCTATATATTCCACATGCCTGCCTTTGTGTTTATCTCGGGCTATTTCGGCAAGAGCGAAAAGTCGCACAGCCTTGAAGGCATTGTAAAGCTGATATTCCTTTACTTTATTTTCAACAGTACTGTCGGCTTTATATACGGGTTTGAATCGCTGCTGATGCCGATGTACTCTTACTGGTACCTGCTTGCGCTGATAGCATGGCGCCTGACTGCGCACCACATTGCAAAGTTCAAAGAGATAAACCTGATACTTTTTGCAGTTGCGCTGTTTGCAGGCTTTTACCCGAGCATTGACAATACGTTCTCTGCCGCAAGGATAATCGGCTTTTACCCATACTATATGCTGGGCTACCAGCTGAGCACACAAAAGAGCGAGCAGCTCATAAATAAAAAGTATTCAAAAAGAGCACCGCTGGGACTGCTTTTGTTCGCTGTAACGGCAGGCGCAGCAGTTGCGGCAAGGATATTCTTTGAGTATAACGATGAGGACCTTCAGATGTCATCATACGCAGGCCCTATGGACGCATTCGGCAGGATAGTTCTTTATATCCTCGCATTCTCGGCTATCTACGCTCTGCGCTGCCTTGCCCCGAACAGAAAGCTGCCGCTCGTTACGATGTTCGGCAGAAATTCGCTTTGGATATTCATTCTGCACAGACCTGTCACACTGCTGCTCGGCGACCGCATCGGCAAGCTGCCGGTGACTGTGATACTGCTCATCGCTGCGGCGGCAACTGTTGTGATATGCCTTGTTTTCGGCAACGACTTCGTATGCAGATACCTTAGTATGTTCCTTGATGCAGGTGCAAATATTTTTACCGGCAAGGGAAAGAAAACACGCTTTGACCTTTCAAAGCTGGCAGCACTTTGCGTTGCGCTGGGATTTGTGGCAACGGTAGTGGTGAATTACTATCAGAAGTATATATTCTCTGAGGACGAGGATGAGGAGACAGCTTCCGAGCAGCAAAGCACCGATGCGCTCTACCCGACAATGACCGACGATAAGCAAAAGGAATTTGACGGCGCTTTCAGGATAACCTTTGCAGGCGACCTGATATTGCTTGAGGATCAGGTAAAGCGTGCATACAACGGCAAGGACTACGATTTTACCGATGTGTTTGAATATGCCAAGCCCTACATCTCCTCGGCAGACCTTGCGATAGGCGTTTTTGAAGGCCCTATGGCAGGCGCAGAAGCAGGCTATTCAACAGGCAATTTTGACGACAACAAAGAGCTTTATCTGAACTTCCCCGATTCGTTTGCGCAGGCAGTAAAGGACTCGGGCTTTGACCTTGTGACGACTGCCAACAACCACCTGCTCGATAAGGGCGAAAATGGCGCAATGCGTACACTGGACGTTCTTGACAAGATAGGGCTTGACCACACCGGCTCCTACCGCAGCGCCAAGGACAAGCAGGATAACCGCATAAAGATCATCGAAAAAGACGGGCTGAAGCTGGCGGTCCTTTCATACACCTACGGCAGCAACTACGTTGACGACAAAAAGCTCACCGAGGGCGAGTATTCTTACATCACATCCGTTGCATCGGGTATGAGCGGCGAGGTCTTTGAAAAGCTCAAAGCTCAGGTCGAGGAGGACTTTAAGCAGGCAAAAGCGCTCTCGCCCGATCTTATCGTGGTGCTTCCGCATATCGGCACGCAGTTTGCAAACGAACCCCGTGAAGAGCAGATCCTGTGGTTCAACATTTTCAAGGAAAACGGCGCCGATATAATCCTTGGCGACCACCCGCACGTTGTTGAGCCTGCACTTTTGGAAAAAACGGACGGCAGGACAGTTTTCACAGCCTACTGCCCCGGCAACTTTGCAAACATCTACCGTGACAAGCAGGGCGATACAAGTATGCTGACCGATGTTTACATCGACCGCTCGACCAAGAAAGTCATCGGCGGAAGCGTTGTTCCGCTTTACACTCACGCAATGGCGCAGGGCAATTACCGTGCAGTTCCCGTGTATGATATTATGAATGACCGGGAGCTGAGAAAGCAGCTCACCACCGATGATATCCAGCGTGCAAATATTGCAAACGATACCGTTACAAAGGTCGTTTTCGGCAGCTCCATAGACGCATCAGCTGCGCAGAAAAGGTACTATTTCGACGAGCGTGGCTTTATCAGAACAAAGGCCGCTCCCGTAAAGATAGACTCCGACATGAAAAACGGGCTGCTTTACACCAAGCTGCAAAAAGCCGATTCCGTATGCTTTATAGGTGACAGCGTTACCGAGGGCACCAAAAACGGCGGCTGCCCGTGGTATGAGCCGATAGCTGAAAACTTCAAGGATAAAAAGATCCAGAATTATTCAAAGGGCAGCTGCACCACTTCATATATGGTACAGCGCACCGATGAGATACCAAAAGCCGATCTTTACGTTATCGCAGTCGGCACGAACGATGTGCGCTACCGTGACAAAAGTATCTGCGCAATGACGGCAGAGGATTACACAAGCAGCATCGAACAGCTGCGCAGCAAGCTCGCTGAAAAGTCCCCGTCAGCTGAATTTATCTTCATTGCGCCCTGGTATTCCACCGACGGCGATCCCTACACAAAGCTGGTGTTCAGCGAAAAGACCGAGATGAACGAGCAGTACAGCGATGCACTTGAAAAATACTGCAAGGAAAAATCGCTTGGCTTTATAAACGCAAACGGCTACATCAAGGATAAGCTGGTATATTACCCCGACAGGTACTTCCTGCTCGATCACATCCACCCCAACGCTTCAAAGGGCGTTGAGATGTACTCGCAGGCGGTGCTCAGCGCAGAATAAAAACACACGATAAAAGGTCATCACTCCTTGCACAAGAGCGGTGACCTTTTTATTTATTCGTTATTCGTTTTTCAGCTGTTCAAGCAGCCCCTTGCAGCCCTGCATTATGTCATCAAAGGCGGTGTCGAACCTGCGTGAATACCAGGGATCTGTAACATCTCCGC
>ODAJ011962193.1_pt1 | contig 10763 bp, 6 predicted proteins | sample 1539241 | NCBI WGS metagenome assembly ODAJ01 (sample SAMN02144231, study PRJEB22623) | gut metagenome | biome: sheep rumen | host: Ovis aries | place: New Zealand
GATGCCCTTCTTGTTGATCATCATGGCCACGAAGATGCCCAGGAAGTAGTTGGTGAAGGTGGCAAAGAAGGCCCAGATCAGGGTCCAGGTCAAAATCTCGCCGAAGGTGGCCGCGTAGTTCACGCCGCCCACGTCCCAGGAGAACATGGTGCGGAAGTTTTCAAAGCCCACCCAGGTGAACAGGGCGTTGGTATAGCCGTTGTGGTCACCGTCGTAGTTGGTGAAGGCCACCAGGATCATGAAGATGATGGGCATCACCGTGAACACCAGGATACCGGTGAGCGGCAGCGCCAGCAGGGTCTTGTGGAAGTTGTCGTCCACCAGGGAGCGCAGGTCGTCCTTGCCGCTCTTGAGCGGCTTGCCCGTGCGCAGGATCTCCTCGGCGATCTTGTTCTGGTTCACGTTGGCCCGCCAGGTATAGATAAAGGCAACGATGAAGAAGATGGTCAGCACGCCGTAGAGCAGGATCCGGAAGGAGTTGTCGTGGGGAACCAGGGTGTACTGGTCCAGCACCTCGCTGTAGCCCTTCTCCGGCCCGCGCAGGCCCAGGGAGCCCAGCATCTTCATCCAGTAAGCGCCGCCGGCGGGGATTACCATATAGAAGATGAAGACGATCTCAAACAGCAAAAACAGAAGGCCGCGCAGGACCTGGCCTCTTGCGATGTTGCCGAAGCCCATCACCAGGAAAGAGGTCTTGGTCTTCCAGTCGCCGTTTTTAAAGGTGAGAACGATATCGGAGATTTCCCGGCCGACCCCCTGGCCCAGGTTCTTGAAAAAGCGCCCGATGGAGAGCACCAGATTCCACAGTCCCCGGGGGATCGCCGCGAAAAAGCTTGTGAGCTTATAAAGGAATTTCTGCCCCTTGGAAAGGCGCAGATACTCCAGATCACTGTATCTTTTCATAGCATAGCCCCTTTAAAAAACAGCCGGAGCCAAAAGATTTTGGCTCCGGCTTGATCCATTACATGTCAGAAGCCTGTCGGGTCTGCTAAGCAGTCAGATTCGACGTTCCGGCTTCCCTCAGTTCTTCACGATGGTGATGGAGGTGCCGTCCCAGGTGAGGGTGTAGTTGCCAGCCTCGGCAAAGACGATGTTGTTGTCCGGGTTGTCAGCGCCAAGATCCTGGATCAGGTCAGCGCCGTCGGTGACCTGAGCAAAGCCCTTGTCGGTATCCCAGTTGCCGGGATTGACGATGCGGCCGCCCATGTAATCGCTCTCGGGAACGTCCAGGGTCAGGGTGAAGGTGCCGTCGCCGTTGTCGGTGAAGTAGAAGGTCTTGTCCTCATCGGCGTTGTTCCAGCCGTTCCAGGCGCCCACGAACAGCAGCGCGGAGGCGTCCAGGTTGAACAGGGAGTTGATCTTGTCGTAGTAGTTCTGCAGAGCGGCCTTCAGACCGTCCTCATCGGTGGCGGCCTTCACGTCATCGGCGATGACCTTGGCGATATCCCACCAGGAGCCGTGGATCTGGCCCTGGGGCTTGGAGTACTGGTTCTGCAGCAGCAGAGCGGCCAGACCGGGGTTGGCCTGGACCTCGGGGGAGGCCTGGTCATTCAGGTTGGCGGGGCCCCAGGACAGAGCCTGGAAGCGCTCCATCTGAGCCTGCTCACCGGTCAGGTACTGGGCCAGCTTGTGCAGGGCAGCCTGCTTGGTGGCGTCGTCGCCCTGGGGCTTGACACCCATCAGCTTGCAGCCGTTGAAGGAGCCCAGGTGGTACTCCTTGCCATCCACCTCGAAGGAGGGCAGATCGGTCACGCCCATGTTGTCGCCCAGGATGTCCTTGATGGCGTCATAGGCCCAGGTGCCAGTGACAACGATGGCAGCGCCGTTGGAGAACTCATCGGCGGAGGAAGAGGACAGGTGCTTGGGAGAATCGACCAGCTTCTTCAGGCCCTTGACAGCGATCAGGCCGTTGTCGGAATTGAAGGTATCGTTGACGGAGATGAACTGGCCGTCATCGTCCGTGGTCCAGTCGGACACACAGCCGGTGGCAAAGAACCAGGAAGCGATGTACCAGGCAGAGGTCTGCGCCTCGAAGGCAAAGAACTTGTCGGCCTCTTCGCAGTCGGCGATCAGCTTCTCCAGGGAGTCAACGTCTTCCTCGGGGATGACGGACTTGTCGTAGTACATGAAGTAGCCGTTGTCAGAGGTCAGGGGGTAGGCATACAGGGTCTCGCCGGAGGTGGCGGCGGCAACAACGCCGGCGTCATTGGCCTCGCGGACGGTCTCGGCGGCCTTCACACCCAGGGGGTTCAGGGCACCGGCCTGCACCAGACGGGCGAACTGGTCCTGCGCAAAGCAGTACAGGTCGCCGCCGGCATTCACGTCAACCAGCATCTGGTCGGCAGCGGTGGCTTCGGAGACGGGGTTGACCTCAGCCTCGAAGACGATGCCGTCGGTGTTGTTGGCGTTGAAGTCCGCGATCTGCTTCTTGGTCAGATCCACGGCGGCTTCGCCGACCCAAACGGTGATCTTGTAGGTTCCGGCCAGTTCGCCGGAAGCGGTCTCAGCTGCGGGAGCCTCAGCGGCGGGTTCGTCGGAGGTGGCAGCGGGCTTTTCGCCGCAGGCGGCCAGGCAGAAAATCATGGCGGCAGCCAGCAGCAGGGCTAACAGTTTCTTCATTTTGTTTCCTCCTCATTTTCAAATGCTTTGAAACTACATTTCCTTCCGCCGCAAGCGGCGGGCAAAAAAGGGGCCGTTTTCACCCAGCCCATCTTTCACGCGTACATTATACTCCCGAAACACCCCGTTGTCCATTGAGCAATTTCAAATTTGGAAAGTAAACATCGCCAAAAATGCTATCTATTTTTTGTGCAAATCCTTCAAGTATCGCCCTTTTGTCACGCAATTGCTGCGCAAAAACGACCAAACGTCAGCCCCTTGTCCCCTCTCCAACGGCCCCTATGAACAAAGGGGCGAATTCGCAAAATGAACTGCGAATCCGCCCTTTTTTGCTTTTGATGCTGTTGATTTGCCGCAGGCAGCGACCTTTTCCTCAGTCCTCCCGGGTCAGGAAGGCGCTGTCGATCTTGCCCCAGCCGCCGTTGCCGGCGCCCTGGACCTTGACCCGGATGCCCACGGTCACGCTCTGGCCCGCCGAAAGGGCGAGGTGATCCAGCTTTGCGGTGTCCCAGTTGTTCCAGCTGGTGATCCCCAGCGGCGCCGCTGCCAGCTCCTCGCCGTCTGCCATCACGAAGGCAAAGATCTCCGTCTCGCCGCAGTCGCCGCCCATGATGGAGATGCTGAAGCTATAGTCTCCCTCCTCCTGGATGCTCACGGTCTGCTGCAGGGTAAAGTCCACGCAGTCCCGTCCCGGGTTCCAGAAGTGCATGTGCCAGCTGCCGTCCAGGGAGTCTCCCGCCTTTTCTTCCACATAGAGCTCGCCGCCGCTGCCCCGATCCTCCAACTCCCAGGGGCTCAGCTCGCCGCTTTCAAAGCTGCCGTTTTGCAGCAGATTGTTCCCCTGGTCTGCCAGGGCGGGGCCGCTGGGCGCAGGCGTAGCCCGCGGGGTCTGGTCGCCCTGGCCGCTGCGCAGCAGAGAGAAGACCCGCAGCGACTCCAGGGCCTTTCCCCGGGCATCGAAGAAGGCCTGGTTATCCCAGGAGGAGCCGCCGTACCACTTGCCGGCCTCCTCGTCATAGTCTCCCGCGTAGATGCTGGCCCAGCCGGAGCCGAACTGCTCCCAGAGCTTGTTGTTCTCCTCCCAGGAGCTCTTGCCCACGCTGATCCAGGCGCCTTCCCACCAGCACACGCCGATGCCGTCGGGCACCTTGGCCACCGCCGCGGCCACGTCCCGCAGCTCGTCCGCCTGCCCCTGCACGGTGAAGGGGTAGTCCATGGGAAGGCCGCTGTCGGCGCCCACAGAGTTGCCGGAGAAATCCGTATCCTCCCCGGTGTAGGGGTAGGAGGTCTCCATCACCATCACCTTCTTGCCGAAGGACATTCTCACGTCAGTCAGCACCGCGGTCAGATTCTCCCGGCTGCCGTGCCAGAAGGGGTAATAGGAGCAGCCGAACACGTCATAGTCCAGGCCGCCGTCCTTCAGGATCTTGGCAAAGTAGTGCAGCCCGTCCTTTTTCTGGGGCTCGGTGAAGTGTACTGCCACCAGGGCCTCGGGGTAGACCTCCCGCACGGCCCGGGAGCCGGACGCCAGCATGGGCAGGATCTTCTCCCAGTCCGTCTCGCCGCACATGCCGTTGTTGATCTCATTGCCCACCTGCACCATGGCCACGTCCACGCCTTCCGCCTTCATGACGGAAAGGCTGTCCACGGTATAGAGATACACTGCCTCTGCCTTGGCTTCGGGGTCCAGCTCTTCCCAGGCTTTGGGCGCTCTCTGCTTGCCGGGATCGGCCCAGAAGTCGGAATAGTGGAAGTCCACGATCAGCTTCATGCCGGCGGCCGTGGCGCGCTTGCCGATCTTTACGGCGCAGTCCAGGTCGCAGTTGCCGCCGCCGTAGCCCCGACCCTCGGCATCCCGGGGATCGTTCCATACTCGCACCCGGATATGGGTGATGCCGTTTTCAGCCAGAAGCTCCAGCAGATCCCGCTCGTTCCCCTCAAAATCATAGTAGCGCACGCCGCTTTCCTCTTCCGCGATGAGAGAGGATACGTCCATGCCCAGGATGAAGTCCTCGGGCAGATCCTCCACCTTCAGCACGTTCAGCGGCTCCTCCGGGCTCTTGTTCAGCACGGGCTCATCCCTGATCTCCGGCCTGGCAGTCTCCTCGCTTCCGGGCGTCTCCAGGGCTGTCTGGGCAGCCGGAGCGCCGCAGGCCGTCAGCAGCAGCGCCGTCAGCAGCAGCACCGTGATCCAGCTTCTCATTTCCATGATGTCTCTCCTTTTATTTCAGTTTCAGCAGCGCCTCCGCCACGCGCAGCGCCGCCCCGTCGCCGCTTCCCAGATGAATGGAATCGACGTTAAAGAACAGATAATAATCCTGCCCCGGCTCATAGCCGATATAGCTCGCGGCAGCCCCGTCCCCGGCCGCGCCGTCATAGATCTTCACGCCCCGGCGTTCTCCGTCCCGGGAAAGGCTCTCCCGATCGCCCGGGTCCCAGTCCTCCCCGTCCAGCGGGGCAAAGGAGGGCAGCATTTCCTCCGCGTCCTTTTCCCCCACGATATACAGGTCCGCTCCCAGCAGGTCGGCGTTCCCGAAGGCGGCATAGGAGAAGGGGTGCACCTTGATCATTTTGATTCCCTCCGGCATGCTCTCCTCCAGCTTCAGGGCCAGCTCCGTGCTGCGGCACTCCTCCGTCAGTACATACACCGTCACCTTCTTCTCCGGCACAGTGTCCGTCACCAGGGTGAAGATCCAGGCCCAGAACACGGTGGACAGCAGCGCCCACAGCACAAAACGATGCATCTGGGACCAGATATTCTTAAGGATCCGCATGGTCCCCTCCGATCCCGGCCACATAGCCGCCCGCCAGTACCAGTGTCACTTCTTTGCCCTCATAGGGCTTGAGCGCGCGCACCCGATTCTCGTTGACCTTCAATCTCCGGGTCTTTTCCCCATCGTCCAGGGTCAGGATGCGAAAACGGATGCTGTTTTTGATCCGCATCCGCTCCCTGGTGATGCCAAGCCTTCCCCTGACCTCGCTGCGCTCGCAGCGGTTCAGGTAGCGGGCGTGCTCCCGCTCATGCTTGCTCTCCTGCAGGCCGAAGATGCGCCGATAGATCACGAACCAGCCTCCCAGGCAGGAGGTGATCAGGGCAGAAAGCTCCATCCGCCCGGCATTTCGGGTGTTGGTCAGGCAGCAAAACAGCACGCAAAGCCCCAGGGTGAGCGCACCAACACCCCAGACCAGCATCCGTTCCCCTATGATTTTTTTCTCCAGCCTGGCCAGGTCCTCCGGACCGTAGAAGCTGTGCAGCGCGTCTGTTTCCACCCGATCTTCCTCCGCTCGTCCCTTTCTGTACTGCAGGCTTTTCCGCTTCGATTATAATCTTCCCTCCCTTTTCCGTCAAGAACAGGGCAGGGAAATCGGTTGGGAATCAAAAAAGGACCCGATACCGGATCGATCCGTCTGGATCCGGTATCGGGATCATGCAAGTTTCGGGCAAAGGGCCCGATCAGCCTTCCTCCTTCGCGGCGGGAAGGCTGCCGTTATCCACCAGAATGGCCTCGGCCCGCTCGGTCAGCTCCTCCAGGCTGGGGAGCTTGCCCCGGAACAGGGGCCCCACATTGGGCAGCAGGATCAGCTCCCCGGTTTCGGGATCATAGCTTTCCACGCCGCTGTAGACGCCCACGGGCAGCCAGCTGCGCCGATCCAGCAGCAGCCCCGCGCCTTCCGTATAGCGCTGGTCACTGTAAACGATCAGACAGCGTTCCTGATCCTCGATCTCGTAGAAGCGATAGCGGGCCTCGTTATGAAAGCGGAGCAGCCGGTCGCCGTAGTAGGCGTAGCCTAGCTTTTCTCCGGTGGCGGTATCGAAAATGCTCAGATCCCCCTCCGAAGAGAAGGCCAGCAGCAGTTGATCCTCCCGCGCGAACATCAGCTTCTCGATGGACTCCGCGGGAAGGTCGTATTCCCAGCTGCGCAGCGGCTTTTTCGCCTGCAGGTCCAAAAGGGTGATGCTGCCGTTTTCCTCTGCCGCGGCCAGCCACCGATGGGAATCTGCCAGCCCGTAGGCAAGGAGCTGACCGGAAAGCGATTCGCCCAGCGGGATCCAGGCGTCCTCCTCCGGGTCATAAACATGGTAGTTCTGCGCGTCCTGGCTCAGGAAGTCGGCGTTCAGCAGGACGCAGCCCTGGGCTCCTACCGCCACACAGCTCTGCAGCCTCCCAAGCTCCTCGGGCACGGGCACATCCCCTGTCTGTTCGCCATCCTGCCAAAGCAGCAGATGCCAAAGGCCCTCCTGGTCCTGATCAGCACAGCCGGAAATGGCCGTTCCGTCCGCTCTCAGCGCAAAGGCGGCGCTGCGGCTGCTGAGAAACAGGTCCGGCAGTTCCCCGGAGCAGGTCATGCCCCGGATCTCATTCGTTCTGGGGTCGATCACGCCGAAGGCGGTGAGGATCCGGCCGTCATTCAAAAGCTGGCAGGAGTCCCGCTGCACGTAGTAATAGGCAAGCTCCTCCACGCAGAAGCGGATGCTTTCCTCCTCCCCCGTCAGATCCATCAATGTGCCGCAGATCCCAAGACTTTCCCCGTCGCTGTCAAGGCTGGCCAGCCATCTTCCATTGGGGGAGAACAGCACGCCCTGGGTCCCCAGTTCCTCTCTTTGCAGGATCTCGGTCACGTTCTCCGGCTCTTTTGCCCTGACAACGCTCACTCTTCTGTGCTCCTCCGCGGGGATCATGACGAAAACGCTGTCCAGAAAGCGCTCGCCGGAGACGCGCGCGGCATAGAGGCCGTAGTCGGCCTGGAAGGTGTACAGCCCGTAGTCCAGGCCCAGTAAGCCGTCCTCGGAGCAGAAGGTTACAGTGCCGTCGCTGAGGACAAGGCCCATGCTGTTCTGATAAACGCACACGTCGCATATTATGGCCGGCAGCCTCTTTTCCCACTGGATCTCTCCGGTTTCATAATCCAGCAGGACCATCTCCTGATCGCCGCCGATCAACAGTCCGAAATCGGCGCAGGCAAAAACCTGCAGCTCCGGCAGATAGTTATAGCCGCCGTTAACGAGTACGGTATCGTTGTTCAGCGGCAGATCCGTGTCAAAGCGGAGCGCCCAATCCTGTTCCCGGTCATAGCATACCACAAAGCCGGTTCTCCCAATCTCATCCGTGACCGTGAACGCCGCCGCGCAGCCCATCACCAGATCCCCTCCCGGGGTAAAATGCATCTCGTAGTAGCAGTTGGGGAAGCCGTCCGGGTACTCTCCCTCCAGTCTTTTCTGGCGTCCGCTCTCCAGATCCAGCAAAATCACGGTATTCGTTGTGCCCTCTCCCTGCAGGATCGCAGCATAGCGGCCATCGGGAGAGACCGCGGCCATGTCCACCGAAAGGGAGTTCACCGTGGGATGCCGCCTGCCCAGACGTCCGTTTCGCAGATTCAGCGTGCGGACCGAGTCCTTCAGTGCTCCCTCATCGTCTGTGTAGGTGTTGAAGCACAGGGCCAGTGTTCCGTCGGAGAGCGAGGATTCCGCCTGTTCGTCCTTCACCTGCCAGAGCAGCTTGCCGCTGTCCAGTGACAAGGCCGTGACCCCACCGCCCTTCAGAAGCAGCATTCCCAGGTCCTCCCGCAGGCAGGGGGAAAAGATGTCTGTCTCCGCCTGCCAGGACCAAAGCTCCTCTCCTGTGGCCAGATCGCTGGCCCGGACGCAGTTGTACCCATCCAGGGTCACCAGCATGTTGCGCTCGGCGGAAACCCTGCAGTCCGTCACGCTTGTGCTCATATCCAGGGACTGCACGTATCCCAGCTCATCCCAGCCGAAGAGGTTCAGCTCATCGCAGAGGGCGTACTCCGCCTCCGGCACATAGGGCCGCTGCCCATTCCGCCCCGGCAACGCATCCAGCGCCTTGTTCAGCGCCCCGCGATAGTCCCCTTCCCGGTGAGCGGAGCGGGACAGGGCGGCCAAAGCCCGGGATTCGTTTTCCTGGGCGACCAGCATCTGCTGCTGGATCTGGGCGTTGCGATTGAGGAGCATCCCGATGAACAGGGCCGATACCACCGCTATGGCCACCGCCGCCGCCACGGCCCTGCGGGCACGATAGCGCTGCTCTCTGCGGTACAGGTCGTCAAAGTCACAGCCCAGCATCCGGGCATAGATCCGCAGGAACTCCCGGGGGATCTTCCGCTCCACCTCCTGGCGGGTGCTTCCGCGCACATCGGCGGCGATGGGCTCCACATTCTCCAGCACGGTGACGCCATCCGGCGCGTAGCGGTGCAGCAGCTCCGGCGGATAGGACTCATAGGGCTCCCCCTCCACCAAAACCGCCATCACGTGGTCCAGATCATGGTTTTTCAGAAAGTAACGGATCTCCTCCCGCACCCACTGGGACTTGGGCGTTTCCGGGGAACATATCACGATCAGATACTCCGCGTGGTCCAGGGCCTCGTGGATGCTGCCGGTCAGGTTCACCGCCAGGGGCAGCTCCTCTTTATCCCGAAAAACCCGCCCGAAGCGCCGTTTCCCCTGCGGGTCCAGCTTCCGCGGGATCCGGTAGTGCTCCACCCCTCTGTGGACCCGCTCGGCGATCCTGCTGTCCGCGGGCAGATGACGGTAGCTGATAAAGGCCTTGTATTCCTTCGCCATGGCGCATCTCACTTTCTCCCCGCTTCTGCGCGGAGTGATTGTATGGTTTTCCGCCTTCTATCATGCGGTATTCTTCTGTTTTTGTCAAGACCGGTCCGCGCCATGGCAGCAAAAACCGGCTGTGAAATTGCGGTGCATTTCACAGCCGGTTTGGTCTTCATTTCGCCAGGCGGAAGGGCAGCTCCATGCGGTGCGCCTCCAGCAGCGCCTTGTCCCGCAGGATCTCCTCCGCTAAGCCGTCGGCGGCGATATTTCCCCCATCCAGCAGGATTACACGCTCACAGGTGTCCAGGATCATGTCCAGGTCGTGGGAGGTGATAAGCTTGGTCTGCGGAAGAGTACGGATGGTGTTGATGACGATGCGCCGGTTATAAGGGTCCAGGGCGGCACTGGGCTCGTCCATCAAAATGGCCTCAGGCTCCATGGCAAGGATCGTGGCAATGGCGGCCATGCGCTTTTCCCCGCCGGAGATGCGGTGGTTGTGCCGGTGCTTCAATTCCTGCAGGTTCAGCTGCTCCAGGGCCGCGTCCACCCGCTTTTCCGCCTCCTCCCGGCTGAGCCCGTAGTTCAGCGGAGCAAAGATCATGTCCTCATAGACCGTTGGCATGAACATTTGATTGTCGGAATTCTGGAGCACGAAGCCCAGCTTCCGCCGCACCTGGGGCAGAGTCTTTTTCTCCACCCGCATCCCGTCCACCAGCACTTCACCCTCGCTGGGGCTGAGCAGGCCAAGCAGCAGCTTCATCACGGTGCTCTTGCCCGCGCCGTTTGCGCCGATCAGGCCCACAGACTCCCCCTTCCCGATGCGGAAGGATAGCTTTTGCAGCACGGGCCGGTTCTTTTCATAGGCAAAGCCCACCTGTTTCATTTCGATCATGTCTCTCACCTCACCAAGAGCGCGCCGAGCAGCTCCGCCACATTCACAAATCGCAGCAGTAAAAAGGCCGCCGTGCAGCCCAGGAAATAGGCGCCGTCCCGAAGGGTACATTCCTTCACCGGCGCGTAGTGGAAATGCTGGTGATAGCCCCGCAGCAGCATGCTGCTGTACAGCTCCTCCGCCCGGTCCATGCTCCTGAGCAGCAGCTGCCCCAGGAAGGAGCCCCAGGCGGAAACGTGGATGCCCTTCTGTCCCGGTGCCCGCAGGGCGTAGGCCTGGGTCATCACCGCCAGCTCCTCGGTCATCACGCCGATGTAGCGATAGGTCAGCAGCAGCAGCGTCACCAGGGTGGCGGGCACGTGGAATTTCCGCAGCGCGGCGCAGAGCACGTCGATGGGGGTGGTGGCCATCAGCAGGTAAGAGGCCATCAAGCACAAGACGCCCTTGAGCATCAAGGTGATCATGCTCACAACGCCCCCGGAGATCTCCACGCTCCCGATTCGCAGCAGGATCTGCCGGTCAAAGAAGGGGTTAAAAAGCCCCACGGCCATCACCAGAGGCAGCACGATTCGCAGCTTATAGAAAAAGCTTCCCACCGACACCCCGCTGATTTGAAACAGCATCACCGGGTACAGGGCCAGGGCGATCATGCCGCTGAGCTCATACTTGCGGAAGGACAGCACCACC
>ODAJ012096533.1_pt1 | contig 10761 bp, 10 predicted proteins | sample 1539241 | NCBI WGS metagenome assembly ODAJ01 (sample SAMN02144231, study PRJEB22623) | gut metagenome | biome: sheep rumen | host: Ovis aries | place: New Zealand
CTGCTGACGATGTTCGATAACCGCCTGCGACTGAGCAATCAGGTCTATGAAGAAGTGAAACGCCATTTCGGTGACTTGGTATTCAATACCGTTATCGCGCGCAACGTACGCCTGAGTGAGGCTCCTTCTCATGGAGTATCGGTTCTAGAGTACGACGCTTCCTCCAAAGGAGCAAAGAATTATACCGCATTAGCCAAAGAACTTATTGCACGAAACAAATGAAAAAAATGACAGGACTTGGGCGAGGATTAGATGCCTTGATCGACACCTCGCACGTAGATACCAACGGCGGCAGTTCTATCTCCGAGATAGCACTCAGCGCCATTGTCGCCAACCCCGATCAGCCGCGACGGAATTTTGACGAGGAGGCGCTGCAAGAGTTGGCCGATTCTATCCGCGAGCACGGTGTGATTTCCCCTATCACGCTGCGCGACAACGGAGACGGCAGTTATATGATTATCGCCGGTGAGCGCCGTTTCCGGGCAAGTAAGATAGCCGGGCTGGATCGCATCCCGGCATACATCCGTACCGCCAAAGACGAGCAGGTGATGGAATGGGCGCTGATCGAGAATATCCAGCGCGAGGATCTGGACGCCATTGAGATTGCGCTGGCTTACCAGCGGCTGATGGACGATTATAATCTGACCCAGGAGCGGATGTCGGAGCGCGTAGGAAAGAAACGTGCAACCATAGCCAATTATCTGCGTCTGCTCAAATTGCCGGCAGAGATACAAGTCGGTATCAAAGAGAAGAAGATTGAGATGGGACATGCCCGCGCGATCTTAGGCAGCCCCTCGGCGGAAAGACAGTTGGCGCTATACCAACGGATTCTGAAAGAGGGTTTATCAGTCCGCAAGGTAGAGGAGTTGGCACAGGAAGACAAGAAAGTACAGAGCCGGAAGGCGAAGGAAAAGAAAGAGAACCCTTACGCCTCGCTGGAGCAGGAACTATGCGCAGCAAGCGGCATGAATATCAAGATCCAGGAGGGGAAAGTGGTCATTGCGTTTGGCAACGAGGAAGAGTTAGCGCACATCGCTGATAAGTTACGTTGAAACGACTTCTCACCATATTACTATTGGGCATAGTGGCGCTACCGATAATGGCGCAACAGGATAGTACCAGCACCTGGTTCCAGAAACCGGATGCCGGCAAAGCGGTGTGGCTGGGCGTGATCTGCCCGGGTGCCGGACAGATATACAACAAATCGTACTGGAAACTGCCGATTGTATATGGCGCGTTCATGGGATGCGGATATGCCATCAGCATGATGCAGAACCGGTATAGCGGCTACAAAACGGCGTATCTGGATCTGTATAAAGATGTGCAAGCCGGAACGGTAGGAACCGATGCGAGCAAGAGCTATATCGCCGTGATGCCTGATGGATATGATATGGACAGGGTGGGAGGAGCCAATACCTGGATGAATACGCTCAAAAACCGGCAGAACACCTATCGGAGGTACCGCGACTACTCGATTTTGGCTACCGTGGCAGTCTATGCACTGAGTCTGATAGATGCGTATGTGGATGCCCAGTTGTTTGATTTCGACATCTCGCCGGATCTGACGCTCAATGTAGAGCCGCAGATTTATTATGATTTACAGCACCAACAGAGTGCAGAACTAAAATTAGCTATACAATTTTGAAAAAAAGTTTAGGAATAGTATTATTCAGTCTATGTGCCTCACTGACGATGTGGGCACAGGAAGCCGTGATGCACACGGATAGTCTGGAGAAGGACAGCATGAGTATCGAGTCGCTGGAGTTAGTGCCGATGACGGTCGCCAATAACGATAGTATCGTAACGGAAGATTCAATCGCTGAGGAGATACCCGCAATTCCGTTTTACAAGTTGTGGAACGACAGCAACCTGACGGATATCGAGATGCGGACTCTGGATTGGAGTCTGCAATGGTTGGATACAACCGACTGCGTAGCGGTACATGACACCACAACCCTGCCCGACTCGGTTTATAAAGCCCGGCTGCAGGCGTTGCCATGCGTGGTGGAGTTGCCGTACAACGAGCGCGTGCGGGCGTTCATCTTAAGGTATGTAAAACGCAACCCGAAGCAGGTAGCGCGGATGATGCGCATGAGCGAGTACTACTTCCCGATATTCGAAGAAGCATTGGGGAGGTATAAACTGCCCTATGAGTTGAAATACGTGCCTATCATTGAGTCGGCGCTTAATCCTACGGCGCGTTCTTATGTCGGGGCGGCAGGATTATGGCAGTTTATGCCGGCAACCGGTAAACTCTTCGGGCTGGAGATCAACTCGCTGGTGGACGAACGTATGGATCCTATCAAATCCACGGAGGCGGCGTGCCGGTTCCTTAGTAGTATGTATAGCGTTTACCGGGATTGGAACCTGGTCATCGCGGCATATAACTGCGGTAGCGGCAATGTGAACAAAGCCATCCGCAGAGCCGGAGGCAAACGCGATTTCTGGTCTATCTATCCCTATCTGCCGCGCGAGACACGCAACTATGTTCCTATCTTCATTGCTGCCAATTATGCGATGAATTACGGTCAGGAACACGGCATCTGCAAAGCTCCTGCGGAGAAAGTGATGATCACCGATACCATCAAGACCACGCAGCGGCTCCACTTGGAGCAGGTCAGCAAGAGTCTGGATATCTCGATGGAAGAGTTACGGCGACTCAACCCGCAATACTCCCGGGATATTCTGCCTGGCGGCACAAGCTATGCACTATGCTTGCCGGCGGACAAAGTAGGACTCTTTATTGACCAGGAGGACAGCATCCGCGCCTATAAAGCCGACAGTCTGATCAATAACAGACGGTCGGAGATCGATATGGCGAAAGTGACATCCATCAGCGGAGCATACCGCGTAAACGGCGTCACGTATTACACCATCAAGAAAGGCGACACCTTGAGTGGTATTGCCAAGAAATTCCACTGCTCAGTAAAGCAACTCAAACAGTGGAACGGGCTGAAAAGCGATGCCATCCGGGACGGTAAGAAACTGAAGATTTGCAAGTAATGGAAGAAGAAAAGATATATTACTCGCTCCGCGAGACGGAGAAAGAGACAGGTATTCCGGCCTCTACTCTGCGCTATTGGGAGCAACAGTTTGACGAACTCAGCCCGCGCAAAGACGGTCACGGCAACCGCTATTATACCCGCGAGGATCAGGAGATCATCAAACGTATCAAATATATCCGGGACGAACTGAAGATCACGCGTATTGAGGCTATCAAGAAAGAATTGGTCACCAACGGCAAACGCTCCGACGAGCGCCAAGCTGCGCTGGAAATCCTATTGCGCGTCAAAGAAGAGTTATGTGAAATCCGCAAAATGATAAAATAATATGAAAATAGATTGGAAAAAAATCGCGCCCTATTTGGTCGCATTGGTAGTGTTTATCGGCTTTGCCGTGCTGTACTGCAGTCCCCAACTCAGCGGGAAAGTGCTGGTGCAGGGAGATATTAACAGTTGGAAAGGAATGTCCAATGAGGCGCGCACGTACTACCAAGAGACCGGAGAAGTCACCTGGTGGACCAACTCTATGTTTGGTGGTATGCCTACCTATCAAATTTCCGGACGTGTAGAATCTGCACATATCGCCGGTTGGTGGCGTCGGCTTTTCCAAAATGCCTTAGGCGAACCGCCTGCAGCTATCTGCTTGTATTTCATCGGTTTCTTCCTCATGCTCCTCTGCTTCGGTATCAATCCTTGGTTAGCCATCATCGGAGCGTTGGCGATAGGCTTGTCCTCCTATTTCTTCCTCATCATCCCTGCCGGACATATGTCCAAAGCCTTTGCGCTTGGCGCCTTAGCACCCATCATCGGCGGCGTCTATGCGCTATTCCGTAAACGCTATTGGCTGGGAATTCCGATGATCCTGATCTTCGCTCCTTACGGCATTCTGCTGCATCCGCAGATGACCTATTACATCGGTATGCTGCTCGGCGTGATGGTAATCGCGGAGATCGTCATGGCATGTATAGAGAAGGACTGGAAAGGACTTGGTATCAACCTCGGCATCATGGTTCTTTGCGTCGGCCTGATCTACGGATCGCGTCTGAGCAGCCTGAAGATGAATAATTCCTATCTCAAAGAAACCATGCGTGGCGGACATAGCGAACTCACCAAACAAGCGGCGGACAAACCGGCCGAAGGTCTGGACATCAAATACGCTACCGACTGGAGTTACGGAAAAGGCGAAACCATGACGCTCCTTATCCCGAACTGGGAAGGCGGAGCAAGCGGCTATAATGTCGGCAAAGATTCGCAGCTTTGCAAAACCATGCGTTCTCAAGGTGTGCCCAAACGCGATGCGGAAGCATTCTGCGAACATGCACCTACCTATCGTGGAGAGAAAGCATTTACCAGCGGCGCCGTCTATGTCGGAGCTATCATCTGCTTCCTCTTTTTACTCGGTCTGCTCATCGTTCCGGGACCGTACAAATGGGCATTGCTTTTCGCGACCCTCATGTCCATCTTCCTCGCATGGGGAAAGAATATGATGTGGTTGACGGAACTCTTCTTCAACTACTTCCCGATGTACAATAAGTTCCGTGCCGTCGAATCCATCCTCGTGGTCGCAGAGATCACGATGCCGCTATTGGGCTTCTTGGGATTACAAAAAATCATCAACCGTGAGGTCGAGTGGTCCAAACTCCGTCGCAGTATGCTGATTGCCGGAGGCGTGACTGCCGGTATCTGTCTGTTCGCAGCATTCTTTGCCGGTTCTTTCAATATGACGAGCAGCTTTGATGCGCAATGGAAAGGACAAGTACCGCAATGGTTATACGATGCCATTTTGGATCAACGCACCGCTATGCTCCGTGCGGATGCTTGGAGAAGCTTGGTGTTTGTTACACTGGGCTTTGCCCTCACTTTCTGGTACGCGTGGCAGCAAAATAAAGAAGCTAAGACAAAGAATACCGCCATTTTCGTTGGTGTGTTGGGACTCTTGATTTTAGCAGATATGATCCCCGTAGACAAGCGTTTCTTCAACGATGACAATTTCGTCAAAGCGAAAGATAATGCCGCCTATTTTGCGATGCAGCCTTGGGAAGAACAGATCCTGCAAGACGAATCTCTTGACTACCGCGTGCTCAATCTCAACACCAACACCTTCAATGACGCACGAACCAGCTATCGTCTCAAATCGGTCGGAGGATACTCTGCTGTGAAGCTACGCCGCTACCAGGATCTTATTGACGAGCATATCAGCAAGATGAACTGGAGCGTACTCAATATGCTCAACACCAAGTATATCGTAACACGGCAAGGCGTCTATCCCAATGCCGAAGCGATGGGTAATGCGTGGTTTGTCAATGACGTGCAGTTTGTTCCCACACCGGACGATGAGAGTGCAGCACTCAATACATTGGATCTCACGAAAACCGCTGTATCTGACGAGCGTTTCCGCGATGTCCTCACATGTACCGGCTTACCCGATGCAGAAGATCAAATCGAACTGACGGACTACAAACCCAATGCCCTCACCTATCGTACCCATACGACGAATGACCGCATTGCCGTCTTCTCCGAAATCTACTATCCGGACGGTTGGAATCTCACCGTGGATGGTCAAGAAATCCCCATCGGTCGTGTGAACTACGTCCTCCGTGCAGCTGTAATCCCTGCCGGAGATCACACTCTTTCCATGACCTTCTACCCCAGCCAACTCAAATGGGAACCGCTCTGCATCGCCTTAGTGATCCTTGCGCTCCTCATCTCCCTCTGCTGCCTCACATGGCCGTTATGGAGAAAATACGTTTCGAAAAAAGAGTTGCTCAGCTGAGCAACTCTTTAAATTTCTTCTCCACGGCTTGTGTGGAATAATTATCCAGAAAGCACTGCCGGCCGGCTTGGTTAAACCGCGGACGGGGATGCTGTACAAATTCTTGGATAGCAGCGATAAACTCCTCTGCATTATTGCATCGCCAAGCACTGACTCCTTGCTCTATCGCGTAGCCTTCCAATGCTTCGTCTGTAGCGAGGATATTCTTGCCATACATAAGACTTTCACAGGTCTTGACCTTCATCCCGCTTCCGGCGAAGATAGGCAGAATCATTATATCCGCTTCCACGAAATAGGGCGCTAAATCAGGCACATCGGATAGGACTTCTATTCCGGCTAATAACTCCGGTTGTTCTTCTTTCAGTTTCCCCATTCCTTTGCCGACTATCTTCACCTCTATATCCACGTGCGGATAGACGTTTTTCATGAACCATACTATTCCTTCTGTATTGGCTAAGAAATAGGCGCCCATCAATAAACATAACGGGCGCTTCTGTGTCATGCTCTTATTATCCGTCTGTGCGCCATTGAGTCTGTCCTCCAATACGACCGGTATCGTTATTTCCGCATCTCTGTTATAACGCTGCATCAGTTCTGCTCTATCTCTCTCATTTAGTACAATTGCTATATCCGAGTTGTCGCAGCTCCATCGGTCATTCTTATCTGCGCACAGAATAAGCACGTTCCTGAACGGGAGATGTTTGGGCATCTTGGCTTCCATATATAGCACTTCTATATTCTGGAAAGAAATGATTATTCTGCCTTTGTAGCCGGCTCTTTTGAGAGCTTTTGCCACCACGCCAAACAGGCTTCTATCTATGAACACATAATCATACTCCTCCGCCTGTTTCACTATCTTCTTCACTTTCGCCGGTGTAAGTCCCATGAAATAGCCGAACGGGATATAGAAAAAAGCCTTGATATATTCATAGATTGTACTTTTTCCTTGCTTTTCGTGAAGATAGAATACAGTTACATTTTCTTTGCCCAGCACGCGACAAAGCATATCCAGGTTTTTCTTCGTCCCTTGATCACCGCCATTCATTATTGCCCCAAAGGGTCTATATTGTATAAACAATAGTTGTTTGCTCATTACTACTTAACGCCTAAATAGTATAACGTATATTTTTTTTGCCACAACATCTAATCCTCCATTTAATTTTTCAAGCCATCTGGGCCAACGTTGATGGTAGCGATGCCAATAACTGATATATTCTATTCGCAGTAATTTATTGTCCGCATATAATTTAGGATGTAATTGATAAGCGGTGCATATTGAACTATACTTCTCATCAATCTTATGCAGTTCTTCAGCATTAAAATTCTCCCTCGGTACATCTAAAAGAAAGAATTTATATAGCATCCTAAGACGATTCTCAAAATATTTCTTCATCCACAGACCACGCTGTGGTGACAATGTATCTTTATTTTCTCCGTAATATTCGAACATTGTATCTGTCAATTTGAGAAGTTGATCCAAACTTTTTTGCATCACTTTTGGATCCATCGTTTGCCCTTCTCTATCAAGATTATACTGGTATAGATTTAGATTACAGAAACAGATTGTTTGGGCATAAAACGTAGGATAACATGACCACTCTGTGTCTGTATAACTAATCCCTTCCGTTTGTCGATAATGATGACTACGGAGCATTTCCGCTCGATAGGTTAATGCGTGCATTAAGAAATAACGAATATATCCATCTTTGAGCACCTCATCTAACATATATACTTTCCCATATTCGTATGGTTCACGCCCCATAGTATTATATCGTACGACCTCACTATTCTTTGCACCAATCTGCGTGAAGTGTGTGATAATCATATCCGCATCCGTCTCTGACAATATATTCAGATACTTTGATAATGCATCCGTATCAAACCAATCATCCGAATCTAATATTTTAACGTATTTTCCTTTTACTATCGGTAGCGCGGCATTGATGGTAGAACCGTAATTTCCATTAGGTTTATCTATCACGGTGACTATGTCAGGATATTTCGCCTGATATTTCTGAGCAACCTGAAGCGAATGATCTTTACTTCCATCGTTGACTACACAAACCTCTAATCTATCCGCTCCTTTCACATATACCAAACTATCCAAACAACGAGGCAATAACGCCTCCATGTTATATGTAGGTATAATGACTGATAAGATTTTCATATTTTTTTCCATAATTTGGTTTGTGCATCATATTGTTTGACAACTCGTGCGGGTGCACCAACCGCCACAGAGTAATCCGGGATATCTGCTAACACAACAGAATTAGCTCCAATAACACAATGTTTGCCAATAGAAGCGCCCAATACACATACATTTTCACCCAGCCATGATCCCTCTCCAATATAAACATGACGAAGCCGCTCTAATGGCTGTTTCACAATCGGCTGAGTTATATCGCTATATTGATGAGATGCATCTAATATAGTTACTCGATCCGCTGTAAGTACATCTTTTTCAATTATAATCGAAGATGCTGAAACTATTCGGTTAAGATGACCTAGGCGGCAACCGTCTTCTATGCGGATAAAACCGGGATATCTTGCATCTACAGCGATATATGCAGAATGAGCAACATATACATCATTCCCTATTTCCATGTATCTTTCCCCCTTCAAAGCCATGGGAGATACCATTTTACTTCGCTTGCCAAACGATTTAAATTTAAAAGGATATACAAATATGGAATGTAATACATCTGTAAGTCGTGACATATTCTAAAAAAATTAATCATAAAATTCGACAACATTTTCTCCCTTCCCTAAATGAGAAATGCGCTGTTCCTCTGGAGGGATTTGCATATAGTCACCATACAATAGACTCAAATAATGATTATAGTTATGCGGAGCAAGAAATTTTCGGCCTTCAAACTCCACTTCTATTAACGGGTATATATCTCCAGAATATCTATATTTGGTACTTTTAACGGGGAAAGTGTAACTGAGCAATCCATCGGGATTGTGTTTACTTAGAAGTCTTGCGGCACGTACCATCAAAAGGCAAAAAGGATAAATAAGATATGCAATAGTTTTAACCACATATCGTTTGATAGGGTTTTTATACGCTACATCTCCAAAATGATGGATCTCACGAAATGCCCTCCCGTAGAAGAAATCGATAAATAGGGTCAACTTCATGGAATACATATGCTCTACTTGAAATATATCGACCCATATTCCTTGTTCCTTATAGAGTCTAAAAAGTGGCATATGACAATAGGATTTTTTGTCTCTCACTCGTGCTATTCCGCTCCATTCGAAATCATCAAGTTGCGTATCCTGAAATGAAAATTGTTCCGGCAATTCGTTCATTAATAACTGACGTACTTGGGCAAAATCTTCTTTTTGTACACATATATCAACATCATCATCCCATGGAATAAAACCTTTATGCCGAATAGCGCCTAATAACGTTCCGCTATCAAGCCAATAGTCAATATGATGAGTCCGTAATATTTTATCAATTTCAGCAAGTATCCCAAACATTCTTAATTGAGCCTTGCGTAACGTAGAACCTTCTGGATTGTATCTTGATAAATTTTCTTCCATATTTAACGACTAGATCTCTCTTTTGTTAATATTACACATCCCCCACTCTAGTACCTCGTCTATTATGGGCGTTGATAAGTTATGTTCAAGTGCTAAATCTTTTATTAGCTGCAAGCCATACGGAAAATCTTCCGTGAAATAGCGGTTGGTAAAGTCCGGCATATATCCTCCAGTTGTCATTTTCATTGGAGCTGGAATACCTTTAAATGCAGCGATGGAACTTAATTTTCGTGTCAATTCTTGCGAATTGCTACTTTCATAATAGGTAAGTACATCCGGAATATAGGCTTCATACCGTTTGCACAATTGTTGAAACTCATGGTCCATCGCTACATATAATTTTGAAGATGCATCATCCCATTGTTCGTAAAACAATATCGGCTTGGCATATATCTCCGTTTCGTGATCTTTCCATAGAGAATATAGGCGGGATGTGTGCAATAAAGGATTGCTGTTCGAAAGAATAGCCTCCCATTTATTATCCAATTTCCATACCGGAGTACTTAACCATGCAGACCATAGATCAGTAAACGAGTCTTCTATATTTTCCAACGCCATGAATAGTTTTTTTTTATAGCCTAATAAGTCCGCATTCTTTCCATACTCGCGAACGCGCGCTATAAAAGGGACTCTCTGGAAACCATACAAGGGGGCATCAGAACCTAATATTTCTTCTGCATTTTGAAAGAAACCGGTACTTGACACAACACTTCCTATCGGTTTTTCATGCGCGTATGGATGGATTTTCAACAATGTCTCTCTAATCAAATACCCCGGCAAACAAAACAATATAATATCACTTTCTGGTATTACATCAGAGGGACTACTACTTGCCTTGCTTAACTCCGCTATATATTTTTTACCATCTGGATCCGTGGCGCATACAGAATTGGGCCATGCCTCCGGATGACCTGTCAGAATATTTATCTTTATGCCCTCATGGCTTCCTAAAACAGCAGCCATCACATGGCCTAAAGAACCTCCACCACAGATACAAATGGTTTTCATAATTGCTTCAATGCCTCTATCAATCGGTTATTATCTTTGGTGTCACGAACGGCGAGACGGATGAACGGTGCACCGCATTTACTTGTGCAATCCTTAATAAGAATCTTATACTCGCGTATGAGTGTAACTGCTAATTCACGCGGAGTATGACCCAGTTTTACCTCACAAAGCACATAGTTGGCTTCCGATGGCAGGACTCGCAAATACGGGATATCTTGCAATTCCGCCACAAAACGAGCGCGTTCTGCGCGGAATTCGTCCATCGCCTGTTTATATGATTTTTCGTATTTGCCGAGTATCTGCATAAAGAACTCCCCGAACGAGTTGATATTCCAAATACTGAGTTTGGAGCGAACGGCAGACATCAGTTTCGTATCGGATGAAGCCATTACGCCTAACCGCAATCCCGGTACACCATACGATTTG
>ODAJ011875106.1_pt1 | contig 10760 bp, 9 predicted proteins | sample 1539241 | NCBI WGS metagenome assembly ODAJ01 (sample SAMN02144231, study PRJEB22623) | gut metagenome | biome: sheep rumen | host: Ovis aries | place: New Zealand
CTTTGTGGTATATCAAATACTAGTTTTCTATTTAATTCAGATGCTATTATATATGTACCATCTGCTATTGTTTGGTATCCTTTTAATGGTGTTGGTTTTTCAAATTTAAATCTTTGTAAATTTGAATTATTTAAATTTTGCATCTGTAAATTTGAACCATTTTCACCTTTTTCTAATCCTATACATAGTTCACTACATTTTGATATTATTGTATAATATCCATTTCCTGCTTCTTTCATTATCCATTTTTGTTTATCTGATGTTTCTTTTGTGTTTTGTTGTATATTAGTATATAGCTTTTTACTTCCTTCTGCTACTTCAATTGCTTTCCCTGAATGTTGAGCTATTAATGTATAATATCCATCTCCTATATATGTTACTTCAAATTTTTGATTTGCTGTTGAATTATTTTCCCATATTTTTATAATTTGATTATTATTTTTTGAACTTCCTGGTACATCTATTACCCAATTGTTATTTACCTCTGTTTTTATTATATATGTACCATTTTCTATTGTTTTGCTTCCTTTTATTGGTATTGGTTTTTCAAAACTGAATTTTTGATTTGCTGTATTATCTTTTTTACCTACTTCTGCATTTCCATTTGATGTTTGTTTTAAATAATTTCCATTTATTTTTGATATTATATTATAATATCCATCTTCTGTTTTCTTTATTACCCATTGCTCACTATCAAATTCATTCCTATCTTTTTGTTCTACATCTAAACTTTTTGCTTTATCTGATGTTTTTATACTTTTATCAGAATGTTGTGCTACTATTATATAATATCCATTTTCTAAGTATTTTACATTAAATTTTTGGTTTGATGTTTGTCCATTTGTCCAAAAACCAACATCTCCTCCGTCTTCCATTGTGCTTCCATTTACATCTAATACTTTATTATTTGAAGCACATTTTATATAATATGTTCCATTTTCTATTGTCTTACTTGTTCCTTTTTCTATTGTTATTTTCTCAAATCTGAACATTTGATTTTTTGCGCCGTTTTTACTCCATAGTTGTACATTCGCTCCATTTTTTGCTTTTGATTGTGGTATATCTATATATAATCCATTACAATTTGATACTATATTGTAATATCCATTTCCTGCTTCTTTTATTATCCACTGTTGATTTGCCTGTCTATTTTCTTGCCATTGTGCTACATTTGTTCCTAATTTCATTGAACTTTTTTCTACGTCTAAATATTTTTTCGAATGCTCTGGTAAAATGCTATATGTACCATTATTCAAATATTTTACAATAAATCTTTGGTTTCCAGTTCTATTATTACTCCATAATTCTAGATTTCCACCATTTGTTTTACTTGAAGCTTCTATATCAAAAACATAATTCTCATTTAGTGCTGTTTTTATTATATATGTACCATTCTCTATTGTTCTTTTTCCTGTTTCCTTTTGCTCTACCTTTTCAAATTTAAATAATTGGTTTTTAGAATTATTCTTTTCCCATACATGTACATTGCTACCTTCTTTTGCTTCTGAACGTGGTATGTCTATATATAATCCATTACATTTTGATATTATATTATAATATCCACCTCCTGTAGCTTTTATTACCCATTGTTGATTTGCTCCTCCATGATATTCCCATTGTGCTACATTTGTTCCGTTTTGTTTTTTGCTTCCTTCAACATCTAAATATTTATCATCAAAAATAGCTGATATTGTATATGTATCATTTCCTGTAGGCTTTACACTAAACCTTTGAGTATAACTATTAGCATTGCTTCTTAATTCTAGATTGCCTCCATTTTTGCTACTTGCTCCTTCTATATTAAAAACATATTTTTCATCTAATGATGATTTGATTACATATATTCCTTCCTCAAGCTTTGTTTCGTTACTTAGATTTATAGCATTAACATAATATGGTATATAAATCGCAAGTATCAAAAATATACCAATTATTAAATCATTTATTCTTTTAAAAAACCCCATAATTATCTTCCTATTTTCTATAAAAAAATATAAACTCTTTTCTTATTTTAGCATAAATCAATCAATTACAAAATACTTTTTTTATATTTATTACATTAACATTATTCCAATTTTGGATAAAATTATCAAAATTAGAATAATGTTTCATGACTAAACATATTTATGGCATTTCTAAAAATTTTCTAACACTTTCTTTAGCTTTTTCAGAATACGATTTTTTCCATTCCTTATATAATTCTAAAATCTTTTCCTTATTTTCTAAAGCATACATAATTTTATTATATATTTCCATTATATCATCTTCTTTATTAACAACTAAATATTTTTCTAATTCAGTTCCTTCAAAATAATGATGATTATCTCCTGTTATACAAACAGTTCCTAATTCTAAACTCTCAAGAGGAATTAAAGGTGCACATTCAGTAAATGTAACATAAACCGTTATATCATTACTAGCAATTCTTCTATATATTTCTTCTTTAGGTACGTTTTTTTCTTCCCCAGATAAATTAACTTCATATCTTCTACATAAAGCTGCTATTTTAGCATTAATTGGAACACAATCTAATACAGCATTTTCGACTAAACTAATTGCACTTAATTGGTTATATGTATTTTTAACCCATCTATCTCCAGATGCATAAAGTCCAATTTTTATATTTTCATTATTCTTTTCTTTTGGTATATATTGCTCCTTATTTTCAATAATCACATCATTCATTATAAAACTAGTTTTATATCCTTTTGCTTTATAAAATTCATATAAACTTTTTTTAACAAATGCCAATTCATTTACTTTACCTTTTTCATATAAATCCAGCATTATGTTATGCACATCCCAATCGTATGGTTCTGATAGCAATGCATTTCCACCGTGTATTATAATTTTTATAATTATATCTGGATTTATTTCTTTTAAAGACATTATAATATCTTCCCAACCAAATGCAAATGCATTAAAAATAACCATTTTTTTTCCAGATTTGACAATTTCATTTGCTATCATATGTGATTCTTTTTTAGTATATTGTTCTCTAATTTCTAAATAGTTGTCTCCAAAAGAATATTTGGTTGAATTCTTAACACCAATCCATTCAGGGTGACATATTGCTACATATTTTTCATTTTGTTGTGCTAATTGCTCTTTTATTTTATTGACTCTTTTTTCTCTATTTACATAGATAGAATATTTCATTTTCCAGAAAAAAATCCAGCTCTTTATTTTCCATACAATTGAATTTCTTATATTAAAAATTTTATTAATTATTGTATTCAAACATTTTCCTAAAATTGGTCCAAATTTTCTATTAATTCCAACTGTCCTTTTTTCCCCTCTGCTTGTCCAAGTTCCTTTGAATAAGTGAACCATTTTGGTATTTTTAGTATATAATCTTTCAGAATAATCATAACTAATTGGAAAAAAGTAGTCTCTAGGATATATACATACATTATTATCTATTATTTTAATTCCATTTGAATCAACTTTATAATCGTATTTTTTTAATATTTTAGTTATTATTATTGGATTAGTATAATTATATATACTTTGCACATAAAAATGGCGTAGATTATTGTAATAATCTAATATTTCTTTAATATATTTATTATTCTTATTTTTTACACCAATTACAGCCGTTCCTATATATCCACTATCTTCATATCCCATAAACATTTCATTTTCTGTAATATCTGAAATATCCTTTAATATCTTCACATCTGTATCTAAATATATTCCACCTTCTTTATATAGTGCATATATTCTAGCATAATCACTAACAAACGCCCATTTTTTATTATCATATGCTTCTTTTACAAATGGGCAAATATTAACATCAAAATTATTTTCATTCCATTGAATTATCTCATAGTCTGGCAAGAATTTCTTCCAAGTTTTAATGCATTTCTTTACACTACCAGGTAATTTTTTTCCTCCAAACCAACAATAATGAATTTTCTTTTCCATTCCTATTCTCCTTATCTTTGCAAATTTTTATCAAAAAATTCTTTAAAAATTTTCGATTTTTTTTCCCAACTCCACTCTTGAATTTGACATAAGTTCTCACTCGATAACTGTTCTAAAAGTATGGTGTTTGAATATAATTTTTTTATTTTTTGTTTTAAATCTTCTTTGCCCCTGTTTATTACAAACTCCTTTTGTTTAGTTCCAAATACTTCTGGAACAATTCCTACATTAGTAGATATAATTGGGACTCCACATGCCATAGCTTCTAGAACTGGATTAGGTGTACCTTCTGTTCTTGATGCACATACATAAATATCTATATCATTATAATAATTTGGCATTTTATCATGAGGAATTAATTCAATATTTCCATCTGCAATTTTTAATTCAACATTATATCCTTCTTGTATTAATTCTACTACAGTAGGTCTAATTACCTTATTTAAGCCTTTTAGATCATCATCTTTTTCATCTGAAAATTTGCTATTACCAGTCCATCCAATTTTTAATTTATGCTGATTAAAATTTAGATTTTTATACTTATTATTATCGAACATTTTAAATAAATCCAAGTCAACACCATCTGATATAACAAAACTTGGCTTTTTATCAAATTTAAAATATATTTGTTTTAATATTTGTGAACTAACATAATAATCTTTAATATTGTTTAGTATAAATTCTGTTCTTTCTTTTTCTGCATTTAAAAACCAATGATCATAAACACCTGAAACAATGTTTTTATTTTTAAGAAATTTTTCAATAAATGTGTCATATTCAAATCCTAATTTTTCTATATATGCTTTTGAATAGTCGCTATATACCCACGATATAAGTCCTCTCCACAAGAAAAAGCTTAAATCATAATCTGACAAATATAAAAATAACTTAACTACATTATCCTTAAAAATTTCCATTGGAATTATTTCAATTTTATAATATCTATCAAGATTTCTTTTTATTTGGTTAGCTATATTTGCATAAGCCCAGCCCTTTTTGTCAATTACAATAGCAATTTTTGCTTTATTTTCAATCTCCAATATTTATCTCCCTTTTAATAGATTTACAATTTTTCGAGTTATTCTATAGCTTCTAGAGTAAATAATTTTGTTATACTCATCTTGCAACATATCATAGCTTTTTCTAATATTTATATTATCATCTTTTAATATTTTTTTTTCTACTTCTATTTTTTGAATTTCTTTTTCTTGTTCTTGTATTTTATCTTGAAATTGTTTAATATTTTGCATTAAAACTTCATTTTCTATTTCTAATTCTTTTTTTAGAATTTGTTCTTCATTATTCTCAAAACACATATTGGTTCGCTTTCTCTATTATTGCCATAAAATAATTACAAAATCACTTCATAGTAATAATAATTTAAAATTTATAATTCTTCTGCAAATCTTTTTTCTAGCTTTTTAAACACAAAAAATCCTATTATACATAAAACTATCCCCATTAGTAAAGCTCGTCCAAGTCCATTAAAACTTGGCAAAGTTTTATTATAGAATATTGATCTATATCCATCAATCAAATATGACATTGGGTTAATTTTTAGTAGCCACCTAAAATTAGCTGGTACGGAATCCATAGAATACACTATCGGTGTAGCATAAAATAATAGCTGCATTAGAATTCCTAAAATATGTTGTAAATCTCTAAAATATACTGTAATACTTGAAGTAATAAATGCCACTCCTAGTGATACTAAAAATTGTATTGGTAATATTAAAAAGTATAATAATGCATATTGAGATAATCCTATACCACTAATAATAACAAATCCTAAAATTATTACTGTAGAGATAAGAAAATTAACTCCTTCACTACTAACTAAAGATATTGGTAAAATTTCGCGCGGAAAATACACTTTTTTTATAATATTACCATTATCCACTATAACTGCAGCTCCCCTTAATACAATATTCGAAAAATATTGCCAAGGAATCAATCCACAGCATAGATATACAGCATAGTTTTCTATGTTACTTTTTAGTATTACTTGAAAAACAAATGCATAAACTGTAATTTGTAATAACGGATTAATAAATGACCATAAAATTCCTAAAAAAGAATGTTTATATTTTCCACCTATATCTTTTGTTATATTAGTTTTTAATAATTCTCTATAATTATATAAATCTTTTATTATATTCATTATGCTGTCTCCTTTAAATATTCTTGTGTAACAATTTCAGGATCTCCATCCATCTTTATTTCACCATTACATAACCAAACTGCTCTACTACAAAATTGTTTTACAGTATCCATACTATGTGTAACAAAAACCATTGTCTTTCCTTCATTTTTTAATTGTTTCATTTTTGCAATACATTTATCTTGAAAATGTTGATCTCCAACTGCTAATATTTCATCTATTAGCAAAATGTCTGCATCAACATTTATTGCTACTGCAAAGGCAAGCCTCATATACATTCCTGAAGAATATGTTCTTACAGGATTATCAATATAGTTTCCAAGTTCTGAAAATTCAATTATTTTTTCAATTCTTTCGTCTATTTCTTTTCTGGTTAAGCCAAAAATAGAAGCATTAAAATAAATGTTTTCTCTTCCTGAAAAATCCGGATGAAATCCTGCACCCAGCTCTAATAGAGATGTTAATTTTCCATTTGTTGTAATTTTTCCTTTATTAGGATAGATTATTTTTGTCATTAGCTTTAGTAAAGTAGATTTACCACTTCCATTTACTCCAATTAATGCAACTGCTTCTCCATTTTTTACCGTAAGATTTATACCTTTTAATATTTCTCTAGTCTCTTTTCTATTTCTTTTCCAAAATAGCATTTTTTCTTTAAGAGAATTTGCTTTATCAAAATATATATTAAAAGTTTTATACACATTTTCAACTATAATTCTGTTCTCATTATCGTTTTGCATTTTTTTATCCTTTCTCTTTATTTATTTTTCTCTATATAATTCCATGAATCTTTACACATATCTTCTAAGTTTTTCTCAGCAACCCATCCTAGCTCTTTGCTTGCTTTTTTAGGATCCGCATAACATACTGCTATATCTCCAGGTCTTCTATCAGTTATCTTATAATTTACTTTTTTACCTGTTGATTTTTCAAAAGCATTTACCATATCTAAAACACTATAGCCTGTTCCAGTTCCTAAATTATAAATATATATTCCTTGTCCTTCTTTGTCTATTTTGTCTAGTGCCTTAACATGCCCTTTTGCTAAATCTACAACATGAATGTAATCTCTAACACCTGTTCCATCATGTGTATCATAATCATTTCCAAATACTGATAATTGCTCAAGCTCCCCAGAAGCTACTCTTACAATATATGGCATTAAATTATTTGGTATTCCTTGTGGTTCTTCCCCAATTAATCCACTTTCGTGACTACCAACTGGGTTAAAGTATCTTAAAATACAAATATCCCATGAATTATCTGATTTATATAAATCTTTTAATATTTGCTCAATGTATAATTTTGTTGTTCCATAAGGATTTGTTGTTCCTCCAACTCTGCACTCTTCTGTTAGCGGTATTCTTTCAGGTTCTCCATAAACTGTTGCAGATGAACTAAATATAAATTTTTTACAATTATATTTTCTCATTGTGTTTAACAAAACTAAAGCTCCTGAAACATTGTTAATATAATACTCTAATGGCTTAGCTACAGATTCTCCAACAGCTTTAAAACCAGCAAAATTTATTACTGCATCAATTTTGTTTTCCTCAAAAACTCTTTCTAATTTTTGTCTATCTTTGTAATCCATTTCATAAAATTTGAAATCTTTTCCTGTAATTTTTTTAATTGAATCTAATGCTTTTTCGTTACTATTTGAAAAATCATCTATTATAACTAAATCCTTTCCTTTATTTAATAATTCCACTGCAGTATGGCTACCAATGTACCCAGCACCACCTGTTAATAATATTGACATTTTTTCTCCTCCTTAGTCTAATATTCGACCTCATTTTATCACATAATTACACAAATGTTCAAGAGTTTTAACAAAAAAATCCTTATTAATTAAGGATTTATTTTTTCGAATTCATTATCATTTTTTCTTTAAAGTTATATTTAAATTCTTTAGGCTCAGGCATTTCTATTTCCTCATTTTGTAGAACTTTTTGAGGATTAACTGTTGTTAAATTATAAAGTTTTTCTTTTCCAATAATTGCTTCTATATTATTTAAAATTTCTGGAATTTTTGGGTAAATTGAATTTGGTCTATGTACATCTGTTCCTAAGAAACTGATAATATCACTTTCAAGAAATTTTTTTGATAGAACTTCTGCTTTTTCACCATACCATCCTATTACACTTGCATAGTTTGCTTGCATCAAAACTCCTGTATCAATAAGCTCATATACTAAGCTGGGATCTTGCTGAACAAATCTATACCTTTCTGGATGAGCAAGTATTGGTGTAATCTTATTTTGTATCATTTCATAAATAACATCGTATACATTAATTGGTTTAACATTCATAGCAAATTCAAAAAGCATATATCTTGAATTATTTATTTTAGCTATTTTATTTTCATTTAATAGTTTAATTATATTTTCTGAAAAATATACTTCATTTCCTAAATATAGTTTGACCTTGATGTTTTCTTTTTCAAATGCCCCTGATAGTGCATTTATCCATTGTTGTCTTTCTTCTACTGGCGATTCATAATAGTTTTCTATATAATGTGATGTAGATATAATAGAATCAAAGCCAACTTTTTCTGCTTCTTTAATTAAATTAAAAGTTTCTTCAACACTTTTGGAACCATCATCTATATTAGGTAATATATGTGTGTGAAAATCTATCATATCTCTCACCTTCTTATTCTATGATTTTTTTTCTTTTTCTAAGTAAGCATTAATCTCATTTAAAATATCATTAGTTTTGTTATTCAATCCTTCATTTGAACTTTGCATAGGTGTATCTAATGAACTAGTCTTTTTTTCTTGTAAAGCTTTAGGAACCTCTTCTACTTCCTTGTTTACTACATCTTCTACCTCATTATGTTTAATTTCTTTTTCTTGGACTTTATTATTTTTTTTATGAAATTCCTCTTTTATTTTAGAGTTCTTTTTCTTGTGTTCCCCACCATTTTCTTTTCCATAATAATAATATCTTTCTCCATATTTCTTTGTAGAAACAGGTACTTTATTTATTACAACACCGGCTAAATTTCCACCTACATTTTTAATATTCTTTACAACCCTTTGTAATGCATCTTTTTTTGTCATTTTATGTGCAGTAACAACTATTGTTGTATCAACCATTCTAGATAAAATTACAGAATCTGTTACTAGTTCACAAGGAGTTCCATCTATAATTACTATATCACACATTTGTCTAAGTTCTTCTAGAACTTTTGACATTTCTTGAGATACTAATAATTCAGATGGATTAGGTGGTACATTTCCGGCTGATATAACAAATAGATTTTCAACTTCTGTCTCCTGTACATAATCTAAAATTTGTTCTGGATTATTGTTATCTATATCATATTCAGCTAATAGATTTGACAATCCTGGTCTTGGAGAAACTCCAAATATTGCATATTGTCTACCTTTTCTCATATCTGCATCTATTAAGATAACTCTTTTCCCTGCTTGTGCAAAAGTTACAGCTAAATTTGATGTTACCCAACTTTTTCCCTCTCCTGGAAAAGTTGATGTTACAAGAAGTGTTTTCATTTTCTTACTGCTACTCATAAATTGTATATTGGTTCTTAATGTCCTAAATACTTCTGAAATTGGTGATTTAGGATCTTTATGGGCTATTACTTCTTTTTTCATTTTCTTTTGCCTCCTTTTACATTTGCAATATTATCTATTAGTGGAATTGAAACTAAAACAGGTATTCCAAAGCCTTTTTCTATGTCTTCTGTTGATTTAATTGTTGTATCTAACATATTAGCAATTAAAACATATGCAACTGATATTACAACACCTATAAATGCAAATATGATAACATCTTTTGTATGATTAATATTGGATGGTGTATAATCTGGCACTGCTTGGTCTAGTACATTTATATTATTAATTTTATATATATCTTTTACTTTATCACCAAATACTTTTGCTATTTCATTAGCAATTTTTGCAGCCTCTTCTGCATTAGTATTTGTAACTGTAATTCTAATAATATCTGCATCTTCAACTGCACTTACTGAAATTTGTTTTTTTAATTCATTGTACTTCAAATGTAAATTTAAATTTGTTATTACAGTACCTACTACTGAATCACTTTTTACAATCTCACTATAAGTGGAAACTAGTTTTTGATTTAAATTTACATCTGTAGTTGTTATAGCATTTGAAGCATCACTACCACTTGTACTAGCTAAAACCAAAGTCGTTTTTGCACTATATTTTGGTTCAACAAAACCAATTGTATAAACAACACCTATTCCTATAAATGCTATTATAATAATTAAAATTTGAAAAATTTTGCTCATAAATAAATCAAATAATTCTTTTAAATCTAATTCTTCCATCGTTTTTCTCCTATTTCATTTTTTTGTACTTGGTAATTGTATTATATTTTTTAAAAAAATACAAGGGTTTTTAATTTTTTTTCATTTGGGGACGGTCCTTTTTTGAAAATATTATGTATACACTATGCTGCAATGTTCTATTTTTAAAATGTTTTAACGTGAAACATTTTACTAAAATCTCAAATAAGTTCTGTCCCAAATTGAAAATTTTTTCAAAAAAGGACCGTCCCCAAATGAAAAAAATTCCATATATTGTCAATATTTTCAAAAAAGGACCGTCCCCAAATGAAAAATTGACAATAATTGGTTGATTATATATAATGATAAAAAAGGAGGATTTGAATATGGGAA
>ODAJ012169785.1_pt1 | contig 10758 bp, 8 predicted proteins | sample 1539241 | NCBI WGS metagenome assembly ODAJ01 (sample SAMN02144231, study PRJEB22623) | gut metagenome | biome: sheep rumen | host: Ovis aries | place: New Zealand
CTTTGGAGCAGGCCCTGCGCTCCCTTTCGGTTGACTCGCTCGGGTCGCTTTTGACTTCGTCAAATGCCCCACTGGGGCAACGCTTCCCTCACTCCCCAGATTCAATAACCGCCTGCAGATGCAGGCGGTATTTTTATGGCTATCAGATCAGCCAGGAGCTGGCAAAGAGGAGCTGGGCGAGGTAGTAGGTGATCATGATGATCCAGGAGAGAACCTTTGGAGCGGGGAACAGAAGCCGGTAGCAGAGGATGCTGTCGCTGAGGAAGAGCAGGGCACCGGCGATGGAGATCAGGATGCCGGAGAGGGAATAAGCGGCTACGCCGCCCGCCACACAGACGGCGCACAGGGCGCAGAGCATAACCGCATAGAGAATCAGAAGGGGGAGCTGCTTTCCGGCCTGCTTCCGCCAGCGATACAGCAGGAAGAGGCTTCCGGCCAGCAGCAGGACGAAGCAGATGACATGGGTCGCCGTGAAGGGGAATCGCTGCATGAAGCATGCGAAGTAAAAGATGTGACCCGCTATGAAGAAGCCTGCTCCGGCTGGAAAATTGAACTCAAGCACGCCATCCGCCACCATATGCAGCAGGAGAGCCGCTACGCAGAGCCAGGCCATCGGATCGAGACGGATGGCCGCGGTGAGCGCGATAATCAGGGCGCAGGCGGTGCCCAGACATTTATAGATCGTGGCCATGACCGGGCGCAGCGATTTCTTATAATGCATGAACAGGGGGAGACAGGTTCCCAGACACAGGGCCGCGGCCAGCAGACTCAGCAGCATGGACAGAACCTCCTTCCGAATGGCGCCGATTATTCGTTCGGATTCCAGGGCATGAGGAACATATTGATATACAGGGTCTTATTATTATAGGTATACTGATAGGAGAAAATGCTGCTTTCCTGCCGGGTGCGCTCCTCCTCGGGAACAAGGGTGATATTATTCTTTTTTTCCGCGCTCATGTCATAATCCCGGACGAACATGCGGATTGTATGGGTCGCTTTTTTATGCCCGTCCTCGTAGCCGGGGGAGGAAACATTGCCTTCGATGGTCGTGATGCGATAGCGGGTATCGGACAGCTTCTCGACATCATACACCAGGCCGACATGATAGAGGCCTGAGATACCGTATTTGGACATCTGATTTCCGAACACGGCGATGAAGCCCTTCTGCGGGATCATGGTCGTCCGGTACATCTTCTGATAGCCGGTGACCAGCTTGCCGACGCCGGCTTCCTTCACATGAACCACGCCGGGAACCTCGCCGGCCTTGATATCATTTTTTTTCTGCATGGGGACATCGTGCTGCAGCATGCACCAGGTGATAAACCCGCCGCACCAGCCATAGCCCGTGTGGGATCCGTTCCAGTCGGTATATTTATTGCGCTTTTTCAGCTCCAGGCCGTCGCCGGCGATCAGCTCCTCATAGGCCTGATCGAGCACCTGCTGAATCTGTTCAGGGACCTCCTGAATGACCTCGGTCTGGATTTCCAGGGGGGCCGGGGTCGGGGTGGACTTGGATTTGGCCGCCTGCGCGGGGAGGACGGAGAGAAGCAGCAGGAGGGTGAGCAGGAGAGCGGTCAGACGTTTCATGGTTTCGTGTTCCTTCTTTCTTCATGCGCGGGCAGCCTGCCCGCGTTATTGGACCCTTTCGGGATAATTCTTCATATAGGTAAAAATATCCTTCGCGATCAGGGCGGAAGTTGTTCCGCCGGTTTCTCCTTCCGCGATGTTTTCAGTCAGCACGCAGAGGGCAAAGGGCAGATCCGGCTGGGCATTGAAGCCGACGAACCAGCCATAATTCACCTTCCGGCCCTGAACCGTCGACTCGGCTGTCCCGGTTTTTCCCCGGATGTCCAGGGTCGTGACCGAGGCGCGGGAGCCGCTGCCTCCGCCCTGGACGACGTCCTTCATCATGGACTGCAGCGCGGCGGCGGTCTCCCGGGTGCATACGCTGCCCACCGTGGAGGAGGACCAGGGAAGCACCGCCACGCCGGAAACGGACCGGACGCTCCTGAGCAGCCGCGGCTCGGGCATGACACCCTGATTGGCCACCGCGGCCGCCATCAGGCAGAGGTGCATGGGGGTGGCGGCGATGGCCGACTGCCCATATCCGGAGGCGGCCAGCGCCTCCTGCGTCTGCGCTCCGGAAGGATAGACGGAGTTTGCGACCACCAGATCCCGGAAAAGGAAGTTGTCTCCGAAGGCGAATTGCCGGGCTTCTCTGCGAAGCGCGTCCGGGCCGAGCTCCAGCGCGGCCGCGGCATAGACACAGTTGCAGGAATGGAGAAAGGCCTGCCGGAGGGTGAGCTTTCCGTGCACGGCGTTCTGAAAGTCATGGACGGAGAAGGTATCGGACAGATCGAGATGGCCTTCGCAGGTAAACTGCCGGTTGACCGCGTCCGGATCCCTTTCCAGGAGGGCGGCGGTGGTGACGATTTTGAAGGTGCTGCCCGGAGGATAAAGCGCCTGGGTGGCGCGGTTCCAGTAGGGCTGATCGAGGGTGGCGATGAGGCTTTCCGTGGCCTGATCCGGATCAAAATTGGGCAGGGAGAGGAGCGCCAGAACCTCCCCGGTGCGGTAGTTGATCACCACCGCCGCTCCGCTGTGGCCCTCGGTTTCCCGGTGGCCGGAAAAGGCGCGCTGGATGGCGGTGCAAAGCTCCGCGTCGATGGTCAGGGTCAGGGTGTTTCCGACGCGGTCCGTTTTTCGGATCAGACGATAGACCGAATCCAGCAGGGAGGACTGATATCCGTAGAGATACCCGGACTGGAAGGATTCCACCGCGTTGGCGATTCGGCCCTGGCGGTCTCCCAGCAGATGCACGAGGGCGGCCCGGTCTGCGGAGGTATCCCGGTACTCCCGCCGTCCCTCCTTCGTGGTGGCGAGAAGGATGCCGTTGCGGTCCAGAATATCGCCGGCCGTGACGGCCTTCTTCTGGGCCGTGAGGCGGGTATTGGTGGCGCGGGAAAACCAGCGCGTGCTGTAATGGGCCAGATTCCAGCCGCCCCAGACGGCCAGCCCGACCAGGGCGAGGGACAGCAGCAGAGCGACGATCTTATACCGGTAGCGCTGCTGTTTCATGGGCAAGCCTCCTTTCTACGGGTGCAGCATGGCCAGATGAAGGTCCTCCTGCAGGTGGTCCTCATTCAGGCTTCCGACGCCCTGAATGAGGCCGACGAGGCACATGCTGGCGACCAGCGAGGTGCCGCCATAGCTGACAAAGGGAAGCGTGACCCCGGTCAGCGGAATGATTTTGAGCACGCCGCCGATGATGAGCAGCGTCTGCAGGCCCAGGAGCAGGGTCGCGCCCATGGCCAGGAGGCCCTGGAAGCCGGTCCGCGCGGAGGCGGCGATCATGGCGCCGCGGCAGATCAGCGCGGCGAACATCAGCAGCACACAGCCGCCGAAAAACATGCCAAACTGCTCACAGATGACCGCAAAGATGAAGTCCGAGGTATGGATGGGGATGGAGGTTGGGGAGCCCAGCCCCAGTCCCACGCCGAAAATGCCCCCGCTGGCAATGGCTGTCAGACTCTGCACCAGCTGATATCCCGCTCCGAGCTCATCCTGCCAGGGATCCTGCCAGATGGCCACCCGCTGGCGGACGTGGGCGAAATGCCGGTAGCCCCACCAGGCGCCGCCCGCGCCGCAGGCCAGGCCGGCCAGGGTGACGGGCAGATTGCCGGAGGCAATCCAGAAAAGCAGAAGCGAGGTGAGGAAATACAGCAGCGCGGTGCCGAGGTCCCGCTGAAGCATCAGGAGCGCCAGGCAGGCGACGACGATCCCCAGCAGAGGGAGAAGGCTGCGCCGGCTCAGGAAATGCGCCAGGATCAGGATCAGGGCGACCTTGACCATTTCACTGGGCTGAAGGGAGAGGGAGCCCAGGAAGATCCAGTTCTTCGCGCCGTTGATCTCCCGGCCGACGAGCGGCGGAAGCGCCAGCAGCGCCAGGGACAGCGGCACCAGAAGCCAGATCAGACGGCTCCAGGAGGAAACGACCCGAACGAGATAGATGCAGAAGACCATGGCCAGCAGCCCCAGACCATAGGTCAGGGCATGCTGGATGGCGTTGGCCGGATTGGTGGAATAAAGAATCAGGACGCCCAGCGCGCACAGAAAATTGGTCAGGGAGAGAAGCAGCTGGTCAATCGGGAAGAGCCGGGGGAGCACATAGGCCCCGATCAGGATGACGGCGGGAACCGCGACGGCCAGGCTGTATCCGATGACGTTGCCGTCCCGGAGGGCCAGCAGCGCAAAGGTGAGAAAATAGAACAGGGCTACGATGCTGGTGAGCCTGCGGCGGGGATTTTTCTTTCCTCTGCTCATTCGCTCCAGTCCTCCTTCCAGCGCTGCGAGCGCCTTCTGCGGGGCGGCCTGCCAGGAGAGGCGGGCGCGGGGGCGGAAGGCGCGTCACTTTCAGGCGGCGTGTCGGAGGGAAGGTCTGGCGCGGCCGACGGCTCCGCCGGAGCTGCGGGCTGCGGTGCCGCAGGGGCGGAGTCCGGAACGAAGGGCTCCACAGGCCCGGAGGCGGGATCGAAGGCGGGGAAGGACACCGCGCCGGGATCCGGCGGCAGCGGCATGCCGAAGGACGGCTGAGCGGCATCGGCGGACAGGGAACCGGCTGCCGGATCGGCGGGCAGGGATTCGGCGCTGAAGTCCAGCCCGGCAAACACGCGAAGGCGCAGAACCGCTTCCCCCACGCGCAGGCAGGAGCCATGGCACAGGGGCGCCCGGAGCGGATCGGACTGGCAGTTGACGGGCTGCTGATCGACCACGGCCTCGCAGCCGCTGCGGGGACGGAGCAGCAGGCCGATGCCATCCTGCCAGGAAAAATCCAGATGACGCCCCCGGACGCCGGGACAGGGAATCACCACGTCGCAGGCGCGGCGGGAGCCCAGCACGCCCTCCCTCGGCACGGGCAGCACCATGCCCGGGGCCAGCTCCCCGGAGCCGGCGAGAACGACCAGATCGCCGATATTGCCGGCATCCGGCAGGTGGCGCAGACGGGAGCGGGTTTCGCGCCGGTCCGCCAGGAGCCAGCGAAAGGCCCGCAGAACGATCAGCAGGCCGCAGAGGGCAAAAACATAGCGCAGCGCCAGAGAAAGAATCTCATAAATCTCGGCGGAAACGCTGAACATGCAACATCGACCTTTCAATCATACGGAAGGAAGCAGCCTTCCTTCCGGAGCATACGGGAAACGGCGGCGGACGGTCAGCAGTCCGCTGGATTCAGCCAGGACTGCCAGCGGGCCGCGGGGTAATTATCCCGGAGGATGCGGGCGATGATTTTCCGCTCCCCGGGCGGGGTCTGCTCCTGAAAATGCAGATAGAGCGTGCGCAGGCCGGCAAAGGAGCCGCTTTTCATGCAATAGGCATGCAGGAGATCGTAATGGGCCGGGGTGACGCGCAGCGAGTCAAACAGGACGCCCATGCATTCATCCGCCAGATCGGGCAGGTCGGCCATGCGGATCCGGCGGGAGGACCCATCCTCCGCCCGCAGAGTCATCGAGGGACCCAGGCGCTCATAGAGCTCATTGAACAGGGCATCCTCGACCTGGGCGGCCGTTTCCTCCAGGGAAAGGCGCCCCGGAAACCAGCCCTGCAGGATCGCGGCCACCCGGCGGCCGAAGCCGGGGTCGCTGACAAGCGATGTGCCCAGAACGGGCCGGAGCGCCATCTGAACCTGCAGCACGCTGATCATGCTCCATCCCTCCGATTCCATCCGATATCATCCTGCATCTGTCCCTGAATCCGCAGGAAAGATTATATCAAAAAGAAGGAAACTTATCCACTGTCCTGTTTTGCCGCCGTGGTACGGTTTCCGGGGAGAGGACGATTTTTTCCGCCGGAGGAGGGGAAGAAAACAAAAAGAAGACAGAAATTAATCACATCTGAAATATTTGTCATAAAAATTAAATTTTTTTGAAATAGGAGCGACGAAAATGGACGAGAAGAGCGGTGGAAAACTACATGTGGGGGTGTGGAAAAGAGCGGCTACAAGCTGTGGATAACTTAGACTGACTGGTTCGCTGAATTTGCGGCAGGGAGCGGAAGGAGGCAGGCTTGAACTTTTGAAGGCTTTTTGCTATGATGGCTTAGCCAGTTCGGCAACTGGAAAAAGAATACATTTCAGTGATTCGGAGCTCACGATTCACGTTCATCGTGTGCTCTTTTCAACGCCGGACAGAAACATCAAAACCGGGCGCGCGGAAACGCGCTCCGGCTTCGGAGGCTTTACCATGCTGGACGCGGAAACATTGTGGCAAAAGACCTGCTCCATGATTGAGCAGGACATGAATTTTGTTTCCTATAATACATGGGTGGATGGCAATATGACCCCCGTCCGGGTGGAGGGGGATCAGCTGATCGTATGCATTAAAATGGACAGCATGCGCCCGATGATTGTGAACAAGTATGTGCCGGTGATCGACAAGCGGCTGAGCGAGGCCGCCGGCACGGCCATGCACGTTCAGCTCCTGACGCGCAAGGAGCTGGAGGCCATGGAGGAGCTGACGGAGAAGAATCCGGGGGACGACGATCCGAGGCTGAATCCGAAGTATACCTTTGAGAACTTTGTCGTGGGCGGCGGAAACCGCTTTGCCCACGCGGCGGCGCTGGCGGTCGCGGAGACGCCCGCGGATGCCTACAATCCGCTGTTTATCTACGGCGGAGTGGGTCTGGGGAAAACCCACCTGATGCAGGCGATCGGTCACTTCATCCATCGGGAGCATCCGGAGATGAAGATCCTCTACATGACCAGCGAAATGTTCACCAATGAGCTGATCAGCGCGATTCAGGCGCACAGCACCTTTGAATTCCGGGAAAAGATCCGGAGCGTGGACGTACTGATGGTGGACGATGTGCAGTTCATCGCGGGGCGGGAGAGCACGCAGCAGGAGTTCTTCAACACCTTCAACGAGCTGCACAACGAGGGCAAGCAGATTGTGCTGACCAGCGACAAGCCGCCCAAGGAGATTCAGCGGCTGGAGGAGCGGCTGTGCTCCCGGTTCGAGTGGGGACTGGTGGCGGATATTCAGCGGCCGGATATCGACACGAGGGTTGCGATTCTCCGGGAAAAGTGTCTGCAGGATCATTTCCAGGTGCCGGACGACGTGCTTCAGCTGATCGCGGGAAAGATCGACACCAATATCCGGGAGCTGGAGGGCTGCCTGACACGGCTGGAGGCCTATGCCAACCTGACGCGGTCCCCGGTGACCATGGAGCTGTGCGAGATGGCGCTGAAGGAGATCTTTGACCAGCGGCGGCATAAGCAGATTACGGCGGAGCTGATCATGGACACGGTGTGCAACTACTACGGGCTGACCATCGGGGAGCTGACCGGGCCGACGCGGAAGCGGGAGATTACCGTTCCCAGACAGATCGCCATGTACCTGACGCGGGAAATGACGGGCATGAGCCTGCCGCAGATCGGGACGGTGTTCGGTGGCCGGGATCATACGACGGTGCTGCACAGCTGCAAAACCACGGAGGCCAACGCCAAGACCAATCCGACCGTGGGCGCGGTGCTGGAGGATATCAAGCGCATGGTCCGGAACGCGCAATAAACCGGCATATAAATAAGAAACAGGTTTTCGAACGGGGCGGCCTGCCCCGTTTTTTCTGTCTTCCTTGACAATTCAGGGGACAAGTGATAGAAATAGGGGCGTTAGCGATTATTCGGACAGGAGTGAACGGGAATGGAAGAACGGATCAGAGCGCTGCGGGAGCAGATGGAGCAGAGATTATCGCAGGTGGATTCCAAGGAGAAGCTGGCCGCCTTCTGGCAGGACTTCCTGGGCAAGAAGGGAAGCATCGCGGATCTCATGAAGGGCCTTGGCGCGGTGGCCAAGGAGGACCGTCCCGCCATGGGCAAGGTGATCAATGAGTTCAAAGCGTTCGCCGAAAAGCAATACGAAGCCATGAGCGAAAAGATGGAGCAGATGGAGATGGCCGCCCGGAATCGGCTGGAGGCGGTCGATATCACGCTGCCCGGCACCAAGCGGCCCCTCGGCGGGCTTCATCCGCTGTCCATCGTGCGGGATGAAATGATCAACGTGTTTGCCGGCATGGGATTTGAAATCTTTGACGGCCCCGAGATCGAGGACGACGATCACAACTTTACCCGGCTGAACGTGCCCAAGGATCATCCCTCCCGGGATATGCAGGACACGTTCTATCTGGATTCGGAATGGCTGCTCCGCACCCAGACCAGCGGCGGGCAGATCCGCGTCATGGACATGGAAAAGCCGCCCATCAAGGTGCTGTCTCCCGGGCGCGTGTTCCGCTCCGACAGCGATGCGACCCATTCTCCCATGTTCCACCAGATGGAAGGTCTGGTGGTGGACCGGAACATCACGCTGTGCGATCTGCAGGGAATGCTGGATAAATTCGTTAAGCAGATTTTTGACGACAGCGTTCGGACGCGGCTGCGTCCCAGCTATTTCCCCTTCACCGAGCCGAGCGTGGAGGTGGATGTGAGCTGCTTTGAGTGCGGCGGAAAGGGCTGCTCCCTGTGCAAGCACACGGGCTGGATCGAGGTGCTGGGCGGCGGCGTCGTGCATCCGCATGTGCTGGAAAACTGCGGGATCGACCCCAGCGTCTATTCCGGGATTGCCTTCGGCATCGGCATCGAGCGGATCACGATGCTGAAGTATGGCATCAACAATATCGGACTGCTGTTTGAAAACGATCTTCGGTTCCTGAAACAGTTCAGAGAGTGAACGCGGCCTGACCGGCGAAAGACGGGTGCGGGCGGAAACGAAGAAGGATAAGGGAGGAACGGAAGATGAAGGTACCTTTCAGCTGGCTGAAGGAATATGTTGATATTGATATCCCGGTGGAAAGCCTGGTGGAAAAGCTCTTCAGCTGCGGCTTTGAGGTGGAGGAGCTGATTGACCTGGGGGCGGAGGTCTCCGGCGTGGTGGTGGGCGAGGTGGTCGCCTGCGAGCCCATCGAGGGGACGCATCTGACCCGCTGCCAGGTGAACACGGGAAACGGGGAGCCGATTCAGATTCTGACCGGCGCTCCGAACGTCTACGAGGGCATGCACACCCCGGCCGCGCTGGATGGCAGCCGGCTGCCGGGCGGCATCCAGATTCACGCGAAGCCCATGATGGGGCTGCCCTCCAACGGCATGCTCTGCTCCGGCGATGAGCTGGGGCTGAACGATGATCTGTACCCCGGCGCGGAGGTTTACGGCCTGATGGATCTGCCGAAGGATACGGTGCCCGGGACGGACATCCGCGAGGTGGTCGGGCTGAACGACTACATTCTGGATATTTCCATCACGGCGAACCGGCCCGACTGCCAGAGCATTCTGGGCATTGCCCGGGAGGTGGCCGCGTTTCTGCATAAGCCCCTGAAGATGCCCGCGACGGATTACACGGTTTCGGACTATGTTTTCCCCGACCTGGAGGTCCGGGTGGACGCGCCGGATCTTTGCCCGCGCTATCTGGGCCACGGGGTGCGGAACATCCAGGTGGGGCCCAGCCCCCGGTGGATGAAGCGGCATCTGGCGCTGTGCGGCCTGCGCAGCATCTCCAACGTGGTGGATATTACCAACTACGTGCTGCTGGAGATCGGGCAGCCCATGCATGCCTTTGACATGGAGCAGCTGCAGGATCGGAAAATCATCGTGCGGCGGGCGACGGAGGGAGAAACCATCCAGACGCTGGATGAGAAGACCTTCACCCTGACGACGGAGAACCTGGTGATCTGCGACGGCAACCGCCCTGTCGCCCTGGCGGGCATTATGGGCGGACTGAACAGCGAGATTACGGAGAACACCCGGCAGCTGCTGTTCGAGGCCGCGAAGTTCGCCCGGGACAATGTGCGCAGAACGTCCCGCGCGCTGGGACAGAGCAGCGATTCCTCCGCCCGGTTTGAAAAGGGCATCAGCGAATATACCACGGAGCTGGGCATGGCCCGTGCGCTGCATCTGATTCAGGAGCTGGGCTGCGGAGAGATTACGGCCAGCGCCTTTGACTGCTCGGCCGGCGCGCCGCGGGAAGGCAAGCGCTTCACGGCCAGCCTGGCGAGGATCAATGCCATCCTGGGCATCGAGGTGCCCGCGGAGGAGGTGCTGCGGATTCTGGAGAGCCTCCAGTTCGAGGTGACGAGGGAGGGAGACCTGCTGACCGTCACCGCGCCGCGGTACCGGGAGGATATCGAGGTAGGCGAGCCGGATCTGGCGGAGGAGGTCATCCGGGAATACGGCTACGAGCACGTGGTACCGACCTTCCTGAAGGATTCCATGGTGACCAGCGGCGGCAAGACGCCCGAGCAGCAGCGGAGAGACCGGGTGAAGCGCGTGATGTGCGCCGAGGGATACCATGAGGTGTGCACGCTGTCCTTCTACGCGGACGCGGATCTGGACGCCCTGCGCATTCCGGAAGAGGGCCGGAGGGTGCTGCGGATTCAGAACCCGATTTCGGTCAATCTGGGCATCATGCGGCCGCTGCTGGCGCCCAGCATGCTGAAAATCGTGGTGGAAAACCTGAAGAAGGGAAATCTGGAGGGGCGCATTTTCGAGCTGGCGAACATCTATCTGCCGGCGGAGAAGGACGGCGAGGCACCGGCGGAGAAGCCTCATCTGGGCTTTGCGGCCTTTGGAGACGCGGAGGATTTCTTCACGGTCAAGGGCAGCCTGGAGGCGCTGGGAGAGGCGCTGGGGCTGAAGCTGGAGCTGGAGCGCGCGGAGGACGTTCCCTATCTGCATCCGGGCATTGCCGCCAGGATTCTGTGCGAAGGGGAGCAGGTAGG
>ODAJ012155756.1_pt1 | contig 10756 bp, 7 predicted proteins | sample 1539241 | NCBI WGS metagenome assembly ODAJ01 (sample SAMN02144231, study PRJEB22623) | gut metagenome | biome: sheep rumen | host: Ovis aries | place: New Zealand
AAATAGAGAATCGTGAAGGTGCATCTGACAAGCTTTCAAATGACGCTGGAGAATTAGCACAGAAGATTATTGATGAATATAATAAACTTAATATAACAGATGATTCATTTAAACAATCTTCATTTAATGGACCATCTGGTGCTGGCTTTGTTGGTGGTCATGGTAAACCATATCTTTTAAAGGATTCATTCTTAAAAGATAAATGTATAAAATTTGATACTGGAATAAAAATAGACGGTAAAGAACATAATATAATATTCTATATATACCCAACTATTATAAAAGATGATAAAGATCCAAAATCTTCTAAAAAAGGTATCATTATTTATTACAACAAGGATATACATCCAGTTGCTTCAGTTGATTCAAAGGATGAGATCGAAAAAGCAATAAAGAATATTAATGATGTTCTTGTAAATGGAGGACATATTGAAGCTTCAAGATTTACATTGGTGCAAGCAGAAGGTAGTGAAGAAACTGGTAATATTGCAGACAAAGTAAAAGCTGATATTGAATCTTTATTCAAGATTCTAACACCAGGAAAAGATCCTTCAACAAATAATCCAGTATTTGATATAAAAGCAAAAAAGGAAGGTAATGTTGAAATTGCATCACCTACAAATGTTGGATTATCATCAAAATTGTCAGCGAATCTTAACGGCTGTGAAATGTCTATAAGTATTGAAATTAACGAAGATGGAGATAAAGTGAAAGTGATTTCTAAATACAAAGGAGAATATATTCCACCATTAAATATACCTATTAATAGATTTAATACAGAAACTCTTTCTAAAAATCTTGTTAAATTTATAGAGAATGCACCACAGAAAGAATCCGCATCACAACAGGATAATGGCGGTGAAGATGTTTCAGAAGCAATAATGTCAATAAGTCCAGAATTACTTGAATATGCTAATAAAGTAATGGATGTTATAAGATTCAGAATAGATAATGATGATGTTCATGGAGATGTGTGGACTTATGATCTTGGTGACTTCACTACAACACAAGGTGATGTAATAAGACTTGATAATTTTGAAAATAAGCCATGCTTCAGACTCGGTGGAATATCATTGAGTAAATATTTCAAAAATATAGATTTCTACTTTAGTGTAGTTGGAAATTATATTAACATATATGCAAAGGGTACAGATATAAACGGAAACGAATATAATACTGAGTATGACTGTGCTGATAAACAGCCAGCAGTTATGCGCTGTTATGATTTCTACAAGCAGAACAATGAAAAACTTGCAGAGTCTATTATGACTGCCGTTAAAAAACTTGAAGATACACGTAATTATAAATTAAGAAACGAGTCTGTAAATGTAACTTACAGTCATAGTTCTGAAGTTTCTGAGTCTTATTCTACAAACGTTAACATTACACGTAAGTTTAATAAGAGAATGAGAAACTGGTTCGTACTTTCTGAAGCAATATATGATGACGGATCTAACAAGACATCAAAACTTGATAATCCAAGATTCAGAAAAGCACTTCTTGAGAGATCAGACTGTGCTGGATTTGCAAAAACATCAAAGCTTGCAAAGTTCATGCCTTATGATCTGAAGCAGAACTATACACTTGTTTCGGAACATAACTATACACCATCTGTTGCAACACCATTATATGAAAGCGTAATGCTTGTTAAGTTCGATAAGATGGATCGTATTACTGAAAAGAATTATCTTGGTAAACATAAGATTGGCTAAACAATGACCAATAAAGATACATTGAAATATTATCGTGAAGGTATCCTGGAAACACTCCAGGATATCAATCATGATCGATACTATAAATCAACAATATCAAAAGATTCCGTTACAAGGCTTCTTAATCTAGCTGAGGCATATTCTATCACTGCTAACAGTTCAAGTGATTCTGAGGCTATTAATGAGGCTGCTTCGCTGTCAAAACAGACAGAGATGATCATTAAGGAATATAATTTCAGAAAGAACGCAATCAAGGAAGGTTTCTATAATCCTTTTGATGAAGTTGATGATCATAGTATCGATACCAGATATGAGGAAATTGTTGACATTGATCCTGACGAGGATATGAAGATATCCAAAGTAAGACTTTGGAACAACAACACCGACAACAAGATTATGTATAAAGGTGGCAGAATGATTGCTGGACAGTTCTTCGGAAAGGGGGATCATATAGAGACGTGTCCAGTAAGGCTTATATATGAGAAGGATCTTTACTCTGAGAACATAAGGGATTTTGCGTTCACTATAGATAAGTCTAAAGGTATATATGCAATACCATTTGGATATGCCAGTTTTTACAGGGATTCTAAAACTTGTAATATTGAACCAAATGCAGATTATGAATATGTGAATGATCCAAGTGGATCCTATATAAAGATATACGCTATCAATAACATTAAGAAAGGGCATGAAATCGTACTCATATCAGATGAATCTGACTTTGCTAATGAAATTAAACCAGGACAGTTTGAATATGATAGGGATGAGGTTCCTTTCCGTTCTGTTAAAAATGTTAGGATAGCTTAAAATAGATAAATAGTAAAAGTTAACGTTAATATAAATGAAGTCATTTGAAAACGTATATAATACATCCAAGAATGTAGCGATTAATGAACAGCAGAAAGCATTTGCTGCTGATAAGGCTAAACTTATCGCTGCTATTAAGCATGAATATGCTGTAAAGGATTTTAATTCATTGAGCGAGGCTGAAAGAGCATCTTATAAATCAATGCTTAATGAGATGTGGAGTTCATCTACTGGTATTACAGAGAAGGGTGTTGCTTTCCTTAATGAGAGTAAAGCAGTACTTACAGAGCAATCAACTGATGAACAGATTGAAAAGTTCTTCAAGAAGGAATTCAAGGCTTGCGCTGAGAATTTCATCAGTAACGCCGTACAGGGTAAGGAATGTGGATGCTGTAAGGAAATTAAGGCAAAGGTAGAGGAATACACCAAGAAGAAGTTGTCTAACAAGGTTGCAAAGCAGTGGATGTACGCTGTTTGCTGTGACTATATAGGATCTAAAATCAAGTCCGTGAAATTCTAATTCTTGATATAATATGAAATTTAATAAGGACGTATTTCTTAATGAAATTGTAGAGAAGGTTCAGTCAGCTATCGATAAGAACCTTATCACACAAGAAGATGTTGAAAAGAATGATCTCGAAAGACTTCACGGTTTTGTTCAATATGAATTGCTTAACTATATAGAGGATAGAAAATTCGCTATTGATGTTCTTAAGGATTTTAATTTCGACGAGAGAAAGGATTGGAGAGACCTTCAGAACGAATATGGTGAGTTCAGAAGCCTTATGGATATTGCACTTGTTAACCTTTGGAAATATCTTGACACTGAAGGCGCTACAAGCTATAACTATTATGAGCATGATGCTAAGAAGACAGACAACATGCTTGATTTGGTACATGACAAGGAGGACTTCCAGGATCCAAGAGAAGGTGACGATGAAGACCTTACACCAGGAGAGACGATAGATAAACCAGAAATTTCATTCGATGCTCTTAGTGGAAACGATAGTCCTGAACAACATGAAGATCAAAAACCTAAGAGAAAAATAAGAATAGCTAAGCCATAATAGAATTTAACTTAAAAATATGATAATTATAACATGGCAACTATAGTACAAACAAAAACAGTAAATCTTGGTAGACTTCCTGTATATTGTGGTATGTGGGGTGATCGTGTTTCGTATCATAAATACAATATTGTCACATATTATGGCTCTTCATTTATAAACCTTGTAGAAGGAAATAAAAAATATCCAGTACAAATATTATTTGATGCTAGTAACAGACTTGAATCTTATAAGTTTGAAGATTCAAGCGGCGGATGGACTGGATGGATGTTTGTTGCAAATTCATATGATGCATCAATATATGCTACAAAAATGGGAGATTATGCAAAATATGAAGGAGAACGAGCACAAAATATGGTAGATGAAAATTTCTTTACCCTTGATGTTGAAGATGACGGTGATATTGTTGTTACATATTCAAGAAATGGTGATGGAAATATCAAGAATGCTTATATTGAACAAGACGGTGATATAATACTTGAATATGAATATAGTACATATCGAAAGGTTATATTCAATATGAAGACAAATGAAGGTTTATATCCAGCAGCTGGATTTGTTGTAAATGTACAATCAACATCAAAGAATTATACAGTATTGTATTATAATAAAGATGAGAAATACATAGAATGTAAATATAATGATGTCACAAACCTTCCACAGACTGGAATCCTGGAATTCACAACACCAGATAATATATTACATACTCAGAAATATAATAGTTTTATAGTTCAATAATAAAAAAGCAGATTTTTATCTGCTTTTTTTAATATAATATTATTGTAAATATATAACTTTTCACAAAAAATAAGAAAATAAATAGAAAATAATATCATGTTCAAGAAAGATAAATAATGAAAAGATAATTCGTAACGCAATAATGAAGAATTTAATGGTTTGCGGAAACGCAAATAAAGCTTTGAAGTTGAACGAATCCGAAAGTACAAGGGAGAGATACATACTTGAAGGTCTCTTTGCTGGCCCTTTTGGAGTAGAGAACCGTAATAAGCGAATCTATCAGGTTGACGAATATCTGAAGCATTTACAATATCTACGTGATGACATTAAGAACGGTGAACCTCTTCTTGGTGAGCTTGACCACCCAGATGACCGTTTCGAAGTTAAGATGAAGGAAGTATCACACAGGATATTGGATCTTTGGTATGATAAGGCATCTAATACAATACAAGGTAAGCTTGAGCTTCTGAACACACCAAACGGTAAACTTGCACAGTCACTTGTCGATCAGGGTATTCCTCTTCACATTTCGTCTCGTGCAGCAGGTTCAGTTAATCCAGACAAGACTGTATCTATTCAACAGATTTATACATTCGACCTTGTATGTAAACCTGGATTTGCAAACGCTGTACTACACAGGGTTAATGAATCGGAGCAACAGCAAGAGTACACTGAAGACGTTAAGAAATTCTTAACTGAGTCTGAACGTGCAGAATCAATGAATGTAGCTCCACAGTTTGGAATGGTAAATGAGGATGTTACCATTACTGAAGTTTCATCAGAAGTTAATCTAAGGGAAGAGGCAAGGGAAATTAAGGAAAACAACAACACTGATGATATGATTGAAAAAACAAATGTTATATCTGAGGAAGAAATGAAGCAGGAAGATAAAGTCAATATCTCTGAAGCTGATGACAAAGAGAAAAAGACCGAAGATAATGCTAATGATAACGCCGATGATAACAACGACGAGAAAAACAAAGACACCGATGATGATAAAAAAGAAGAAGGTGTAGAGATAATTGCAGTACGTGCAGAAACTGATTCAGACGATGAAGATAAATCTGAGGATGAAGTCAGCATCGAAGATGTGAAGGCAGAAGATTCCGATAAAGATGATGATAAATCAGAAGATGATGACGATGACAAGAAATCCGATGATGAAGACAACACAGACGAATCAGAGAACACAGATGAATGCGACAAAACAGCAGACGAGAAGAAAGTAACAGATACAGATGACAAGGAGAAAGAAATGCTTCTCGACTGTGACGAACTGAAAGATCGCAAAGAAAAATTCGAGGACAAGTTAGATTCCCTCATAGACGCTATAAAAACAAAAAGCGAGAAGAAGAAAACTGACGAATCCCACACTATATATAAGTATCCTATTTCAAGTTTACTCAACGAGTCTAATTTTGCTGGATTTATGGGTTTGAATGAATCTCAGAAAAACAATGTGATTACTTATCTGCAAGACCACAAAATGCTTGACATCGAAAGCGTGAATGAGAATTGGAAGAAAGGCATTGACTATAATAATGAAGAGGAAGTATGGCTGAAATATGCACCTCAGAACTACAAGCAGTTGTACGAGAACGCATCAGATGCAGTTAAGGAGTCAATCAGGACTACAGCATCGTTCATGTTGTTCGAAAATCAGTATGACGTTAATAACTTCTGGGAAAATACTGGACTCTCTTATCATGAAAGTCGTAATGTCCTTAATGAGAATTTCATAAACAATATGCCTAAGATCGTAGCAGAACCAGAGCAAAATACATTACCTTATAGTAATGATTTTATCAAGGCTGTTACTGAAATGGCATGCGAATATAACTAAATTCGCACAATTTCTGGCTAAAATACATCAAAAATGACAAAAATCACCTATTTTTAACAAAATAAATGTTGAATAAATAAATTGAATAACTAATTTAACCAGAAATTTCATAAAAACAAATTAAAAAATAAAATGGCAAAAAATAAAGTAAACATTGCTGCTATTTGTGAAGCTTGGGGTCCTGCCGTTAAGACTATCACAAAGAATGCAATCAATGAGTCTAGCTCTAAGTTTGAGTGGATGTGTGAATATGCTCACAACCACAGCATGGCTCTGAACGAAGAGGCTATTGGTGGTGCTACTTTCCCATTCAATACTCTCTATAATACTAATGGTATCGGTAATGCAGTTCCTGCACAACAGGCTGGTATGACAGCTGTTGACCAGGGTTCATCTGCTTCTAAGGGATCTGGCGACAAGTGGCCTGCACTTCTGCCTATGGCACTTCAGGTTGCAGCTCGTACTGTAGGTTTCGACCTCGTTAACACTATCCCAACCCAGGGACCAACTTACGTTCTTCCTTTCTTGGATTATGTATACTCTGGTTCTAAAGATGCTTACGGTGCAACTCCTTCTTACAACGGTGCAACAGCTAATCCTAAGATCGGTACTAAGCTCGGTGCTAAGGTAGATCCTGCTTATTCTCTCTATGAGGCTCCTCACGCATTCCGTTGCAAGCTCGTTGCTGACTCTTCTAAGTCTGACATCCTTGCTGCAATGAAGGACGCAAGCGCAGGCTTCGCTATTCAGGGAACTGACGCTTCTATCAACGTACAGTACATCGGTCTTACCCGTATCTCCGCTGATCCTATGTTCAAGGTGATGGCTGATTCAAAGAACGTTTCTCTTGGTTCTGTATTCGGAGCTGAGGCTTCTGTTCAAGTTACTCTCGGTGGATTCACATTCAAGCTTGAGCGTCCTCGTTTGATTTCTGCTCTTGAGGATCAGATCCAGGGCTTCACTGGTGCTGGTAAGTATGATTCTGATGCATGGACTAGCACATTCCAGAGTGATGAGCATCTGTACGAACCAATGGATCGCGCAACTGGTGAGATGCAGTATCCACGTCAGATGAGCTTGAAGGTATTTACTAAGTTTGGTCAGGTAGGTACACAGTCTGTTGCTGTTGCTGTTACTCAAGAACAAGTTCAAGATCTTCAGAAACAGTGGGGTATTGACGTTCTGAAGTTGGTTGAGAACGCTGCTATTAATGAGCTTTCTCAGAGCATCAACAAGCACATCTTGAGCCGTCTGTTCGCTCTTGGTTGGAGAAACCACGTTGAGGCTTACGAGTCTGAAGGTGTTAACTTGAACATCAGCCTTACTGGTGTTGACACAACTAAGACTTGCGTTACATATTTCGACGATGTTGATAACGAAGTTAAGGTTACAATGCCTGTTCCTGCATTCGCTAAGTTCGGTGATTTCGAGAACTCTGACACTGTATTCAAGAAAGTAGGTGTTAACCTGCTTGCTGCTGGTAACTTGATCATGAATCGTGGTCGTAGAGGTCCTGCTAACTTCATCGTTACTAACTGGAAACTCGCTACTATCCTTCAAAGCAACTCACAGTATGCATTCAGCCCTATCGCTAATACTTTGAACCAGAACAACGGTTCTCTGTATCCTGCTGGTACAATCGCTGGTATGACTCTGTATGTTGATCCTCTGATGGCTACATATGACACTCGTGTCCTTGTAGGTCGTAAGGGTGACAAGCAAGAGCCTGGCGTTGTTCTTTGTCCATACATCATGGCTGAGTCAGTTCGCTTGATCGCTGAGCACACAGCCAGCCCGAAGGTGATCGTTAAGTCTCGCTACGCGCTTGTCGATCTTGGTTTTTGGACGGAGCTCGGGTATGTTACATTCTTTGTTCAGACTCCTGATACAATCGTGTAATTTAATTTATCAAAATATTAAATGGCTGAATTCAATAGAGTTCAGCCATTTTTATTTTTAACAATATTTAACGTTAATTATTTTTTATATTTAAATAAAAAGTTGTATATTTGTAATAAGAATAAATATATTGTTAATAATTGACAGATTAATATTGTAGCGGGTATTCATTTGTCTATATAGAAATATATAAAAGAGGATTTATTTTTTTGTTCTTCCTGCTACTTTAAAGAACATAAAATATTTCCTCTTTTTCTTTACATAAAGATATGTCACACAGAAAATATACATACGAAGAAGTTAAAGAAATAGCCGACAAATATAATACACTTGTAGGATTTAAAAATGAGATTAGTCTATAAGTTCAATAATTATCAGAACAATGATGAGTTGTTTAGATTGTGCAGAATATCTAAGGATCTGTACAATCAGGCTCTTTATGTAATAAAAACTAATCTTAAAAATGAAAACAGATTTACTTTCTACAGTGAACTTGATAAGATTTTGAAAGATACACCAAATCTTGATGGAGAAATAAACTACCGTAAACTTAAAGCACAGGTTTCGCAACAATGTATTAAAGTTCTTGATAAGTCTATAAAAGGATATGTTAAATCAATAAAAGATTGGTCAAAACATAAAGAAAACTATAAAGGTAAACCTAACCTTCCTAATTATAAAGCTAAAAATGGATATAACCAGTTGATTTATACAAATCAGTGTTCAAGTATAAAAGACGGTAAAATATTCTTTTCAAAAGATCTTTGTATCAGTATACCTCAATGGGAAAAATATAAAGATAAGTTAACAGGATTCCATCAGATAAGAGTCAACCCAAAATATGGATATACTGAAATAGAAATAATTTATGAATATCAAGAATATAGCGAATATGTTGATCAAAATCGATTCTCTTCGATAGATCTTGGGTTGGGAAATCTTGTATCTATGGTTACTGACTTTTCTGAGCCAATAATTTATTCAGGAGCACAGATAAAATCAAAGAACCAGTTTTTCAACAAAAGAATATCTTTTTTGAAATCAATTACTGATACAAATAACAAGAAAATTTCTACAAAACAAATAAAGAGTTTATGGGATAAAAGAAATAAACAATTAAATGATGTTTTCCATAAGATAAGTCGTCATATAGTTAATATATTGATTCAAAATAATGTTGGAAACCTTATTATCGGTCATAACAATGGATGGAAAGACTCCATCAACATTGGTAAGGTTAACAATCAGAATTTTGTCATGATTCCTTTTGATAAACTAATATCGTATTTAAAGTATAAGTGTGAAATGTCAGGAATAATGGTAATTGAAACAGAAGAATCATATACTAGTAAATGTGATGCATTAGCTTTGGAAATCATACACAAGCATGATAAGTATAAAGGTAAAAGAGTTAAGAGAGGAATGTTTCAAAGTTCAATAGGAAAATTGATTAACGCGGATGTTAATGGGGCTTTGAACATAATGAGAAAAGTAGTCGGTGATTCTTATGTATGTAAGATAATCGATAGTGGCCTATTGTTCAGACCAATAAAGTTTAATGATCTTTATTCATTAAAGATTGTTAAGGTTTATGAATAAAATTTATTAAAATTAATAATTTTCAGAACATACATATGAAGTGTGTAATGAATTAGCATTACATTATAATTCAAGAATATAATTTCAAATAGAATGTGGATGTGTATACTCTCAGTCTTCAAGTAAAGGCTGGTAAACCTTCACGAAAACGTTTTAATTCACTCGATGAACTGTTTCCAAACAGGTTGCGTGCGCATAAAATAACATTTGAAGAAGCTAAAGAAGTCGCATCACATTATAAAAACACGAACAAGATTCCAGAAAGGATCAAGAAAGTATTATGATGCTTCACGTAAGAACGGATGGCTGGATATTCTGTTTCCAATTTACGATAAAAAATAAAAGCTACTCAAAAGAGTAGCTTTTTATATCATTATCAAATCAAGTTCATTATCGCTAAAGAATTCATCTATTCGTGGACATACTTTATTATTATCGTAGCACCACATTATGACATCGTTCATATCAAGTTTCTTTCCTGATTTTATTCCCAATTCTTTTTTGAAATTATCCCACATGAATACGCTATGTCCTTCCTTTATCTTTTCTATTGCGTGTTCTCTTCCTGGCTTGTCATCATCAAAAAGGTATCTTGTCATAAAAGGAAAATCTATTCTTTTTCCAGCGCCACAAAGTGCGATGCTATTCTTGATAAGGAATGAATCCATAGGTCCTTCTGTGACTGTGACATAATTACTGTAATCGACGAGAAGTATATTGAATATCATTGACAGTTCGTTAATTTCATCTGGTACTGTAACGTTATCCTTTAATATAATCTCATGTATTTTCTGAAGGCTGTATGTTTTATATTTAGCATTCTTATCTGTAAAGCTTCTTACTTGCATACCGAATATTTTTCCGCTTTTAGTAAGGTTAAGCACGAACAGTTTATTTGCTTGTGTAGAATACATGAACTTACTGAAGTTATATTGCCTTCTATTAATAAGGTATGTTTTGCCATAGCAATAATCGTTACACTCAGTAAGGTTTAATAACTGTCTGAAATATTCCCTGTCGATTGCATAGTTGTCGATTAGTTCATCGTCATAAAGATATGATATATTGCTTGAGCTTTCCTTGGTGAATCC
>ODAJ012162997.1_pt1 | contig 10756 bp, 9 predicted proteins | sample 1539241 | NCBI WGS metagenome assembly ODAJ01 (sample SAMN02144231, study PRJEB22623) | gut metagenome | biome: sheep rumen | host: Ovis aries | place: New Zealand
ATATATGTCCATGATGCTCTGCGGAAGGCGCCTCGCCTGGCGCAAATTCTGCTCGAAAATCACTGAAAGCGTTTTATCGGCGCTTAGTATTATTTGCTGCCGCGCAGGGCGGCGATGGCGGCTGCGCGGTCGGCCCTGCCGAACACGGCGCTGCCCGCGACAAGCACATTCGCGCCGGCCTCCAGGGCAAGCGGCGCCGTCTCCGGCGTGATGCCGCCGTCCACCTCCAGATCGCAGGCGGGATTGACTTCATTGAGCATCTCGCGGATGCGGCGGATCTTGTCGAGCTGATCGGTCATGAAGCTCTGGCCGCCGAAGCCGGGTTCCACCGTCATGACAAGCACCATATCGACGTCTGCCGCGAAAGGCGCGACAGCCTCGGCGGGTGTTCCGGGCTTGAGCGTGACGCCGGTTTTTTTGCCATAGGCGCGGACCTCACGAAGCGCCGCGAGATTATTCTCCACGGTGTCGGCCTCGACATGGACGTTTACGAGGTCGGCCCCGGCCGAGCAGAAGGCTTTGACATAGCGGATCGGACGGTCGATCATCAGATGCACGTCCATGAACATGCCGCTGCTTTTGCGCAGCGAGCGCAGCACCGGAATGCCGAAGGAAATATTCGGGACAAAGCTCCCGTCCATCACGTCGAAATGCACATAATCCGCTCCGCCGGCGCGGATCTCTTCCAGCTCGTCACCCAGACGGGCAAAGTCAGCCGACAGGATAGAAGGCGCGATTTTGATCATGACCGGCTCCTCCGCATACTCTTGATTGAAGTATTATACTACAATCCCCGGGGCATTGCAAGAAGCAGGCTTCACAAGATATGGTGTCCCCTGCAAGCGGAGAATCCATCACAAGTGCCAAGACAAGTTTCTCCCCGGGAGGAATAAAGACGCCTTAATTTCCTTTTTATTTACAATTAGGCTGTCTCTTAGCCCCCGCATAGCTCTTGACGCGGTGTGCGATTCGATATAAAATAAGGCAAAAGAGATTACAGAGAAGGAGTTATCGACCCATGGCCAACCGCAGGAGAAAACGCAAGGGCTCCGCCAGCCCCTTTTATATCTTCGCGCTGATCTGGCTGCTGTTTTCCGGTGTGCTGCCCGTCTATACGCTCGGGTATTTTCTGCTGGTTCTGGGCTTCAGCCTGGGCGCCGCCTTCCTGGCCGGAAAGGTCTCTGCTACCCGGGCCGAGAAAAAGGAGCAGGAGGAAGCGGCCAGACAGGCCGCCGCGGTACGCCGCGCCGCCGCCGTGCGCAAAACCGACGCGCAGACCTCCTCGGTCCGCAAATCCGACGCGCCCGCCCAGCAGCCCGCGCCTGCCAAAAAGAGCTACGGCCCGGAGATCGATCCCATCGTGCAGGAGGGCAACCGCGCCCTGAGCGAAATGGGGCGGCTCTACACCTCGATCAAAGATCCAGAAGTGCGGCAGAAGATCAACGAGATCATGCGCATCACCGACAAGATCACCCAGGACGCGATCGAAGATCCCTCCGACATCCCGCAGATCAAAAAGTTCATGAACTACTATCTGCCCACCACCATCAAGCTCCTCAACGCCTACGACCGCATGAGCTCCCAGGGCATCGAGGGGGAAAACCTCACGAAGAGCATGAACAGCATCAATGAGATGCTCGACGCCGCGATCGAGGCCTACAAAAAACGTCTCGATTCGCTCTTTGCCAACCAGGCGCTGGATATCGAGACCGATATCCAGGTGATGAACACGATGCTCGCCCGCGAAGGGCTGACAGGAGAAAAGGACTTTCAGGTTGCCGAAGCCGGCAGCAATTGAATAAACGGAAAGGAATGAACCGTCATGACAAGTGAAAACTACGTTCCCAGCCTGACGCTCGAGCCCACGGCCGCGGCCGTCCAGGAGGCTCCCGCCGAGGAAGAAAAGGTCGAGGAAAAAGAAATCCCCGTTGAGCGCCCGGAGCTGGAGAAGCTCTCCCCCGCCGAACAGGCGGCGGTCAAGGAGTTTTCCGGCAAGATCGACGTGCTCAACACCGAGCAGGTCATGAATTACGGCAGCGCCGCACAGAAAAACATCACCGAATTCTCCGACGCCGCACTGAAAACCGTGCGTACCAAGGATCTGGGCGAGGTCGGCCAGCAGCTCGGCAATCTCGTCGTTGAACTCAAGGGCTTCAACTACGAGCCCGAGGAGAAGAAGGGCCTCTTCGGCATGTTCAAAAAGACCCAGCAGAATATCGCCGCGCTCAAGGCCCAGTATGACCGTGCCGAGGTCAACGTGGACAAGATCGTTGAGGCGCTGGAAAATCACGAGATCACGCTGATGAAGGACATCAGCATGATGGACAAGATGTACGAGCGCAATCAGGAATACATGAAGGAGCTGACGATGTATATCATCGCCGGCAAGCTGAAGATCCAGGAGCTGCGCGAGGTGGAGCTGCCGAAGCTGCAGGAAAAGGCGCGTGAGAGCGGCCTGCCCGAGGACGCGCAGGCGGCCAACGACTTTGCCAACATGATCGGCCGCTTTGAGAAGAAGATCCACGACCTGGAGCTGACCCGCACGATCTCGGTGCAGATGTCCCCGCAGATCCGCATGGTGCAGAACAACGACACCCTGATGGCCGAAAAGATCCACTCCTCCATTGTCAACACCATTCCCCTGTGGAAGAATCAGATGGTCATGGCCCTGTCGCTGTACCACTCCGAGCAGGCCATGAAGGCGCAGCGTGAGGTGACCGATGTGACAAATACTCTGCTTATTAAAAACGCCGAAGCCCTGCACCAGGGCAGCGTCAGCGTCGCGCAGGAATCCGAGCGCGGCATCGTCGATATTGAGACGCTCAAGAAGACCAACGAGGAGCTCATAAAGACGCTCGACGAGGTGCGCGAGATCCAGGATACCGGCCGCGCCCGCCGTCAGGCCGCCGAGGAGGAGCTCGGCCGCATCGAAGGCCAGCTCAAGCAGAAGCTGCTGGAGATGAAGGGCTGAGCCGCCCGAAGGTTCAGGAGGCTTTTCGATGTTGAAAAAACCAATTGTTGCCGCGATCCTCTGCGTCATCATCGTGATCAGCTCCACGGTCATTTCGACGCATGCGCGGCTTGACCCCGAATGTGAAGCGATCCGCGAGCAGTTCGGTGCCTCGGGCGGGATTGCCGCGCAGCTGGAAGCCGTCTGCGACGCCGGCACGGGGATGGCAAATCTCGCCGCAAGCTATGATCTGTCAGACATGGAGTCCATTGAGGCGCTCGATCTCTGCGTTGCTTTGCGCCTGGCGATCAACAACGCAGACCCTTCCTCGCTTGCCAATCTCTACAGCATGCTCAAGGCCAAGCTCAGCGTTGTCAATGCCGAGCTGCGGCGCGCGGAGCTGAGCGAGAAGGACGCGGCGCTGCTGGAAAGCTACACGGCACAGCTCGAGGCCGCGCAGACCGCCATCAGCAGCGACCCCTATAACAGCGAGGTCATGAGCTTTCGCAAGAGGCTCGGCGCTTTTTCCAGAGGCTTTGCCCGTCTCTGCGGCGTCCGGCTGCCGGAACAGTTTGCGTAAGCGACAATTCGATAAAAAAACTCCGATCCGCCGGATCGGAGTTTTTTTGTTGCGGTATGATCTCCGCGAAGAGAACAGCCGCAGAGGAAACGGGTTTCCGCCCGGCGCTCATCCGAGATCGAAGGACAGGAAGTCAAAGGTGCCGCCCTTGCCCTCTACGCTGAAGTAGAGCGCCTCTTTCTCACCGAGGCCGGACGGCAGCGTGCCGGTAAAGCTCTTCTGGGTGGTGCAGGTCTCCACCGGAATGCGGAGGATCACATCGCCGTGCTCCTTCGTGCGCACCGTGACGGCGCAGCCGTTGCCGTAGCCCTGGAGATTGACGGTGAGGGTCTTCGTCTCGCGCAGGTCGAAATATTTGAAGCCCACGGTGCAGTCGGTGCAGAAATTCGAGACATACTGATCCGGCCCTTCCTCGCGGTCGCCGCCCTTCTGGGTCAGGAATGGATTGAGGCCCTTGCGGTACTTGAGCATGGACATGAAGCAGGTGCCGTTTTTGCCGTAGACATTGCAGGCGATGTAGGCGGGATAATGGCCCTTGCCCTTCAAGGGCCCGTTATTGAGGCCGCAGGAGGTCATTTCCGCCTGATAGAATTTGCCGTCTTCAAAGCGGATCTCCTCAGCGCAGGCCTGACGGGAGGACTGCTTGCGGTTGGAGTGGCGGTGGTAGAAGATGTAGTAGCGGCCCTCGATCTCGATGAGGGAGCCGTGGGTATTGCCGGTGCACATGCGGGCGTGGTTCACGTCCGGCACGCCGGGCAGGCCGATGTCGCCGCAGGAGACGAGGATGCCGCCGTACTCAAAGCCGTGATCGGGATAATCGGAGACGGCGTAGCAGAGGTTGTGGCTGTTGAGGGAGGAATAGATGAAGTAGTATTTGCCGTTGAACTTGCGCATGGAGCTGGCCTCGCCGAAGGGCTGCTCTTCGTAAGGCGTGCCCTTGGCCTCTTCGCCGGTCTTGACGCCGATGTAGCGCAGCTCGTCGCCGGAGATGACCGTCAGCATGTCCTTCGTGTCGATCTCGAAGAACATCGGACCCTTTTTCGTGGGCTGAGAGCCGTCGAGCAGGATGGGGTTGCCGCCGAAGGCAAAGCCGGTGTAGAGATAGAGTCTGCCGTCGTCGTCCTTGAGGCAGCCGGGGTCGAACTGGAAGGGCTCGCTGCGCTTGCCGATGGGCGTGCCGTCCTGGTATTTGACATAGCCGTAGAACTCATACTTGCCCGCCGGCTCGTCGCAGACGGCCACGGAGATCATCTTCGTGCCGCCCATGAAGTAGTACAGATAGTAGCGCCCATCGTCGCCAACCACCATGTCCGGCGCGGCCAGACCGTTCGTCACGCGGATCGCCGGGGCGGCGGGATCCTGCTCACGCTTGTAGATACAGCCGTGATATGTCCAGTTGCCGAGGTCATCCACCGGAGCCGACCAACAGACATAGTCGCCGAGGCAGAAGTTGATGCCGTTGAAAAGATCATGGGAGCCATAGACATAGACCCTGCCGTTGACCACATGGGGCTCGGCGTCCGGGACATACTCCCAGCTGGGCAGATAGGGGTTGAATGCCTGTTTGCTTTTCATGCTTTTCCTCCGTTTTAAAAAAAATTAAACGCAGTCATGTGCATACACATTAGCACATGACTGCGCTGAAAAAACGCATTTGTCGGGAACTGGCAGATTTTTACCGCAAACTGTCGCCGTTCGGCTCTGTCAGGAAGAATTTTTCAATGATATAGGCGGGTGTGCAGCTCCAGGCGTGGCAGTAGCTGTTGACGACGCTGCCGCCGTAAGGCGAATGACCGGGCTGCTCGGGGTCCCAGCACTCCCAGAAGGTGTCGGCGCCGGCATCGAGCATGCTGCCCCAGTAGGCCTTGAGATGCTGCTCGGCCTCCGCGCGCATCCCGACGCGCAGCAGCGCCATCACATAGTAGTGGTGGAGATAGGGCGTGACCATGCGGGGACTTCCGCCGAGAGCGGCGGCCCGGCGCATGGCGGCGCGCGCCTGCTCGGGCGAGCAGACGTCGGCCAGCACCATCCAGATCTGCGAGGCGGCGGAGATCTGCCCGTTGGAGACGAAGCACTGCTCCGTCTCGCACCAGAACTGCGTCATCGCGCTGCGGCGGAGCGTGTCGAGCTGCTGCATGAGGAAATTTCCCTGCGACCAGTCGTTTTTCCGCCGCGCAAGGCGTCTTGCATAGCGCAGCGCGTAGATCAGCACCGCCAGCGCGCAGGCGTTTTTATCCAGCTCGTCGCACCAGTCGATAAAGGTGTCCTTCACCGCCTGCGCGTTCAGCCTGCCGCCTGGCTCGAGCTGACGGATGGCGTACTCGATCTGCTGCATGGCGATGTCATAAAGATCGTCAAGCGCCTCGCTGTCGCCGGTCTCCTGCAGATATTCCTCCAGCGCCACGACAAACAGCAGCGCGTAGTCGAGCATGAAGGTGTCGTCCGCCTCGACCGTGGGCTTGGTAAACACATTGGCGCTCACCCGCCCGTCCGGGAAGCGGCTGCCGCCGAAAAGATACAGGCAGCGCTTGACGAGGTCGAAGTTGCGGAAGGAGACGGAATTCGTCAGCGCCATCAGCCGCAGATCGCCCATCCAGAGTCTCCGGTCGCGCTTGGGACCGTCCTCAAATTCCTCCTGCATGCAGTTGGCCAGCGTCCGGAGGCTGACCTCGTGGATGCGGTCAAAAAGCCCGTCACCGCTCCGCAGAGGCTTGATGCGGCTCCAGTCGGCAGAGGTCTCGGTCATGCATTCGGCCTGCTTGACGATGAGCTTATACTTCGGCGAGGTGTCCATCATCGTGATCTTCAGATAGCGGAAGGCGTAGCGCCGGGGCAGCACCAGCCGCGTCGGCAGAATGTCCACATGGACATACTCCTCCTGGATCCAGCTGCGGGAGAGCCAGCCGTCATAAGCCTGCGAGTTCTCGCTCAGCTCGCTTAGCGTCTCGGCAAATTTCAGCTTCAGGAAGGCCGGGGCGTCCGGGTGACTGCCGGAATACGAGAGCTCGAGCGTCAAATATCCGACCAGATGCTGCCCGAAGTCCAGGCAGAGGTTCTCCCCTTTTCCCATGCTCAGGTGCGGCAGCTGCTGCAGGACGATCTCGTTCTTCTCCGCGCTGTAGCGCTCCTTGAGGCGGAAGCCGCCGATCGGCTCGCAGATGGCGTGGCGCAGCGGAGGCGTCAGCTGCTCGGCCCGGTCGAGGAGCTTTGCGTTGCCCATCGGATGAAAGTCCTCAATGATAGAAATCAATGCCATACGGGTACCTTCCTTTTCCTGTTTGCACCAATATACCGCAGTTTTTCCCGGAACGCAATGTGTCCCTGTGACGGATCACGCAGTTTTTTTCACATCTTGCGTCAAAATTGCATTCCCATAAAATCGCATTTGTGATATATTAAAAGCAATATCTGAACAGACGCAGTCAAGTTGGAGAGGAGGACGACCGTGATCCGTGTGGCAGTAGTGGAGGACGAGGAGCAGTACAGAGAGGAGTTCCTGTCCTATCTGAAGCGCTATGAGAAGGAAAGCGGACAGCACTTCCGCATTTCCGTCTTTACCGACGGGGACGAGATCACCGAGGGCTATCAGGCCGACTACGATCTCATCCTCATGGATATCGCCATGCAGTTTATGGACGGCATGACCGCCGCGGAGAAGATTCGCAGGCTCGACAGTGAGGCCGTCATCATCTTTATCACCAGCACGCCCCAGTTCGTCATGCGCGGCTACGCGGTGGACGCACTGGACTATGTGCTCAAGCCCATCAACTACTTTGCCTTCTCCCAGCGCATCGACCGGGCGATCAGCCGCATGGGCAAGCGCAGGCGCCGCTATATCTCCGTGCCGGTCAAGGGCGGCATCCAGAAGCTGGAGGTCTCGCAGCTCCGGTATGTTGAGGTACAGGACCACGACCTCGTGTATCACACCGCGCGCGGCAGCGTGCTGACGCGCGGAACGCTTGCCGAGGCCGAGGAGCTGCTCGGCACAGAGCAGTTTTTCCGCTGCAGCAAGTGCTATCTCGTCAACCTTGAGTACGTCGACGGCATCCAGAACTTTGATATTCTGATGGACAATACACGGATCCAGGTCAGCCGGGCCAGAAAAAAGCCCTTGATGGACGCGCTGAACAACTATATGAATGAGGTAAGCAAATGACAGTACCGCCGGTCGATCTCGGCCATACGCCGGGGATCTATTACGCGCTGGCCTATTTTATCAGCGCCCATGTGTTCCTCTCGGTGGCGCGAAAGAGCTTTCCCCTCGCCCGCCAGATCTGTCTCTCGCTTCTGTTTTTCGCGGCGCTCAGCGCCTTTATGCTCTGGACCGACGGGGTGAGCGGATGGATGTTTGTCCTCAGCATGATCGCGATCTTCTCCATCCTGTTCGTTTTTCTCCAGCTGTCCACCGGCTACGGCTGGAAGAAAACGCTTTATTTTACGATACGCATTTTCATACTGGGAGAATTCGCCGCGTCTTTTGAATGGCAGATGTTCTACTACGGTCTGACCGCGATGGGTTTCCCGCTGAGCGCAGCCGTCAATATCGTCTTTCTGCTGATCATTCATCCCATCGTGTTCGGCATCACCTATCTGATGGAGTATCGCTATCGGGGCTTTATTGAGGATATGACAATCTCCTATGCGGAGCTTGGGATCAGCGTGCTGATCGGGCTGTTTATCTTCCTGCTCAGCAACCTCAGCTACGCCTCCCCCGATACGCCGTTCAGCAGCAATTCCGTTGCCGACATCTTTGCCATGCGGACGCTGGCGGATTTTGCCGGCGTTGCGCTGATGTACGGTCTGTATATGCAGATGGGGGAAGCGCACGCGCGGCTTGAGAAAGACTATCTCCACAAGCTGCTGCACATGCAGAAGGAGTATTACCGCGTTTCGGCGGAAAGCGTCGATCTGATCAACCAGAAGTACCATGATCTCAAGCATCAGATCCAGCTGCTGCGCTCCGAATTCAGCTCCGAGGAAAAGCTGCACTGTCTCGACGAGATGGAGCAGGAGATCCAGAGCTACGAAGCGCAGAACAAGACCGGCAACAAGGCGCTTGACACGATGCTCACCGCCCGGACCCTGCGCTGTCAGGGGCTCGGCATCAGCCTGACCTGCGTAGCGGACGGGCAGGAGCTCAATTTCATCAAGCCCACCGACCTGAGCATCCTGTTCGGCAATGCGCTCGACAACGCCATCGAGAGCGTCGAGAAAATCGCCAGCCTCGACAAACGGCTGATCCACGTCTCTGTGACCCGGCAGAAGAGCTTTGTTCGCATCCGGGTAGAAAACTGCTACGAGGGCGAAATTCGCTTTGTCGGCGGCCTGCCGAGCACGAAAAAAGACGTGCGTTATCACGGCTACGGCATGAAAAGCATCCGGAGCATTGTGGAAAAATACGGCGGCTCGATGACCGTCAAGGCGCAGGACGGCTGGTTCGAGCTGCGCATCCTGCTCCCGGTTCCCAGGCAGGAGCTGCCGGAAGAATGACCGACGCCAACCGGACAGGTTCGGATCGTGTACCGTCTGTTCTCTGATACTGACACCGGATAGAAAGCTCGGAAGCCTTCCGGCCTTATCAGCATGAAAGCGCTCACCCGAAGAGGATCTATGGCAAAGCACCAAAAAAGCTCACCGGAAGCTCCGGTGAGTTTTTTTGGTGCTTGATGATGCAGATGCAGGCCAAAGCGCTCAGAGGCTATGGCCGAGGGCATAGGCCTCCTGTAGCTTTTGAGGATGATTCTTCATCTCTCCGGTGTCCGTCACGCCGCCGCCGAACACCGTCCCGGCCAGACGCGCCTTGGGAAAGCACTCGATCCAGCCCTCCAGGCCGCTGATCGCGCGCTGCGGAACAAAGTCCTCATCCTCGGCCGCCGAGGCAAGCAGGAACACGTCGCGGAAGCGGTAATCCGAAACAAACAGCGGATTGCCTCGGTCGAGCAGCGTTTTCATCTGCCCGCTCATTTCGTAATAGTAGATGGGCGTTGCAAAGGCCAGCACGTCCGCCTGCTCCATCTTTGGAACGATCTCCTGCATATCGTCGCGCAGGACGCATTTCCCGCTCTTCTGACAGGCAAAGCAGCCCATGCAGAAGCGCAGCTCTTTTCCCCGCAGCGAGATCAGCTCCACCTCGTGTCCGCTGTCCGCCGCGCCGCGGGCGAAGGCCTCGGCCAGTGCCTCTGAATTGCTGTTCTTGCGCGGGCTGGTGGACAACACCAAAACTTTTTTGCTCATATCTGTTCTCCTTTACCGCTGTTGGAATTGAAATCTAAGCTGATGATATTCTAAAAGGATCAGCCCTTGAAGCTCGGACGGCCGACGGCGCTGCGCAGGTCGTTAAACTCCTTCAGGAGCTTTTCCTCGCGCTCGGCCTCGGCCTTGCGCTTTTCGGGAGAGAGCCTGGCGACGCGGGTCTCTTCCTTGGCCTTGGCGTCTGCCTGCTTCTTGAGCTCGGCCTGATAGGCCTCCTCGCCTTCCTCGCGGCGGATCTTCTCCTCGGCTGAGATGTATTCGCGGCCCTCGGCCTTCGCGGCGGCCTTCTGGTCGGCGACGATGGCGAGATGGTCGATCTTCGAGAACTTTTCAACGCCCATGAAGAGGAAGAGCAGGAAAATGCCGAGATAGCAGATCGTCTCGCCTCCGATGAACACCCAGGGCATCGCCGCGCGCAGGACCTCGTTGGTCTGCAGAGTGGAGACGTCGTAGTTGGTGGCAGAGAGCACCATGTTCAAAACGCCCGTGGTGAGGCCGGTCATGCCCGCGATGATCGCGCCGTAGACCGTCATCGAGAATCCGTCGGTGCGCTTGCCGTTGACCGCCTCCTGATGGTCGAAGATATCGGCCAGCAGCGCCAGCGACAGATACATGGCGGGCGTGGAGCCGAGCGCCTTGATGACGAAGGAAATGGTGACGACAACAAAGCTGCTGGGAGCAAACATGCCGATCACACCGCCGACGACGGCGACAGCCGCGCCGACGAGAATGGCCTTGCTCTTGCTGCCGAGGGCGTTGGCGAGCGGGAGCGCGATGACCATGCCGATCGCCGTCGGGATCGCGCCGATGATGGCGAGCGTGCCCTGCAGCTGGCCGCCGTAGGCCACGGTGTAGTTGCCCATCGCGTCGGGGAACATGGCCGTGCAGAAGTAGTTCTGGGAGACGTTCTTGATCATGCCGCCGAACTGGTACAGGAAGAAGAACACCATCATGATGATCCAGTACTTGTCCTT
>ODAJ012158656.1_pt1 | contig 10750 bp, 11 predicted proteins | sample 1539241 | NCBI WGS metagenome assembly ODAJ01 (sample SAMN02144231, study PRJEB22623) | gut metagenome | biome: sheep rumen | host: Ovis aries | place: New Zealand
CCTTGTTCATGTGGTGGAAGATTAGAAGAAAAAGAAATTAATTTATGGAAAAGTTCACGTTCAGATTTTGCTGCCATTAAAAGACGAATTTCCATCATGTTACAAAGGACCTTTGCATTATATGAAGAAAAAACAGTAATTGAAAATATTATGCAAGCATTTGAAGATCAAAGAGATCCTGATAACATTAACAAGGCAATTAATTTACTTAAAATCACCAAAATGGAACATAGAACAACCCACGTTGCACGTGACCTAAGTGGAGGAGAAAAACAAAGAATTGTATTAGCCAGACAATTGGCTAAGAATCCTATGCTATTTTTAGCAGATGAACCTACAGGAACATTAGATCCAAAAACTGCCAAGGTTATCCACAAGGCCTTATTAAATGGAGTTAAAGAAAAAAATATTACGATGATAATTAACTCCCACTGGCCGGAAGTAATCAAAGACCTGTCAGATAGAGTTATCTGGTTAGAAAGAGGAGAAATACTGGAAGAAGGAGAACCTGAAGGAATCGTTGCAAAATTTGTTGAAGAAATTCCATTACCTAAAAAACATGAAAGTGTCGCAATTGGAGATCCTTTAATCAAAATGGTTGATTTGAAGAAATATTATTTCTCAGTAACACGTGGAGTAGTAAAATCAGTAGACGGAGTTACATTAACAATCAATGAAGGAGAAATTGCAAGTATTGTAGGTTTAAGTGGAGCTGGAAAAACAACATTATCCAAATTGATTGCAGGACTCATTGAACCTAGTGACGGTGAAATAGAAGTACGTTTAGGTGAAGAATGGATAGATATAGCTAAAAAAGGACCACAACACAGAGGACGTGTAACACCACACATCGGATTATTACATCAGGATTTCAGTTTATACCCATATAAAACAATTTTAGGAAACCTGACAGATGCTATCAGCCTAGATTTACCATTAGAATTTGCAAAAATGAAATCAATACATGTTTTAACTGCAGTAGGATTTAAAGAAGAAGAAGCAGCCGCATTACTCGAAAAATATCCTGACCAAATGAGTGGAGGAGAAAGACACAGAGTAGCCATTGCACAAGTATTGATAAAAGAACCAAACATTGTAATTTTGGATGAACCAACCGGTACCATGGATCCAATTACCAGAAGACACGTAACAGAATCAATATTAAATGCTCGTGAAGAACTTGACCAGACATTTGTAATCATTTCACACGATATGGACTTTGTTCTTGAATGCTGTGATACTGCAGCATTAATGCGTGAAGGTAAACTTTTAGACCACGGAAAACCTGAAGATATTGTAAACCAGTTAACTTCACAGGAAAAAACCAAAATGCTTAATAAACAATTATAACCCTTACCCCCATTTATTCACTTTTTTTAATAATTACCATTTAAAGAATAAGTATATCTAAAATTAGTTAAGCTAATAAATAAAAGGTTTTGGATAAAAAAAATTAATACTTAAAAGAAAATGGAAAAAAAAATTATATGAATTCATACTTTGTAGTACGTTCTTGCGGAATCCTGCCGATATCCGTAACAATCTGTTTAATTTTATCTACCGACAATACTCCACCAAATCCACCACCGGCGGCAGTTGAAATTTTATCTTCAAACATTGTTCCGCCAATATCATTTGCACCACAATCAAGTGCAAGTTGAGTCATTCTAAGACCTAATTTTACCCAGGAAACCTGTATATTCGGCAATGTTTCACCAAGGATAATTCTTGAAATCGCATGAACCTTCAAATCTTCGATACCTGTTGCTCCATTGGAAATTTTTCCCAGTTCATTATTTTCTCCTAAAAAAGTCATTGGAACAAATTCCGTGAAACCACCGGTTTCTTCCTGAATTTCTTTTATTAAAAATATATGTTCAATTCTATCTTTCCATGATTCTATGCTACCATACATTATTGTAGATGTTGTTGGAATTCCAAGTTCATGAGCCTGTTTGACAACATCAACCCATTGCCTTGTGGATAACTTTTGAGGACATATCTCTTTACGTACAGAATCAACCAAAATTTCGGCAGATGCACCTGTCATTGTATCCATACCAGCATCTTTTAATTCCTTTAATGCATCATATGTGGAAATACCCGAAATTTGAGCGGTGTAAAATACTTCTGCAGGAGAGAGGGCATGTAAACAAATATCAAATTTATCCTTAATCTCCTTTATCAAATCACAATAGTATTTTATATCTGCTTCATTAGTTATACCACCAAACAAGCAAATTTCTGTAGCTCCATCAGACTTTGCCTGTGATATACTATCAAGTATCTCTTCATTGGTCATCCAGTAATTTTCATGATTTCTAAATGAACAAAATTTACATCCTATAATACAATGATCGGTTATGTCTATTGCTTTATTAACAACATATGTTACAACATCACCAGATATTGTTTTTCTCAAATTATTTGCAGTATCAAACAATTGAAATTGATTTGCACAATGAACTAACTCGTCAGCTATCTCGGGAGTAATTTCATTGTCTAATGTTTTATAATAAATATCATCTAACATCTAATAAATGCCCCTAAATAATAATGTGGATTGCTAAAATTAGATTTGAATAATATAATTAAAATAAGTTTGTAAAAATAGTAAATCAAAAAAAAATAGATATGTGGAAAAGAAGATTATCATCTATTCAGGTAAATGTAATTTCCATAAGTAATAGATTTCTTCAATTTTATCTTGTTTTTTAGATCGTTTTTTAGATTTCTTTTTAAGAGTAGATTCTTCACCAGTCCAATCATCAACTACTTCGTCCAAGTATTTTGCAATTTCTTCATCATAATAACGGGTACCTATAGTATAATATTCTGGTTCATTACGAATGTAGATTATACCACTTTTTTCGTTGTCTTCCATACCTCGTCCTTTTTCATCCATAATTTTTGTAATGTCCTTTAATATTTCGTAATATTTTTTTGCTACCATGAAGATATCTCCTTAATCTATCATAAAGTTATATTATATTAATATTTATTTAATATAATATATTAATTTAATGAATTATTCACAGTCTTCAAAACTCTTCTTGTCAAAATGTGTTTCTTTGATTTTTTTTATAATTTTACATGAGCTGTCCAATTCAAATTTTTTATAATCGTTGATTTTTACTACTTTAGATGAAAGTCCTTTATCTTGCAATTGCTTTTGAAGTTTTTCAATTTGAAAATTCTGATCAGGACCTATTGCTATGATATCCGGTTTTTTCTCTTTAACAATCTTAAATGGATCATTTTCGTCTCCTATAAAAACCTCATCCACCATTTTAAGCTTTGAAATCATTTCTGCACGTTGATTTTGACCCATGATTGGAATTCGTTTGTGTTTTTCAACTGTTTTATCGGTTGCTATCACAACAAATAATTCCGCATCGGAACCTCCTAATTTTTTTGCCTCTTCCAAATAAAACGCATGTCCCGGATGAATTATATCAAATGTTCCTGTTGCCATGACTTTAATAGAATCCACCACCTATTTCTGGAATTGAAGAGTATCTTCAAAGTTGATTAAACCCTTATACAATGCAGAACCTATCACAACATAATCTGTTCCCAGTTGGGATAAGACTTTCAAATCATCCAGTGACGTTATTCCTCCAGAGTAGATTACTGGAATTGAAAGATTGTTTAATAATTCCCGGACCGGTTTTAAATCAACACCATTTAGCAAACCCTCCACATCCACATTGGTGAATAAGATGGAACCCGCACCCTTCTGTTCAAATATTTTTGCATACTCTACTGGGGATTTATCTGTAAATTCCGTCCATCCATGTGTAACAACCTTATTTTCTTTACTGTCCAATGAAACGCATATACTTTCAGATCCATATTCCTTTGACAATTGCTCAATGTATTCCGGATTTTTTATGGCCATCGTACCTAAGATGACTGTGGAAACACCGGCATCCAACAGTGCCCTTGCATCATCCATTGTTCTTATTCCACCACCCATTTGTATGGGAACCTCTGATTTTTCTATGATTTTTTTAACAATGTTCAGGTTTTCGCCACTGCCTAATGCCCCATCTAAATCTACAATATGCAGACGTTTTGCACCTTTTTGAACCCATTGCATTGCAACTTCATCAGGATTGTCTATTATAACCTGTTCGGTTCCAGGTTCTCCTTGAACTAATTGAACACATTTTCCATTTTTTAAATCAACCGCTGGTATGATAATCATTAAATCAACTCATTAGATTTTTTTTAAGTAATTATATGTGAAATCATATATTTTTATTTTTCTAAAAAAAATTAAAATGATTTAAGTTAGATTTTACAAAAGTTATTAATGATAACGAATTGATAGAGATTGGTAATAAATGAGACGAGTTGCACTAAAGATAGCATATATTGGAAGTAAATTTCATGGATATCAACGACAACCTGATTATAGGACTGTTGAAGGTGAATTGTTAAAAGCCTTTTTTGAGGCTGGAGTAATCGAAGATACATGGAAATCACACTATTCCGTAGCCGGAAGAACTGATAAAGGTGTTCATTCAACAGGAAATGTGATATCATTTATTACTGATGAAGAAATCAGATTAAACTATTTAAACGGATTATTGCCAAAGGACATTAAAATAGTTGGTGAAGCAAAGGTACCCTATGGATTTAAAGTAAGATTCCCTTTGTCAAGAACATATACCTATATCCAACCTTTCAATCCCTTTGAAAAAAATGACCTTGATTTTGAAAAAATGAGGGAAGCCATGACGTATTTTGTAGGTGAACATAATTTTAGAAATTTTTCAAAAAGACATGAAAAAAATCCAAACAGAAAGATTTTCGACGTGGACATGTCACTGGATGAAAATGCTATGATATTTACCGTTGTTGGTGAAAGTTTTCTGTGGAATATGGTTAGGAAGATGGTTACTTCCATGATTTTGGTTGGAAAAGGTGAATTGGAACTTGAAGATATTGAAAAATTATTACAATCTGTTGATTTAAGGGAAGTTATACGATTGCAGCCTGCTCCTGCCAATGGATTGATTTTAAGTGATATGAATTATAAGAACATTAAATTTACAGAATATGAATATCCTAAGAACAAACTTATAGAAGAATTAAAGAAGCAGTTTATGATTAACGAACAGGAAAAATATGCTGATGCCAAACTTATTGACATTCTTAGCAAAAAATTATAGACAAAGTAAGGATGAATAAAGGTTGTTTTTATGAAATTACTTGTTTTTGAATATTCCAGCACTTGTTTGTATGATAATTTATTGTCTGAAGGATTTAATATGTTGAATGCCATTTTAACTGATTTAGAAAATGATTCTTCATTTGATGTTTATTATTTAATCAATGCTAATGTGAATTCTTTTAAATTTAATAAATTAAATGCAATTAATTTAAATGAGGATTTGTGCGGATGGTTAAATAAGTATTCAAATCGTTTTGATTATTGTTTATTCATAGCACCAGAAGACAACCTGATTCAGTACGGGATTACAAAGATACTTGAGCAAAACAATGTTAAGGTTATTGGATGTGACAGCAGTGCATCCTATATCTGTTCCAGCAAAGATCTGACATATAAACACGTGCCCGAAAACATATTGAAGATAAAGTCGTTTAAATACAGGACTGCCGAATTAAAATATGAAAATATAAAAGATAAAATAGAGAAAAACCCTTTCGTCATAAAACCTGATGATAGAACTTCATCAGATTTGATTTTCATTATAGACAACAGAAGTATGTTTGAAAGGATTAAAGAAATTTACTTAGAAAAGAATATTGAATATTTACTGGTTCAAGAATACGTTGAGGGAACTCCCATAAGCGTAAGTCTAGTATGCAACAATAAAGATACGTCAGTTATTAGCATCAATTCACAGGAAATATGTGAATCTGAAAACAAAATCAGATACCTTGGTTGCAAAACGCCAATAAAACACCCCCTTGAAAAAGAGTTATATGAAATTTCCCGGACAATTGTCCAGTCCATACCAGGATTAAAAGGGTTTGTAGGAATTGATTATATAATTCAAAACAACAACATATTCTTTGTGGAAATAAATTCCAGAATTACAACACCATATATAGTTCTACAGAAAAATTGTAAGGAAAATTTAACCGACACTATCATCGATTATTTTATAAATGACAATGACGGGATTAATTTAACATTTGAAAAAGAAGGAAAATTTATCAGGTAAGGATATCATGAAAATTATTGGATTAGACATTGGTGGTGCAAATACTGACTGCACCATCATTGAATTAAAAAACGATGAAATCATAAGCATGAAAAATGATAGGGAATATTTTCCAATGTGGAAAAACAGTGCCCAACTACAGCATGCATTGAAAAAACTTACAAAGGACGATTTAGATATTGATGTGGTCTGCGTTTCCATGACTGCAGAATTAGCTGACGGATATTCCAGCAAAAAAGAAGGGGTTCTGGACATATCAAAGCAAGTGATGAATGCCTTTGCAGGAAAAAAAATATACTTTGTTACTTTTGATGGCTTGAAAACATATGAGCAACTACAAAAAAATCCCCTCAGTGCGGCAGCAGCCAATTGGATTGGTACAACGGAAATAATCAAATACATTGAACAAGATGCAATATTCATGGACATGGGTTCTACAACAACAGACATCATACCCATCAAAAATCAAAAAGAAATAGCTTCTGGACATAGTGATTTGGAACGTCTTTCTACAGGTGAACTGATTTATACGGGAATGTTACGTACAAATTTAACTTCAATAGTTCATCAGGTTCCAATATACGGAAAAAATACTAGGGTTAGTAGTGAACTATTTTCTATTACTGCAGATGTCCACAGAGTATTAAACAACATCACTGAAGAGGAATACACATGTTCAACACCCGATGGAAACAAGAAGGACATCATTTCATGTAAACGCAGACTGGCAAGATTGGTATGTGCGGATTTGGACACTCTTGAAGATGATGAAATTATGAAACTGGCAAAATATGTTGAAGAAAAGCAGATAGAACAGATATATGATGGATTAAAAGATGTTGCAGAAAGAACAAAAATAAAAACCGTACTGATTACCTCAGTAGGTCACGGAAATCTATGTGAAAAGGCTGCAAAAAAATTAAATATGAAGACCATCCCACTTGATCAGTTCATGAGCAAAAAAGCCACCACTGTATTAACATCAATGGGAGCCATACAAATGTTTCTTGATTCCCTAAATGAAAAAATTGTATTAATCGAAAAAATTTGTTAATACCATACGTCCTTAATTTTTATTGCATACGCAAATATGTTTGCACCTAAATGTAAAAAGACGCTTACAAATAGAATTATAACAATCATTTGCCAACTCAATTTAACAACCAATGAAACAAACAACAGAGCAAATACAACGAAGTCCAACTGATCCAAAAGAGGTACCGGTTTTCCACGTTCGAAATTTAATCTTCTTTTAATAAAACTACCTATTGCATCACCAATTAATGCTCCGAAACCAAGTAAAAAACCCATCAATAAACCTTGAGGAACACTACCGGACAAAATAGTAATCTGAGATGATGATATGTTGAACAAATAGGTAAGAAAACCCATGTCAGATAGGAATCCCAATAATCCTCCGATTATCATTCCCAATAATCCACCACCAATTAAACCTCTCCATGTACATCCATCACCTATTAGTCGTCGACCATCCCATGCGTACTTACCAAAATCCATAGGTGTTCCACCACCGAATACCAAAGCAGAACCATTGGCAAAATATGCTGGAATCATCAAATATATAGAATAGAAAATAATCGTTATAATGTCCATTTTAATCCTCATTCGCGTAATTATATAATATAATAATATATTTCAGAGTTAATTTATAAATATTTTTTTCAATAACTTTTAACTGTCTTAACCCAAAACATACGAATCCACCATTTAGTATTAATATTAATTTTCTTTTAAAGATAATACTACTAATTAATTTTTCAATAATTAAAAACAAAGAAAATTAAAACAAAAAAGTAATAAAAAGTATATTATATGTTTTACAAATAGAATAATTAATTATTAATCATTACAGAAAAATACTTATTATAAAAATCATTTGAACATAAAAAAAAGATATTAGGGGATGAATTAATGTCAACAATCTCTAAAACAAAAAGTTTATGTCCGGAATGCTTAAAAATTTTGGACGCTGAAGTATACACAAAAGATAATGCAGTATACATAACCAAAACCTGTCCTGAACATGGAAAATTTGACAATACATACTGGCATGATGAAGAAGCATATAAAAAAGCTTTGAAATACGGTGCCGATGCACATAAATTAAACAATTTGAAAGAAAAAATTGACGGGGAATGTCCTTCAAATTGTGGATTGTGTAAGGAACATGAAAGTCAAACTATACTCGGATTAATAGACGTAACAAACAGGTGTAATTTAACCTGTCCAATATGTTTTGCTAATGCTGCAAAATCAGGAACATTATATGAGCCATCCCAAGATGAAATCAGACAAATGCTCAGAAATTTAAGAAAAAACCAACCTGTTGCAACACCTGCAATACAATATTCCGGAGGAGAACCAACAGTCAGAAAGGATATTGTTGAACTGATTAAAATAGCTAAAGAGGAAGGATTCACACACACCCAAATTGCAACAAACGGTCTTGCATTGGCAAATAATGAAAATTTAGCTAAGGAACTAAAACAAGCAGGTTTAAACACTGTATACCTCCAGTTTGACGGAGTAACTGAAGAACCATACATAAAAACCCGTAATGCAAACATATTAAGTAAAAAGATTGAAGCTATTGAAAATTGTAGAAAAGCCAATTTAGGTATTGTACTGGTGCCAACTTTGGTTGAAGGAATAAACAACGATCAAGTAGGGGACATTATTAAGTTTGCATTGGACAACATTGATGTTATAAGAGGAGTTAACTTCCAGCCGGTTTCCTTTGCAGGAAGAACACCTTCAGACCAGGTTGAAGAGCAACGTATCACCATAGATGACTTTATGAAAAACGTTGAAAAACAAACTGATTTCAACATAACCCAGGATGCATTTTATTCTGCATCAACAGTTGCACCAATCTCAGATTTAATAGCAGCAATGAATGGTACTGAAGCCGAAGTTACATTAACCTGTCACGAACACTGTGGTATCGGAACATATGTATTTAAAGAGGAAGATGGCAGTGTCATCCCAATCACTGACTTTATTGACGTAGACAAGTTCATGAATTTAATAGAGAAAAGTATTCCAGACATTCAAAAGAATTCAAAACTTTCAAAAACAAAAACAATTGCACGCGCATTGAAGGAATTACCAAAAACTGTAGATACTAAAAAATCCCCTTCATTTATAGACGTAGTGGAGTTATTAAAGAACATATTCATTAAAAAAGATTATGCAGCTTTAGGTGATTTCCACGTAAATGCATTGTTAATTTCATGTATGCACTTTATGGATCCGTTTAACTTTGATCAAGACAGAGTTCGCAGATGTGTAATTCATTATGCTACTCCGGATGGTAGAATAATCCCATTCTGTTCAATGAACAACATATACAGGCCACAGGTTGAAGACGAATTCAACATCCCATTAAATTCAGAAAGAGCAAGGGAAATTTTATCAAAATTAAAATAAGCCACTTGAGTTGATTTATTCTAACCCCCATAATTCTTTTTTTAAAAATTTTTTTTATTCAATAACAATTTGCATATTCAATAATAATTTTTATGATATAATTAACAATCAAAAAGTAAGAAAATTGAAAAAACAATCAAAAGTAATATATTACTGCTTATTCAAATTATATTAAATTATTAATAAGATGGATTAGAAAGTAAGTGTATATTTTAGAATTAAAAAAAAAATATTAAAAATTTATCTGAACAATCTTGGTTTAGAAAACATTTTTGTCTAAAATATGAATATGTTTATTTATATAAAAGAAAATAAGTTATTTATTTTAAATTCTGGAGGAAAACTCATGGCAAAGTTACCATTGACTCCATTAGGAAGAATTATTAAAAATGGTGGAGCTGAAAGAGTTAGTGAAGATGCTAAAATAGCATTATCAGAATTATTTGAAGATGTTTCTGCAGATATTACTCAAGTGGCATTACAAAATGCTGAATCTGAAGGACGAAAGACTTTGAAAGCTGAAGATATAGAAGTAGCATATAAATATTTGTATTAATTACTTCTCTTCTACTAACCTTTTAATATTTTTAAACTCTTTTTTTGATAAATTATTATTTATCCAATATGTTAAACCGTTTTCTATTACTTTAAAAGCAACTACTGTATAATTTATACCCAAAAATGTGTTGCTCAAATAGTTTATTTCCATAGAAGCTATTGGAAACAACTTTCTTTCACCTACAACTATTTCATCCATAATGAACATTTTAGAAAACATAAATAACCTACTTCATGAAAATTTTTATAGTGTCCCTTAGTTTTTTTCTTTGAACAACCAAAGATAATATTTTTAAGATATTGAATAATAATACATCAAATTTAACATTTGTATCCGTCTTAATTAGTGTTTTGTTTATTTCGGGCGTCAGGTAGACCCTCAAACCCACAGGATATAAAGGTGCAGACAATGTCCACAACAGGCTACAGATCTTGATTGTCAAATTGTTGTCTGATAATCCCAGATTCATTGTAATCCATGATTCATCAAATTTCAGCATCCTGACGAGCATTTTTATTATTGAATATAAATTGTTTCTCTC
>ODAJ014785356.1_pt1 | contig 10749 bp, 6 predicted proteins | sample 1539241 | NCBI WGS metagenome assembly ODAJ01 (sample SAMN02144231, study PRJEB22623) | gut metagenome | biome: sheep rumen | host: Ovis aries | place: New Zealand
ACTCTTGAAGGTGCCGTCACCACTGAGGTAATAGTTCACCAGGTCACCATCAGTCTCTTGAATCACCATCTTCTCGCCACTCGTGTTACCCACGAACATATTCGTATAATATGAGTTCTGGCTGTCCGTCACAGGAACATCGTAAGTCTTGTTGGCTTCACCCTTGATCAATACAGGCACACCAGCAGGCACATCCTTCACACGCGTCAGCCAGATCGTGCCCTCATCCTTATCAAAGCCAGTTGCGATATAGGCCTTTACCTTGTCAGAATATCCAAAGTCCAGTGACTTGTCACCGCAATAAGACGCCTTACCACTCTTGCCAATGGTGATGGCAGCAGTCTCGCCCATCTCAACGATATTCTTGAAATCACTCCAGCCTTCAGCCTGCTCATACTTCTCCTTTGATCCTGCAGGAACATAGAGTACGCAGGTTTCCATGTCAACCTCAGCGAAGACAGATGAAGCACCGCTGCCTCGAGTGCCCGCTGCAGTTGAAGATCCCAAATATATCGGCTCCCCTGCAAATACACGAATTTCCTTCAAATTACGACACCCAGCAAAGGCATTCTCGCCAATTTCTGAGATTGTCTCTGGAATCGTCACTTTCTCAATAGTGGTATTGTTCGCAAAGGCACTCTCTGCAATAGCAGTCACCTCATACTTCTCACCTTCAATGGTTACGCTCGGCTGGATTTCCACTTCACTCTGACTTTCGTCTGATGCCTGGACGGACACCGTCTTTTCCTCCTGGTTCGGAGAATAGACGATTTCCTCTTCAACTATGGCCTCCACTATCTCCTTGAAGTCCTTCCAGCCCTCAGCAGCAGCGTATGCAGCCTTGCTGCCAGCAGGGACATTCAGAGTCGTGAGGTTAGGACAATTATCAAACGTCTTGTCGCTAATCTTAGCGGGTTCTGCAGACTTTACCGTCACAGAGGTCAGAGTATTGCATGCATAATACTGATCACCAAAGATTTCTGTTCCCATTGATTTAATCGTACTGGGGAGAATAATTGACCCTAAAGAAATACGATAGAAAGCCTTATCTTCAATAACCTCTACACCCTCAGGCAGGCTTGCTGCTAAGACATCATTGCCGGAAATAGCCCCTGCACCAATGATCTTAACGCTCGATGGGATTACTGTTCCTGGACAAGTAGCAACCAACCTGTTCGTTGCTGTCTCCACAATAGCATTGCAATTGTCGCGTGAATCATAGACGGGATTGCCGTCTTCCACAACTACAGAATTCAACTTGTTGCACAAGAAGAATAAGCTTTCTCCTATTGAGGTTACGCTCTTGGGGATGGTGATTCTCTCAAACAAACAGTTGTAGAATGCGCCGCCTTTAATTGTTGTGACTGTAGAAGGAATATTAAACGACTCTACAGCCCAGCATTTCTCGAATGCTTCAGCACCAATTGAAATAAGGCCTTCTGGCAGGACAAACGAAGTAACACCTCCGCAGTAATAGAAAGCCATATCGTCGATAGCAACCACCTTGAAGCCATTGACTTCTGCGGGGATTGTGACGACGCCTTCTGTCTTGATGTCAATGGCATGGAAGACCCTGTCGAATTTCTTAGCGGCCACCTTACAGGTCTTGTCCTTGGCACTAATCACCTGGAAGTTCATATCCAGCCCCTCAGCCGTCTTGCCCATGAACCAGTCGCCATCAGATATGTCATTCTCCACGATTTCCTTGAACTCTTTCCAGTAGTCAGCTGCTTCATACGCTGCCTTACAGCCAGCAGGCACTTTGAGCGTAACATTGGCCCTCGTACTAAAAGTAGTTTCATCAATTTTTAATGGTGTCGGCGACAATACAGTTACAGAGGTCAGACGATTACATAATTTGAATGCGCCTTGTTGTATAGAGGTCACAGTTGCAGGTATCGTAATCTCTTCAAAAAGACAATTATAGAATGCGCCTCCGCCAATAGTCCTGAGACTTGAGGGAAGCTTGATCGAAGTAAGTGAATGACATTTCTCAAATGCGCCCCCTTCGATTGTCAACAAACTTTCTGGTAGGGATATAGAGGTCATTTGCCTACAATAATAGAAGGCGCCAGCACCGATGGATGTCACATGCAGGCCATTAACTTGATCAGGAACCGTAACGGCACCCTCCGTATTCTCAGCTATCGCTTTTTTGTACTCGCCTTCTCCAACCTGACAGGTCTTGTCTAAGCCATTGATAACTTTGAATGTCATATCCACACCCTCTTCTGTCTTTGCTGTTAACACGTCACCTTCCATATACTCCAACTCCACTATATTCTTGAAGTTCTTCCAGACGTCAGCTGCTGCATAGTCGGCCTTACTGCCAACAGGTACATAGAGCGTTGCCTCGAAATTCTCAGGAAAAGCATTCGGATCTATACCACATGGTGTCTTTGATTTAACAAAAACAGATGTCAGATTATCACAATTTCTAAATGCACTTAACTCAATATATGTTACACCACTTGGTATCACAATAGATTTCAAGCTAGTACAACCGCTAAACAATCCCCTGGGGATAATCTCGAGTTTATCAGAAAGAACGACTTTTTCCAATTTAGAACAAAATGCAAAGACAGATATCTCAAATTTCTCAACACTTGAGGCATCTATCGATGTCAAGCCCGATGAATTAAAACCCAGTTGATTTACAAAAGTAACAGATTGAGGAAGAATAACGGAATAAAGATTATCACACCCCATAAATGCTCGCACACCAATACTCGTTACTGTATATTCCTCTTCTTGATATTTAATTATATTAGGGATGGAGACAACACCACTATAGTTGTTAGAGATTGAAGCATTGTCAGGATTGGGAGGATTGCTTGTCACCATTGCCGTCTTGTTTTTTGTATTCAAATAGTAACAAATCCCATCGATTTCCGCATCAATGTAATCAGCACTTGCCGCTAGCGGCAAGAGGGTCATTAATAATAATGTAAATAGTTTCCTCATAATTTGATTAATTTTGTTAATAAGATTGAATTAATGTGCAAATATACGGAAAAATCCCGAAACGAAGTAACATTTCGGGATTTATTATAACTATTTAAGAAATCTGATAACTCATTTCATCACGACCTTGAGCTATGCCCGAGCTCGCTAAAGACATCAGGCAACTTCGTAGAATACTTGGCCTACACGATCAATGTGGTCGCCAATAGGTGTTCCTTTCTTTTTCTGATAGTCCAAAAGGTCAACTGAATAGAGAAGTTCCAGATCGTCAATCTCACAATGGATAGAGAGCAATTGGTTGTAGTCAATGTCGCTACCGATGACAGCCAAGTCGATATCCGAGCCTGTACGGTAGTTACCCTTAGACCTAGAGCCAAAGATAAGAACCTTCTTGATGTTCGCATGACGGCGGAATACATCCTGCAGTTCCTTAATAACCGTGTCGCTCAGTCCGAATTTCATACCTGCTTGTAATTCTGGTCTTTTGATAATTTCTCCAATAATTCATCCAGTTGCTTCAAGAGAGGTGCATAGTCGCTGTAAATCAGCCGCACGATGGGCAACACATCTTCTTCATCATAGACATGACTCAGCGTGTTGCGCGACTTAGCCATCTTCCGCCAGCAGTCATGGTCAGCAATCAATCCGTCTTCAAAAGCCATCTTCATTGATCCGTTGGGGCCAAGCATAAACTCATATCCCTTATAAATCAGCAAGTCCTGCAAGACTTTCCATGCCAGTTCAAACGTATATTCGAACCGTTGTACAAGCCCTTCAATCTCAAGTTCAGATAGATCATCCATATACCTGTCAGCCTCCGTCACTTCTAGTAATCGGGCATGCCTTGTGATAATTTGCATATCGCTGAATCCAACGAATATCTATCTGCTGTTCCATATTTTTTCATAATTTTGGGGCAAAGATAAACAAAAATCCCGAAACGAGCAAGCATTTCGGGACTTTTCTAATAATAAGGTGTAAAGGTTACTTTATCACGACCACTTGAGCTGCGCTCGAGCTCGTTCACGTTCGGAAGAATCCAAGCGAGCTTGGTTCTTCTCTCACTTCTTGGACTAGCCAAGCGCCTACTTCGTAGTCGAGCGAATCACGACCTTGTGACCATTGTGGATGTAGACACCCTTGCCAGGCTTAGCGACGCGCTGACCTTGGAGGGTATACCACTCATCACCTTTCGCTTCTCCACTTTTCACTTCTTTAACGCCTGTCGTGCCGTCACCTTCGGAGCCAATGCTCTTGAAGTCGATGGGCAACTTGATCACCTCAGGCTCCTCGAACTTGTAATCATCCTCTGCACTACGGGTAGAAGAAACGGCTACCATTGAGGTCGGCAAGGCCAAGTAGCACTTGTTGTCACCAATTTTAGCATAACCGCTCACACTCACGAACGAACCGTCTTTACCACTGAGGTAATAGTTCGTCTGACTGCCATCTTCGGATGTCTCCAGAACCTGAATTTCATTACCACTCGTGTTGCCAATGAACATATTCTCATATCTGCTCTGAACAGCGGCAGAAGGTATCTCATAGCTATTGGGATCGCCCTTCAGCAATACGCCCTCACCCTTCTGAACCTTCATCACACGTGTCAGCCAGATCGTCTTCGTGCTCTTATCATAGCCTGTAGCCGTGAATGCCTTCAAACCTGATACGTTCGTGAAGTCCAAATCGACAGGAGCAGCAAATGAAGCCTTGCCAATCGAACCAATCTTTACCGTCTGAGCGGCACCAGTTGCTGCGGCTTCGAACGTGCCTGGCAACTGCAGGTAGCACTTGTTGGTACCGATGTTCGCAGTCTTATTCACACTCTTGAAGGTGCCATCGCCAGAGAGGTAATAGTTCACCATATCGCCATCAGTCTCTTGAATCACCATCTTCTCGCCAGTCGTGTTACCCACGAACATATTCGTATAGTAAGAGTTCTGGCTATTCGTCACAGGAACATCATAGGTCTTGTTGGCTTCGCCCTTGATCAAGACAGGCACACCGGCAGGCACATCCTTCACACGCGTCAGCCATATCGTGCCTTCATCCTTATCAAAGCCTGTGGCTATATAAGCCTTGATTTCATCAGAGAAGCTGAAATCCAAAGACTTGTCGCCACAATAGGAAGCCTTACCACTCTTGCCGATAGTGATAAATTCAGGCCCGTCCTTTCCTATTTCAACGATGTTACTGAAGTTTTTCCACACATCAGTGGTAGAGTATGACTCTTTACAACCTATGGGAACATTAAGCATTGCACCACTGAAGGTTCCTTCTGAGAAAGCTGTTGCGGAAACGATTGGTGGAACCGTTGCGTATGAAGTGATCGTTGTCAGATTGCTGCAATACGAAATAGCATAATCACTAATCGTCTTTAATGTCGAAGGCAAGGTCAAACTCTTGATGCCAGTCATGCAGAAGGCATATCCATCAATCGTTGTAACACCCTCTCCGACAGCATAAGTATCACCCTTGGCATTCGGATATGCCATCAGCTTGGTTTGATTTTCAACCAAGACCCCGTCCGAAGCAGAATAAGCACTATTGCCAGTATCCACCGTTATCGACTTCAAAGCCGTACAGCCTGTAAAGCATCCCATACCGATACTGCTGACGTTTGCTGGGATTGCAATTGTAGTCAGAGAAGAACAGCCAACGAAGGCAGCGGACGAAATCGTCGTTAACGACGATGACAAAGAGATGCCTGTCAATTGCGTACAATTATAGAAGGCATTTTCGCGAATGGTCGTAGTCGTGGAATTGACAGTCACAGTTCCCGTCTTCGCAACAGGACAGAAAATCAATGAAGTATAATTCTTATTATATAACACTCCGTCGTCCATATTGAATGATGCGTTACCTTCTGCAACCTTCAAACCCGTCAGTTTTTCACAGCCAGCAAAGACGCTCTCACCAATAGTAGTCACATTAGCAGGAATTGTCAAGGCGGTCAATAACTTACAGTTCGTGAAAGCATTGTTATCCAGTTTTGTGAGCCCCGTAAAATATTGCAACTCATCGAAAGTGGTAATCTCACTGTTTCTGAACACCTCGCCTAACGAAGTTACTGCAGCAGCCTCTGCTTCAGATAGTTTCTCATCCTTATTAGCATCCCAGCTTTTCAAACAAATAGTCTCTACGACGGGGTCTGCAAAGGAAATTTGTCCACCTTGTACAGATTCGTTAATCCCGTCTTCCAATATTGATGCAAAGTTCTTCCATCCTTCTGCTGCAAGATATTTTTCTTTAGAACCTACTGGAACATATAGAACAGCATTGGCATATATAGCCTCGTCGAAACGTGCATTACCAGAAATATCCACAGGCGTATCACTCTCTACCGTAATTTCCGTAAGACCAGTACAGCCTATAAAGGCATTCTCTCCAATACTGGTAACATTTGCAGGTATAATCATTGAAATAAGACTACTACAGTCATGGAATGCAGACTTACCTATAGACTTCACATTGACTGGAATCGTAACAGAAGTCATCTCTGTCTGACCATTAAACTCATCATCCGCAAGACTAGTAAGTCCCGTGAAATAAATCAATTCATCGAATGATGTTATCAGATCTTGCTCAGCTCTTGTGCGAGAAGCACTGACTGCCTGAAACTTCCCATCAAGACTCGTTACTGAGGCTGCCTCGTCAGGAGAAAATACACCGTCATCGTCACTATCCCAGTTGTCTATACATACATTCTGTACAGATTGACTATTAAAGGAGATGCTATTCCCTTTTGGCTTATAACTATAATCCCGCGTAAAGACTACGTTCAACTTCTGACGCCATCCTGTATATTTCACTTCATAATAGCCATCGGCACTGATTCGGCTTATTACTTCTGTATTTGTTTTTTCATTAACATAATTATTTGTTACACTCTTGATCTTATAACCCTTGTCTGGAACTATCTTGAACCAGAAGTCAGTATAAGCCTTCCCGTCTTTTTCGAATGTAGCTTTGCCTTTCCTGACATATCTGTTCTGGCTATTGAAAAACACAGTACCACCAGTATTTAGATTCACATCCACAATATAATGTACATCAGTTGTGTCAAATTCAACAATATGTTCAAATTTGGACCAAGCATATTTTGTAAGTTCCTTGTAAAACGCTGTTGTACCAGTTGGCACGTGTAGTGTAGTCGTTCCAAAGAGGGTTGTTTCACTGTTTCCGTCCAACCAGAAATAATTGTCTGGGATATTCATTCTATATTCCTTTTTATCCCACAAAACATACACATCTTTTAAGTTACTACATTTTTGGAAGCCTGATATTACTATTGAGTTTTTTGATATTACGATTTCTTCTAGCCCTGAGTCAAATACATTTCCATCTAATTTAACTCCGGGTTCCCGATCTGGTAAAACTATCTTCTTAAGATTATCACAGCCTCCAAAAGCTCCATTATTTATAAGATTCAATTTTGAATCTTCTTCGAAATATAGGTTATATAAATTTGTACAACCATTAAATGTGTTAACAGATAAAACCTCCAACCCTTTCGGGATAATCACAGATTGAAGGCTTATACAATTCTCAAAAGCATTTTCACCTATTCTTGCGATATTATTTCCCAAAGCAATGGTATGCAAATTCGTACAACCTGCGAAACAGTTTTTTCCTATGCTGGTAACACCTTCTGGCAATGATACCGTTTCAAGACCTGTACAGCCCTCGAAAGTAGAGTCTCCTAACCCCGTAAGACTACTTGGCAAAAAATAAACGTTGGTTAAACTGGTACATCCATAAAAACAATTCCCCATACTTGTCATGGACTCGTAAGCAGAAGATACAAATGTCACAGATCTCAGATTCATGCAATCATTGAATTTCAAAGATGTATATTGCTTATTAGGAAGGGTGACAGATGATATGCCCGTACCATGCAAATCTACACTATTCACATTATGTAATTTTTCTTTGAGACCGTATATACCTATGAAGTTGTCAACAATCTTTATGGAACCGGTAATACCAGGATTTAGATCGTCACGAAGATAAGCCCGGCTATCATTTGGGCCTTTAGCATAATATTTAAGACCATCAATTTCTACATAATATGTACCATATTCATCCTGCATCATTTGATACTTATTCTGTGCATTCACTGGCATTACAGAACTCAACACCAAAACCAATAACAAATAAAATAAATTAAGCCTTCTCATGTTATTCGCTCTAAATATTTTTATTACCTACACACAATCTTACTAATCTTGGCACCGTTCTTAAAATCATTACTGCTTTTCGGGTATTCAACCTTGGCCATGTCTGAAGGTACATAATAGGTATACCTGCCGATGGTGATAAACACCTCTCCCTCGTAATAGTTTTCCCATTCCGACTGCCAACGGGGGATTTTAGATACAAAACCGCCTACATGACAGCCTTCCTCATTCTTGATATCAAAAGATCCCTGAAGCAGGGTGATGGCTGCAACCTTACCGTCTTCAATGTCAGCCCTGAACAACTCTTGATCACCTTTGGTAAACATACAATACTCAACGGTATAGTCGCCATCCATTTCGTTCTCGATGGTTTCTTTCTTGTACTCCCAATTGTCGTAAAGGTTGGCAACCGACTTAGGCAGGTTCGTGTAACCTATACCAATCTCTATAGGTCCTAACTTGCCATTTTCTAATACGAATAACGGCCACCCAAGTTCTAGTCGCTTCGCAGAGAAGAATGCGTTCACATGATCTTTATGGAAAGTACTGATTCTATATGACAACTTCATCTGAGTTCCCGCTTTGAGTCCATTGGGAAGTCCCGAAATTCCTGTGGCGTCCATACGAACACTCCATGCAGCCTTTCCACTGTCATCTATAAATGACATATTAGGCTCACTCACGATCTTCATCTTCTTGTCTTCAGTCAGTTCAACCAAACATGTTATTGTGATATTCTGCTTGTCGATATTTTCAATCTTGCAAGGCGATACCACTTTCAGGGGAACACCTTCACCCACTTCTACAGGAACCTCCTTGGTCTTCAGTTCTTCTTCCACCTCCACGAGGCGCTGATCCCACTTTGGTTTTTGTGCTTCATAGTCTAATTCTTTCCAGCGTTTCTCAATCTCATCGTTCATTTCTTTGTAAAGCATTGCCAACTCTTCTCTTGAAGTATTGGTATTCGTCACACCTGGATGTTTCTTTTCTATGTATTCTTGGACTTCCTTCACAACTATCGATTTCATGTCACCCACACTGGGTTTGTAATACAAATCAACAAACTCGCTCCCCAAATCACCAAAGATAGCATCAGCAGGTACAGAGTCTGAACTTTTCTCACTATTACCGCCATTACCACACGACAATAACATCATACTTGACAAAACGGCCATGCTCATTACAAACACGCTGGCCGAAATTAACCGATTTTTTTTCATATTTACTATGTTTTAGTTGTTATTGAATGACATGTTACACTATTGAAAGACACAAAAAGAAAACGTGGACTACTTACATCATCTACGTTCATCGAGGTATCGCCAAACACCTTTGCTTTACTCTTGCGTGTTCTCTAAATTTTGGCGAAATTTCGATGAACAAGAATCTTAAGCTGGACGCTTCATCTATATGTCTTTTTTCCTTCGTTATGTTATCATACGCACATCCATTTTTAGGAGTTCAACACCTTATTCTATATTATAACGTTCCGATTTCCTCGATGGTCAGACCTGTCACTTCCGAGACTTGTGCTGAGGACATCCCCATTTGCAAAAGATTCCTGGCTATATCAAAAGCTTTCTTTTGTTCGCCTTCAACACGACCTTCTTCACGGCCTTTTGCTATGCCTTTTGCTTCTGCTGTGCGAATAGCTCCGTCGTTGTCGTAGTACACTTTCTCGCTTTCGAAATATTTGGCATACTCTTCCTTGGAGAGGTTGCCGATCTCTGCTACATCGAAAAACTTCTTGAAAATGCGCTCCTGCAAGGCTTTGGGAGGCTCCAACAGACGAGGAAGGTTCTTCAGGGCATAGAGCCACTTGTCGGCCATCGTTTCCAGCTCATCTTCCGTCTTCTGGAACTTGGGCATCTCTAAGTAGATGTATGTCAACTTATCGTAGAAGACTTCCTTCTTATTGACGTCCATCAATTTCACTACGTGATGATAATACTCCTCATCGTCCTTGTCCTCGTCGAAAACAAAGTCGAGGATACCAATGGTATAGACAGCCTTGAGTCCGAAACGCCATTGTCCCTTCTCACCCTGCTGACGGATAGGGAATGACGAATAGTAGACACTGCAATCCTTGAACCACTGCTGGTCTGCCTTCTGCATCTCGATGATGATCTTCTCGCCGTTCTCGTTCTCGCAATAGATATCGAAAACCGAGCGGCGGTCATCCTTCGTGTCGCCAAGCTGCTCGGTAAGCAGCAAGGTCAGCGACTTGATGACCTCCTTACCCTGCAACAGGGCATTCACCAGTTCGAGGGTAATGTCCTTGTTGGGCTCCGTACCGAACAGCAGCTTGAAGCCGTAATCGGTATAGGGATTGATATATCTGCTTGCAATCTCTACCATCTCGTTTATACTTTATTGCCGCAAAGATACGAAAAAGCGAGCAGAAAACCAAATTTTATTTGAGTTTTTTCGAGCGGGGGTATTTCGACAAAATCAAAGATAGACAAAAATCCCGAAACGACCAAGCATTTCGGGATTTTTATCAAGAATAAGTGTCAAGTATCGAGAAATAAGTGCCACTTGCTGAAGAATAAGTGGCTCTTCTTTGAGATTAAGTGGCACTTTATTTTCAAATGACTACAACAAT
>ODAJ012136760.1_pt1 | contig 10748 bp, 12 predicted proteins | sample 1539241 | NCBI WGS metagenome assembly ODAJ01 (sample SAMN02144231, study PRJEB22623) | gut metagenome | biome: sheep rumen | host: Ovis aries | place: New Zealand
CCTCGCGCGCCGTCTTCTCGGCGCGTATGGCCTTGCGCTGCGCCACGATCGCCGCGGTGAGCGCGCTGTAGCCCTCGGCGGTGTTGCGCCCCGGCGAGTCCGCCTCGCACGCGTAGGTCTCGCGCGAGCCGAGCCGCCACGACGCGCGGGTCGCGTAGCTGCGGTAGCGCCTGCCCAGCCGGTCGACCACGGCGATGGCGTCACCCGCCTCCAAGGTGGGGTCGCCCAGTGCGTTGACGGTGAGCGGGCGGAAGGTCAGGCCCACCACGCGCGGGCCGACGAGCGTCGCGACCGCCTGCTCCTCGCCCGCCTGCACGAGCGGGTTGCCCGAGACCTCGAGCACGTACCCATCCGCACCATATGTCGCGGGCTCGCCGCCGTCGGTCGCGACCCTCAGGCCGGTCACGACCACGTCATCGGTGAAGACGGTGAGCGAGCCGATGGCGCTTATCTCCTTCGCGGTGTCTGCCTCGAGGTCGAACCAACCCATCTGCAGCGCACCCCACTCGTCCATACGCGCCCAGCAACCCGCGGCCTGAGCCGCATATGACACCACCGAACGGCACGTGAGTGACTCGTCGTCGGGCCGCTCCGGCACGACATACGACGAGTTCGGAAAGTCCTGGGGCGGCTCGACGCCGCAAGACTCACACGCCTCGGTGACGATGACGAGCAGCGTGGCGGGGTAGCCAGTTGCGACGCGTGAGTACGGCACGTCGAGCAGGCGCATGTTGTCGATCCCCGCGAGGCCGATGGTGCCGCCGTAGGAGTCGGGCTGCTCGACGCCGAACACGCCCTTTCGGAGCCACTCGGTGCCACCCGGCAGAGGCGCGCCCACGTAGGGCACCGCGACGGCGCCGGTGAAGTCGTAGGCGTCGAAGCGCCCGTCGTTGTTGTTGAGCGTCAGGGTGAGCCGGTTGGCGATGGCCGCGCCTATCTGGAGCGACCCGCCGCCGCTGACGGAGTCGTCGACGGACATGCCGCCCTGCATGATGTCGTCGCCCGCCAGATCGCGCACGGTGCCGTCCGCGAGCGCGAGCGTGACCCTGGGGAGCATGCGGCCGCCGCCGGCGACCCACTGCCGGAACTCGGAGCTTGCCGAAAGCACGGGCTACCTCTCAATCATGTCGAAGCCGATCGTCGAGTACGTGGCGCTGCCGACGTGCACCGTCCTGAGCGCCGCCGACTTGTCGCCGGTGTAGAACTCGCGTATCTCCCTCGTGCCGCTCAGGGTGTCCGGGTACTCAACGAACACGTACTCCGGGTTGAACGCCTGCATGATCAGCGTGACTGTCGCGTCGTCGCGGTTCTTCCACGCGAGTGAGACCTTGCGCTTCTGCGCGACACGCATCTTGTACATGGTCGCGCCCTCGTCCTCGACGCGCCCGGCGTCGGAGGACGAGACGTCCTGCAGCCCATACGTGTAGTCATCAGGCGCGGGCATCGGTACCATCGACTCCAGGCTCGGTCCCACTCGCAGAATGGGCTCTGTCATCGGGTCCTCCCTCCTTTACACGAACTCGAGCGCGAGCATGCCGGCCTCTCCGCGCCTCACCCGGCTGGCGTTACCCCTGCTCACCGCGCGGGAGAGTTCCTCAGAGTCCACGCGCAGCACGAGCGTCACGTCTCCCGCGGGCTGCGCTGCCCCCTGCGTCTGCATGAGCAGCTCGGCCATCATCGCGCCGACCTCCTCGCGCACGACCTGGCGCATGAGCGCCTCTGGCGTCTCGATGTTGTTGCCGTGTGGCTGGTCGCCAAGCACCGCCATGAACTCCCGGTTGGGCGGGATGACCGCGCCCTGGGCCAGGTAGGGGATGTGCGGCATCCAGACGTGGAACGGGCTCCAGTCGATGTCGAACCAGTTGAGCACGTCGGATATGCCGTCCGCTATGCCGTTCACGAAGCCGCCGAAGGCGTCGAGGCCCGAGTTGACCATGCCGATGAGGCCGTTGACGATGGATTTGAAGACGCCCTCCCAGAACTCAGCCGTGAAGACCGGCGCGATGTTGTCATCCCAGAACTGCTTGATCCTGTCCCAGACCTCCTTGATCTTGTTGACAAGGAAGTCCCAGTCGATGTCCTGTGCTACCACCCACGCAACCGCTCCAGCGATGATGAATCCCACGCCCAGTGGGATGTTGCCTATCACACATAGAATCATGCCCACGACGATGAGCGCCTCACCGACAATCTCGAGGATGCGGTTTACAACCTCTTGGACCTTCTCTGGAGTCAAGTCCTCATTGAGCGCGCACTCGCTGACAGCAAGCGACGCTGCCCCGGCGATGATAAAGCCCACACCCAGAGGTATGTTGCCTGTCGCGCAAAGAATCATGCCGAGAACGGTAAGGGTGGTGCCGACAATTCGGAGAATGCGACTCACGACCCTCTCCACCTTCTCCGGGGTCAGCCCCTCATCGTCAGTAGCATCGCCCAGCGCGAACAGCGCGGCGCCCGCGATGATCGCCGCGATTCCCAGCGGAATGTGGCCGGTGGCGCACAGGATCATGCCGAGCACGACGAGGACGGGGCGGAGTATCTCCACGACCTTGTCGACCACGCGCCGAACCTTCTCTGGCATGGACTCCTCGTCGTCAGTCGCCGCTGCGACTGCGAAGAGCGCGATTCCCGCGATGATGGCGGCGATGCCGAGCGGTATGTGCCCGGTCGCGCAGAGCAGGATTCCGAGCACGACGAGTGCAGGGCGCAGTATCCCGATGACCTTGTCGACCACGCGCCGTATCTTCTCGGGCATGGACTCCTCGTCATCTGTCTCCGCCGTGAGTGCAAACAGGGTGATGCCCGCGATGATTGCGGCTATGCCCAGCGGGATGTGGCCCGTCGCACACAGCATGATGCCGATGACGAGAAGGGCCTTTTTCAGTATGTCGACGACCCTGCCCACCACGCGCTGTATCTTCTCGGGCATGGCGTCTTCGTTGTCGGCCTCCGCACTTACGGCGAAGACAACGATACCCGCAATGATCGCCGCTACGCCCAGTGGTATATGGCCTGTCGCGCACAGTAGAGCGCCGATCGCGATGAGGGCACCACCGAGAATCTTGAGCACGACGTCCACCACACGCTGGACTTCCTCGGGCATCGCGTCCCAGTTGAGCACGGCGACCGAAGCAAGCCCCACCGCACCAGCCATGATGAGTGCGATACCGAGCGGGAAGTTCACCCCAGTGAATGCGAGTATCGCACCAACGACGAGCAATGCCCCGGCAATCGCCGCCTCAATCAAGGGAAGCACCTCGTCGAACCTCTGGGTAATCGCATCCCAGTTGACGATGACGTCTGCTGCGAGACCTATGGCGCCGACCGCCATGAGCGCGATGCCGAGGGGCACGCTCGCGCCGGAGAAGGCCAGGATCGCGCCGATCACGAGCAACACAACGCTCAGGATGGCGCCTATGACGGCGACCACGGCGCGCATATGCTCGGGCATCGAGTCCCAGTTGAGTGCCGCGTCGGCACCAAGCAGGACTGCCCCGACAAGCATGAGGCCGACACCGAGGGGCACGCTCACGCCCGTAAGGGCGAGTATCGCGCCAATCACGAGCAGGGCGCCACCCAGAATTGCCATGATGACGGAGACCACAACCCTCACCTGCTCTGGCATGTCCCCCCAGTTGATGGCGGCGACAGCCGCAAGGCTCATCGCTCCGACCACCATGAGCGCAATGCCGAGGGGGACATTCGCGCCGGAGAAGGTCAGTATGGCGCCGATAACCAGCAGCGCTACGCTCAGCGCTGCCATGAGGACAGTCACCACGGCGCGTACCTGCGCGGACATGCCCTCCCAGTTGAGCGCCACGGCCGTCCACAGCAGGAGCGCGCCGGCCACCATCATTCCGATGCCGAGCGGCACGTTCACGCCTGAGAAGGCGAGCACGGCGCCGAGCGTGACGAGCACTATCCCGGTGATGACGAGGGCCGCGGTTATCGCGTCCCTCACCTTCTGGGGCAGCTTGCTCCAGTTCTCCTTATAAGCCGCGTAGACCATGAGGGCGCCGATCACCATGAGCGTGAGACCAACGGGTATGTTGATGCCGCTGAACGCCAGTATCGCGCCGACGGCCATGAGCGCCGCACCGAGCACGAGCATGATCTCGCTCAGCTTCGCGTCGATCTTGCCGACGTCGAGCGCACCCCAGTCTGGCTTCTGGGCAGCAGCGTCGCTCGCCGCATCCGGGACCGCGTCCGCCTCGTCACCCATCGCGTCTGCGGCGTCCTCGGCGTTCTTCGACTGCATGACATTGAGCTCGTCGAACGCGAGGATTGACTTGGCCGCCTTCTTCTCCTCCTTCGCGAGGTCCTTGACGGCATCCGCCTGGTCCCTCGTGGCATCCGCGGCGTCCTGCGAGGCGTCACCCTGCCGCCACGTCGCCTCCGCTGCCGAGCGAGCCTCGCGAATCGCCTCGGCGAAGTGCGTGCCGAGGAGCGAGTCCACGGTGCTCGCAATCGTCATGATGGCGCTGCTGACCGCGTTCACCACGGCCGAGAGTGCCGGTGCCACCATTCTGGCGATGCCGTTCGCCACGCCCGCGATGGTCGCCTTGAGCCCTTCCCACGACGCGGAAAAGCGCTCGTTCTCCAAGAGCGCGCCGGCGATGCCCTTTTTGATGGCGTTGATGCCCTTCATGATCACGCCGAAGATCAGCGCCTGCTTGAGCATGGAGTTGAGCCGGGACGTGAATCTGTCGAGCATGGCTGAGGCAGAGTCCATGCCGGATGCCATCGCGCTCCCGATTTGCGAGGACGACCGCTGAAGCTCCTCCGCATCCTTCGTGGTCTCCACGACCTGTTCGGAGAGTTTGCGCTGTCGCTTCTCTGCGACTTCGATCGCCTTCTCGTAGGACTGTGCTTTGGCCGTCGCAATGTCCCACTTCTTGCTGTAGCCCTCCCACTCGGAGAGGCTGGCGTCGTACTCCCCTTGGGCGGCCTTGAGTCGCTCGTAGGTGCCCATTATCTGGCTACCCAGCTCCCGCCACCTCTCAATGGATGCGGGGTCCATGTCGTCGGTGTCAATCGCGGACTGCTCGGACTCCAGCTCCTTGATCTGCTCCCTCAGCTCATCGACCTTGACCTTCGCCTCATCGGCCTTGGCTCCCGCCCTGTCCATCATCTTCTCGAGCCACGATTGCTCGAATTGCTGGTCCTCGAGCTTCTTCCTGAGCGACTCGAGGTTTTTCTCGACGCGCGCCAGGGCCTTCTCCAAGTTGGAGTTGTCAAGTGAGGTGGAGAACGTGATGTTGCTGTCCGCCATACTTCCTCCTTACTGCGTCCACTCGTCAAACAGGGCGCGCTCCTGCTCGGTCTCCCTGCGCTTGAGGTCGATGAGGGCACGGTTCTCGCGGTAGAAGTGCTCGTCCGCCTTGTCGAGCTTCTTGCCCATGGCGCGCTTCTTACGGATTGCGACCACCTGCGCGAAGGTGCAGTCGCCTATCTCGCGGTAGGCCGCGAGGAACGTCCACCAGTGGAGTCCGCCCTCGTTCGCGTCGGCGTCGTACGGCACGGCGCGCGCGTCGTAGCCGAGGACTCGGTTGACCGGCGCGATGACGAGCTGGAAGTCCTGCTCCCAGTCCATCATGCGTGGACGCCTCGGCTTGTCCGCTCGCTCGTCCTCGCCACCCGCGACGAACCAGTTCATACGACGCACGGCTTCCTCGAGGTCGCCTTGGGGGATCTCCTCGAGGTCCGGGTAGAAGACGGAGAGGGCCACGAGGGCCCTCTCCTCTCCGTCGATCTCTGGGTCGGCCATGACCTGCATCACGTCGAGCACCGCGCGGAAGTCCGTGCGTATGGCGCGCTCCACCCCGCCCACGGTGACGGTCGTGGGCAGGTCCCAGGCCGCCACCGCCTAGCCCCTGCGCTGCGACTTGTACTTGGCGAGCATCGCCTTGTACTTGCCCGCGCTCGCCGCCGCCCGCGGGTCGGCCTTGCCGCGCTCCTCCTCGAAGGCCGATGCAATCACGTCGGAGACTGCCTCGAGGAAGTTGACCCATGCGGGGTAGCCGTCGCCGAGAGCCTGCAGGCTCATGCCGCCGGGAAACACGCCGTCGGAGGTGCCAGGGCCAAAGAGCGCATCGATGTCGGCACGCATGCCGTCGCTCGTCTCTTGCACGTGGGCGAGCATGGCCCGGTTGGCCGTGGAGACGGCCTCGGAGTCGTCGGTCTCGAGCGCCGCCTCGATGGCGTCCGTGAGGGGCGGCATGCCCTCCTCGAACTCCTTCTGACGTTCCTTGAGTGCCTCGACGGTGGACTGGAAGCGCCGGACGAAGTCCGTGTCGGTTGGATTGAACCGGATGGTGCACGACCCGTTGACCTCGAACTCCTTGAGGCCGGTCGCGAAGTTGAGTACCTGCGCCATGGCTACGCCGCCTTAGCGAACGTGACGGCACCGGTCTCGGCATTCTTGGTGACGGTTCCCACCTCGCGCTCGCCGCCGTAGGTGGCGTCGAACGGCATTATGATGTTGCCGCCGCCGTCGCCGCCGATGGAGGTGGGCTTGACCATGGACTCGGGGTAGCGCTCCGCGAACGGGGTGGACGAATTACCCGCGTAGAGGTGCGCGATGAGCAGGTCGCGGTTGCACAGGGCCTGCGGGTTCTGGTTCTGGACGCCATCGACCCAAATCTGCTCGTAGGCCTCGTCGCCCTGGGTGAGCTTGACGCCGTCGAAGGACTGCGTAACGGTCGGCTTCTTCATGCTGGTGTGGGTGATGCCAAGGATGTCCTGCGTCGTCTCCTCGCCCCAGTCGTACTCCATGGCACTGTCCTCGACGTAGGTCCCCAGAGGGGCCCACGTCGGGGAGGCGTAGGTTCCCACATTGAGGTAGCAGATGAGCATCTCTCGGGCGATGGTCTGCCCTGGCGTCGTGTTGAAGGTGCTGGTCGGCATCTGTCATCATCTCCTTTGGTAATTCTTCGTGAAGGACACGCTCAACTGGATGACGTAGAGCGCGGTGCCCTCGTCATCGGCTTCGAAGAGCGTGCCGTTCTGAGCGCGGACGCGCTCGGTGCGCGGGTCGTCGCCGAATGTCGGTGCGAGCCCACGGACGCTCTGCTCCTGCACCCACTCCTGGAACGCCATCTGCCACTCGGCGTTCTCCGGTGAGCTCTGGTACTTCTCGAGCGTGGTATAGAGGGCGAAGTTGTACTGGTTCTCCACCCGCACGTTGCCGAGCAGGTCGTGGTGACGTGCAACCTCGACGAGCCCGTCAGGAAACAGGCCGCCCGCATTGGGCACCCTGTCCGTGTAGTCGATGTCGAGCTGGGAGAGCACGTCGAAGCCTGGAAACGACTCGACGAACCCCCGCATGATTTCCAAGGCGTTCACTTGACCCTCACTCTCTTGGCGAATCGCCGGGCGTCCGCCACTATCGCCTCGCCCTGCTCGGCGACCATGCGCAGGTCCCAATGCGGCCCGACCTTCGGCCCGGTCGGCTCGTACTCGAATGGCTTGCGCTTGCGCGTGACGCCGAAGAACTGCGCACGTGCGTAGGGTGTGCTCACCCGGATGATGGTGGGTTCCATCGTCATGCTGGCGCGCAGCCCGCCCCTTTTGAGCGGCAGATATGGCTTCAGGCGGCGCATGACCTCGGCGGTGACGTAGCGCTGCACCTCGCCCTGCGCGTCTACGCCAAGCTTGCGCTTGAGCTCGCCCGCGCCTGGCAGGAACACCAACATCCGGTACTCCGCCATGGCTAGCCTCCCGCCTCGGTGTGCACGATCCGGCCGCCCCATCTCCTGGCGGAGGCGTTGCGCACGACGACGAGCCCGTCCACCTTGGTGGGGACGAGCGAGCGCCACCATGCAGCCACGTCGGCCTGCGGCACCTGCGGGCCCTCGCCAAGAATGACCTTGTCGCCAACTTGGCACGCTTGGCTTTCGCCGGGAATGACCAGCAGGAACCCGCTTGACTCCGAGTCGGCGTTCTTCGCGACGGAGAGAGTCTTCTTCTGCTCTAAGTAGGCACGAGGCCACACAGTGCGCGTGACCTCGCCGCCTTCCTCGTGGTACACGGTGACCGTGTCGCAGCAGAGCGAGTAGTCGTTGATGGGCGGCATCTCGCCGAGGGGCGTCATGCTAGCCTCCTTCCGTGCGCGGGGCCAACGGTGCCCAGCCCAAGCGGCCGCCGCCGAGAAGGCCGAGCACCTCCTTGTCGGCACGCGAGAGGAAGAACGCCCCTTCTGGATTTGCCCACTGCACCGACGCGGTCGTGGAGCCTATGGTCTGCGAGACGGACGATAGTCCGTCCGGGCCGCCTGACGCCATGCTCCTGCGCACCATGTTGAGCGTGACGGTGCGCAGGTTGATGCGCTGGACGTCATCCTCGGGGTCCACCTCGACGCCTTTCTTGGCAAGCAGCGCGCGGAGCTGCGCGGTGGCGCGCTCGATGAGCACCTCCGCCGCTGTCCGCTCCGCCGTGCTCATCTGCTTGCCCGGCCAGCCGTCGAGCAGGTCGTCCACAGTGGCGAATGGGTCCATGCGCCACACATCCCCTCAGAGGGCACTCCGCTAGGCCGCAGCCGGGATCGCTCCCGTGAGCAGCGCGAAGGTATCCGGGTAGCGCACCATGACCGCGAGCTCGATCTCGAAGCGGATGGCGAACATGTTCCGCTGCCAGAGGTTGATAGTGACGGTATTCCCCGAGCCGTCGTCGTAGGAGATCGAGGCCTCGTTAGAGACGGATCCCTGGATGGACTCCACGGCACCCCAGGAGATGTTGTCCCAGTCGCCTGCGACGCCGACGGTCGCCGGGGTCCCCTCGACGGCGCTCGAGCCGCTGCCGGACGCCGGGGTGCCCGGCACGTAGACCCCCTTGCGCACGGAGACGCCGGCGCCGAGGATGTTGCCGAGCTGGCCCGACTGCACGCCCGGGGTGAACAGCGGGCGTCCGTCGCCGTCCTTGGCGGCAAGCACGATGGAGCGCCCCTGGGGAGCGAGCGCGATGCCGTTCATGATGCCGTCCGCTGCGCCGATCTTCGCGTCGACCGCGAGGAAGCGGTCGTACACGTCGGTCGACGGGGTCGAGCCCGACGCCGCCTGCGGGAGGATGGACATCTTGTCGCATCCGCCGAGGACGTCGAAGCCCGTGCCGGGCGAGGCGTTACTCATCACGGTTGCGTCGAGCTTGCGCCCGAACAGCTTGGGCATGCGGCCGACGCACTCATCGTAGAGCGCCTTCTTGTCTCGGCGGAACTCGTCGGAGAACGGCACGATGAGCGCCATCTTGTAGGGCGTGACATCCTTGACGCCGAACGTAAAGCTGCCCACGGGCTTGGCGTTCGTCTCGGCGACCCACTCGGGCGTCGGGTCACCGGTGATCTTCTGGAACTTCTTTCCGTTGCCGGTGACCTGCATGCGCTGCGCGAGCTGCATGACGGCAGACTCGTCGATTGCCCTGGAGATGATCTCGCTGGACACCTCGGGGTCGAGGATCACGTTCGGGCTCTTGCGGGAGATGTCCTGGTACGTGGTTGGCATGATGCCTCCTTACTACAGCAGGCCGCCGAACGAGTCAGCGAACCTGTCCGCGTTCGTCTTCTTTGCGGTTGACCTGCCGCCACCATCGTCGGTGCGCGTGGGGTACGCGGGGAAGAGCTTCTTGACGCGCTCGATCTGCGCGGCGAGCTCCGTGGCATCCGCGCCGTTGAGCATCTGCACGAGCTCGATCGGCGCGAGCGTCTCGTCGGCGACGGCCGCAACCATCTCCGCGCGCTCGCTCCTGGCGCGCAGCTCGGCAAGCTCGGCCTCCGCCTTGTCGGCGCGGCTCCTGGCTTCCTCCGCCTCGTCGCCCTTCACGTACCCCTCGTACTTCGCCCGCTCACGGCTGACCCGCTCGGCCACGATGCGGTTGAGCTCGTCCTGCGTGAACGTCTTGCCATCGACCCCAGGCGCGGACGCCTGGTTGGTCTGGCCCTGCCCTTGGGCAGTGTTGGTGTCGGCCATGTGGCCCTCCTATCTCCCCGCCCCAGCGGGTGTCGGCGCGGCTGTTGTCCGCCAGCCGCGGTGCGTGGTTGCGCGGTTTCGGGCCCGCGCGGGCCACATACGAAAGAAGCCACCCTCTCGGATGGCTTGGTTCGACGATTTGATTGGCTGGGCTCTACTTGACGTCGGTGCAACCCATGAGATGCGCGAAGTCGTGCTGCATCCGCGCGGAGTCGCTCAGGTACACGACGTCAGCGGAGAACCCGCGACCGTCAAGGCCGTTAGCGAGGAAGAGCCTCACGGCATGGCCATCGATGTCAACACGCCTGTCCTTGACGGGACTGACGACCTTGACTGCCCCTGCCCTCCTTGCGGCTGCGGCTATGCCGTTCTTGTGCTGCGTGGCCTGCGTCTGCCCGTCGCAGAAGACTGCGACGCGCTTGCCGTCCATGGCGTCGCGCGCCACCTCGTCGCAGTCGAGCTCGTAAGACCTCCTGACGTCCGGACTCATCATGACGTCGTCTCCTTTCTGCTGGCAGCCCCTGGCGGTGTCGGGCCGCCGTCTGCGGTTTTGGAGACCGCCATCCTACCGTTGAACGAAGGGGCTATATTCGATGTTGACGGCACCTCAAGACCGAGACGCGAAGAGCGCCCTGCCGTTCCTGTGAAGGTGGTCGGGGCGGCGGGAGTCGAACCCGCACGACCGAGGTCACGTGCTTCTGAGGCACGCGCGTCTGCCAGTTCCGCCACGCCCCGATGTGTGATAAACTTCGATTGAGGCCATAAGCGCTGTGCAGACGGAGCTTTTTT
>ODAJ012010386.1_pt1 | contig 10746 bp, 7 predicted proteins | sample 1539241 | NCBI WGS metagenome assembly ODAJ01 (sample SAMN02144231, study PRJEB22623) | gut metagenome | biome: sheep rumen | host: Ovis aries | place: New Zealand
GGCGCCCGCCGATCCGGAGAGGCCGGACCTGCCGGAGGCGGTGCGGGAACAGGTCAATATCGAAATAAAGTACGAGGGGTATATTTCCCGGCAGAGGAAGCAGGTCGAGCAGTTCGCGAAAAATGAAAGCCGCCTCATTCCGGAAGATATCGACTATGATCTGGTGCCCAGTTTGCGGCTGGAGGCCAGGCAGAAGCTCAAAGCTTTCCGGCCTGCGAGCATCGGGCAGGCGGGGCGTCTGTCGGGTGTGACGCCGGCGGATGTGAGTGTGTTGCTGGTGTACATTAAGAGCAAACGCTGGTAAAATTGAATAACCGAACATATGTACGATTATTTGCAATAGTTAAATATTTTGTACTATATTAACCTGCAGGTTGTCGTTAGATCCTGCAGAAGGATAATTTGGGAGAAAAAATGGATATTTCCGCCGCTAATGTTGCCGCCATCTGTGCAGCCCATCATGTGAATATATCGGATACCCAGGCTCAGCAGCTCCTGGTCTACTACCAGATGCTGGTGGAGAAAAATAAGGTCATGAACCTGACTTCCATCACCGAGTTCGATGAATTCATGGTCAAGCATATCGTGGATTCCCTGGTCCTGGGACAGTATGTTGGTCTGGGTCAGGTCAGCAAACTGGTCGATGTCGGTACCGGAGCCGGCTTCCCCGGTCTCCCGCTCAGCATCTTCTATCCTGAGAAGCATACGCTCCTTCTGGATTCCCTCGCCAAGAGGATTGGATTCCTGGACGAAGTTATTCACAATTTGGGTCTCGAAAATGTGGAAACTGTTCACGGAAGAAGTGAGGATATGGCGAAGAAAGGTCCTTACAGGGAAGGGTTTGATCTGGCTGTGGCCAGGGCGGTTGCTTCCCTCAACGTCCTTTCGGAGTATTGCCTTCCCTATGTGAAGGTCGGCGGAATCTTTGTGGCCTATAAGTCCGGGAATGTCGCCGAGGAGGTGGAGGCTTCCCAGAAGGCTGTTAAAGTTCTGGGCGGTAAAGTGGAGGCTGTGCATTCATTTGAGATTGACGGGATGGGAAGAAGTCTGGTTGTGATCAGAAAAATCGGACATACGCCTGGGAAGTATCCGCGGAAGGCTGGGACGCCTAAGAATAGTCCGATTGTGTGAATTGGGTTTTATCATAGTGATGAAAATGGAATTGAGAAGCTGGTAGTGCCGGCTTCTCTTTTTTTGTTTCACGTGAAACAATTTGGTTGATGTGATGATTGAGATGATGGGGGTTAATTTTGAATTTTGAGCGGGGAATGTGAGTTGTGGGGATGGCGTTTCACGTGAAACATTTTAAAATGTAATGTCTGACTTAGTTATCCTTAATGTCTGCTACGATTTAATTATGTGTGGTGACTAGATTTAAACGAGAGGTGATAGATCATATCCATCGTTTTTTATATTTGTGAAAACTATCTTACGATATCGCCTTGTGAGGAGAATTAAAGACCCACTGGTTTTCATGTTTCACGTGAAACAATCAATAGATCATTGATGAGGGGGTTCTCGTTTTTCTATATTAAATAAATACTTCTCAATCGGAGTTTACATATAAAAAAACGGATTGGGGAGATTCATTTCCCCAATCCGTTAAGAATGATATTACTTGTTCTGTTGTGATGGATGTTTTTCACTTCTGAGAGGTAAATGTGCAGGAAAAATGCATATTTACTGGTGTCAGCTGTTCAAATGATCATTTTTTCCTGACCTTGGTGGCGAAGAAGTTTTCAATTTCGTGGCAGGTTTCCTTGGGATTCTCAATCTGCGGGTAGCTTCTGGACTTGGAGATCACGCGGAAGCGAATGTTGTCATTTTCGCGGATCCAGGTCTTAGCGACAGCAGTCTCGTGGGGCTTTTTGCTGCCCGCAATCACCATAGCCGGCGTTGTGAGGTTCCTCAGAGCATGGGTGATATCCATGTTGAGGTACTTGCCGTTGATGCTGGCCTCCAGGTAACGGCCGTTGCTATTCTTCAGGTGAGCGCCCTCGCAGAAAATATCGAGGAGCTTGCCATCGATATTGAAGGGATTGTAGAAATACCGCTCCGTCAGCGTATTGTCCAGCATGAACCTGGAATAAATGGTGTTGTAAAGAAGCTCGCCGATCAAAGGCGCCTCTAGCAGGCATTTGAGAATCTCGGAGCTTCCGTCGGGGAGATCTGCCATCTGGATTGTGGAAGGCGGATTGATGAACACAAGGGAGCTATAGTACTTGGGCTCGTAAGCGCAAGCCATAAGGGCAGGCGTGGCGGAAAGTCCGGAAGAAATGACCATTGTCTTCTCGCAAATGACATTGGTAATGAAATCATTTATCAAAAGGACATAGTAGAAGCTGTTATAGGTCATTTTCGGCTTGTCAGAGAGTCCGCAGCCGGGCAGATCCATGACATATACCTTGTGATTTTTTGAAAGGGCGGGCACAATTTTCTCCCAAATGTAGGAGGAAGAGGCCGGATTTAAGTCATGAAGGAGAAGAATCGGACTTCCGGAACCTGTCTTACTGAAATGAATCTTGAGTGTCCGCCAATTATAGTATTCCTCCTCGCTGCTGTTCAATAAGCTTTTGGAGATGGAAACATAGTTTGTGGCCTTATTGAACCCATAGACGGCTGCCAGGGAAAGACCGAGGAACTTAATATCACGGAGGACTCTATCCTTGTTCACTTTCATTCTCCTTTGTCACTAAAGGCTTTTATAGTATGGAATATGTTTGATGTGTGCAGAGATACTTCTTTCTTTTGTATTCTGGCCGAATTCTCGCAGTCAGGAAAATAATAACACTCTTTGTATTAAACATTCAGCACATTAGATGCTCTGTGCTCATTATGTGCTCATTATATTACTTTTCTTTTAAGCAAACAAGCGACATCTCTGGGTAGGTGTAGTGTGATTGGTTTACAGGAATTGTTTCACGTGAAACAATGGGTGTTTAACGGGGGAAGTGAGCAATCAGCTACCCAGCATTAGATATATAAGAAATTTTGAAATTGCCTGAGCACTTCTGCTTAAAAATTCAAAGTAACACGTTTGATGCTCTAAATATTGAGTAATTCCACGATATTTACGAATTGTACCATGTGTAATCTTTGTTTCACGTGAAACAAAAGCAGTAAATTGGCCGAATCGGGGAGAGTAGCCTATCCTGATCATTGGAATCCGTACGATTCAGAAAGAAATCTTAGCTTTAAATGGAAAATATCTACTAGAAAGGTATTCTGAGTGTCAAAGTACAAGCAATTCCTCTTTATTTATATTACAGCCATCTATGATCTTTGTTTCACGTGAAACAAATGGTGTAATGTTGTTGAAACGGGGAGCATTCAATCTAGAATATAAAATTCTGCTGGATTTCTAAGAAAGATGATTGTGTACTTTGAAAAGATATCAAGGCAGCAAGCCATGAGCATTAAATGCGTTAAAGTTCGATGATTAGTTGTATGAATGATGGTATGAGTCTATTGTTTCACGTGAAACAATGATTCAGAATGAATTGGAACGAATTAAAAGAATATTTTTGTTATTGAAAATCCTCTATTGACTTGCATGCGCACGATTCAGGTTCTTAGATTCCGGAATCATCAATAACTGTTCGAGATTATGGCATATAAAGCCATTAATTATAAATGTTTCACGTGAAACAAGAATCCAGAATTGAAATCCAGTCTAATCAGTCAATCTATCCACCGCGAAAGATACGGATTTTATATAATATTCTCTGTTCATATAAGAAACATCGCAAAATCCAACTGTTTCTTTAAAAAGTAATGAATCTGGAAGAATTATACATTGGGTTGCTTTGGATATAAAATTTCGGTGAGTACAGACTCTATTTTGTTCCTCTTTTGCTGTACTGCCTAACGACTAATAAGTACGTAGCAAAAATAAACGCGATATGTGCTTGAAAGATAGTATCTGGGGTCCAGGACGTAGAACAAAACTCTTAATAATCTGCTTATATCATCTTAAATGCATGATGCTAGTCGAAAACAATGCTTAGATAGTATAGTTGATATGGTGTACTGGGATTAGTATTTCATAGTAAGATTCACATAGTAATGATAAGGGAGATATGATATAGCCTAAATTAAGATCGTCAATTCTATAGGTAAGGACGATGATTAGGCCGTGGATTTGTGGGTAACCGACCTAAGTCGGTTACCCACAAGCTCCACAGCCTTTACTACGGCGGCTTGCTTCCGTTCAGTCAGATATATTATTGCAAGGTTGAAACATGAAGCGCTTTTGCCTGTAAAAGAACATTTCATGACTATGTGAAAAAGTATTCGTCTGGATCGGTTTCTGTGGATTTAAGATCCAATTTAAGAAAATGATGTGTTTCACGTGAAACAATAGTTTAAAACCGGAATTATACACATAGATATAATTGTTGACACCATAATCCATAAAGTTAATTCAGATTCATCTTACCAACGTGAATCTCATATATTGTTTTTCCAAGAGAAAACTGATTCAGTTCTTCTTTTGCAGATTATCATGCGTAGTCGTTGTTAGATTCCAGTAAAGATACTTTCGATTGATTTTCTTATTGCTCAGTGATAAGAATATTTGCCTTTCCTATCTTCTTGTAAAATCTTATCCCAATCCGTAATCAAATTAATGACACTCTTTTCATCGCAGGTAAAATGTGGGCAGGTATCCTTTTTGAGAGCCTCAGAGGACGTCCAGTACTTAGAGGCCCGGTCCCAAAAAGTCCAGGCCTCTTACCTGGGACGCAGGGCATGTTCCGCAGGAACTGCCCTTGTCCAAGGTTTGGTACTGTTGTCAGCACAAGTGTGGAGTGCATCCCAAAGAACTGATACCTGTCTCTACCGCCGCTTTTGCCCATCCCACAAGTAAAAACCCTACCCGAACTCACAAAATGAATACCATAATGCTTATTTAGTTGAGAGGAAAGGTGGATATTTGTTTCAACCACATCTTTAGCCCATCCCCTAGTAACATCTCCGTCCAAACTTGAAATATGACTCCCCATACTGCCTTTTCATCGAGAAGGTAAGGTGGACCAAGGTATCCTCTCTGAGGGCGTCCGAGGACGGCCGGTACTTAGAGGGCCGGACCAAAAAGGTCCGGGCCTCTTACCTGGGACGTAGGGCATGTTCCGCAGGAACTGCCCTTGTCCCAGGCTTGGTACCGTTGCCAATCCGAGCGAGCGGGAGCGTCCCTCAGAGAGGATACCCGTCTCCACCGCCCCATTTCCCCTTCCCCAGAGTAATATCCCTTATCTTCACCCACAACATAAGCCCCCAAATCCCTGCTCCTTCCCTACGGTAAAGACGGCCAAATCCCTGTTTCGAAGCAGCTGCGCCCAAAACATCTTCCTGAACGAATCCCCCTGAGTGAAGGAAGATGTTTTGGGCGCAGCGTCTCCCCGAAGAGCAAAATTGTTTCACGTGAAACAGTGGTTGGAGGTAGTAAAGCGGGGTATTTGTGTTATAATATCTGCACGAAGCTTGTCAATTGAGGAGTAAAAATGGGTAGAATTATAGCGATATCAAATCAGAAGGGCGGCGTCGGTAAATCGACGACGGCCATCAATCTTTCCGCCTGCCTTGCGGAGCTGGATAAAAAAGTCCTGTTGATCGACATGGATCCTCAGGGCAATGCCACCAGCGGGCTCGGCGTCGAGAAAAATGAAGAAAATTACTCGGTGTATGATTTCATTTTAGGGGAATGCAGCTTCGAGGACTGCCTGGAGAAGACAGCCTTCGATAAGCTCGATATGATCGCGTCCAACGCATCGCTGGCCACCGCCGAAATCGAGATGATCGGCCGGGAGGATAAAGAATATTCTCTCAGCAGGCGGATGGACGAAGTGAGGGATAAATACGATTACGTGATTATCGATTGCCCGCCTTCCCTGTCGGTGCTGACCCTGAACGCCCTGTGCGCCGCAGACGGCGTAATCATCCCCATCCAGTGCGAGTACTATGCCCTGGAAGGACTGAGCCAGATACTTAAAACTGTTGATTTAGTTAAGGAGAGACTTAATCCGAATATTCGGATAGAGGGCATCGTCTTCACGATGTTTGATTCCAGGAACAATCTCTCGGCGGATGTGGTGGCCAATGTGAAGGAGAATCTCAACATAGACACCTTCATTTCCATCATTCCGAGAAATGTGCGGCTGGCGGAGGCTCCCAGCTACGGCCTCCCGATCATCCGCTACGATTCCAATTCCACCGGCGCGATCGGCTACAGGCGGCTGGCCCGTGAGCTGATCAGAAAGGGAGGCAGCTGATGGCAGTAAAGCGAGGACTCGGACGGGGCCTGGATTCCCTGATTCCGGACAGGTCCAGGAGTGAGGACTATCTTAATAAGGAAGGAAATGCTGCAGAGCCGACGAAAAAGCCTGCCCAAAAGAAGGATTCGGATAAGGAAAATGAAGTCATTTCCCAAAAGACGCCGGCCGGCACTGCCCCTTCCAGGCAGAAAAAAACTCCTGCTAAGGAGACAACGGCTAAGGAAGTAAAGGTCAAGGAGACGCCGGCCAAAGAGGCGGCACCTGCCCAGCCCGTTGTGGATGAGAAAAATATCGTCCGTTACGTCAAGCTGGCCCAGGTCGAGCCCAACCGGGAGCAGCCGAGAAAGACCTTCAACGAGGAGAAAATCGACGAGCTGGCCGCTTCCATCAAGGAGCACGGCGTGATTCAGCCCCTTCTGGTCCAGAAGAAGGACGACTACTACGAGATCATCGCCGGCGAACGCCGCTGGCGTGCAGCCAGAAAAGCTGGCATCAAGGAACTTCCGGTCATCGTACGGGATTATTCACCCATGGAAGTGGTCGAGATTTCCCTGATCGAGAACATCCAGCGGGAGGACCTCAATCCCATCGAGGAAGCCCAGGCCTACCGCCGGCTCCTGGAGGAATTTGACCTGACTCAGGAGCAGGTGGCCTCTAAGGTTTCCCGTTCCAGGTCCGCGGTGGCCAACTTCATTCGCCTTCTGAATCTGGGAAATGAAGTCCAGGAGATGGTCATGGCCGGTCTCCTCTCCGAAGGTCAGGCCAGGGCCCTTCTGCCAATCGAAAATCACGATGTGCAGAAGACATTGGCTGACCAGATCGTCAAGGAAAAGCTGACGGTCAGGGAGACAGAGCGACTGGTCAAAAGCCTGCTTGAGCCCTCTGCCAGGCGTGAGCGCCAGAAGAATCCGGAGAAGGAAGCGCTGCTTAAGAACATTTCCGAGCAGCTGCGGCACATTCTGGGAACCAAGGTGGCCATCAAGTCGGCCGGAAAGAGCCGGGGACGCATAGAAATCGAGTATTATTCGGACGATGAGCTGGACAGGCTGATCGACCTGCTCAAAAATGTGCAGTGATGTCGGTTGCCATCATATGGGGCCAGGACCCATCTCCGCGATGGATGTGCCTGCCCTGAATACATAGCAGAAAAGGAGACGCGTATTGAGTAATCTGTTTACCAGCCTGGGAATTGACCCGGGGATACTGATTATTCTGCTTATGATTATCTCGGTTGTACTCATTTTCATGGTCATGAGTCTCTACCGGGAAGTGCAGAGAATGAAAAATAAATACAGATATTTTATGAAGGGTGAGGACGGGAAGTCCCTGGAAAAGGGATTTGCCCACCGGTTCGAGGAAATCGACAAGGTGGTCGACACCCAGATGGAGCTGGACCGCCAGATGGAGAAAATCGAGGCTGTCCAGGGCAAGAGCCTCCTCAAGTACGGCATCGTCAAGTATGACGCCTTCGAGGATGTGGGCGGAAAGCTGAGCTTCGCGCTGGCCATGCTGGACAATACGGACACGGGCTTCGTGATCAATGCCATCCACAGCAAGGAAAACTGCTTCACTTATATCAAGGAAGTGGTGAACGGTGAGTCCTACATCATGCTGAGTGATGAGGAAATTCAGGCACTCCGCTTTGCCAAGGATTACAGGGCGGAAGATAATCTGTGAAGTGCCTGAAGGAACGGTGAAATCGATTCGTTGTGCAGTGAATGACCGGTCAAATCGACGGCATGAGAAGTGCCTGAAGGAACGGTCAAATCGATTAGGTGCGCAGTGAAAGAACGGTCAAATCGATGGCATGAGAAGTGCCTGAAGGATCGGCCAACTCGCCGGCCCGTGAGATGACCGAAGAACCAGGATATTAAAAGTAAACTGCTGGTTGAAGATGCCCTGGGATATATCAGAAGCACTTGCCCAAAAGGTGCTTTTGGTGTATAGTTAGGCGGACTCATTTTTTGAGGAAAGATACTCGGAAATAACAGGTCCCAAAGGCAGCGGATCCTGTAAAAAAACGGCTTGCCGGTTCATCGTGTGAAGGCCGGGCAAGGTGTTCATTTTTAAGAAAAGTGGGCAGTAAGGGAGAAGAGAAATGCTTGATATTAAGTTTTTGAGAGAAAATCCGGATATCGTCAAGGAAAATATTAAGAAGAAGTTCCAGGACCACAAGCTGGTGCTGGTGGACGAGGTCATCGAGCTTGACCAGCGCAACCGCGAGATCAAGCAGGAAGTGGAGGCCCTCAGAGCCAACCGCAACAAGATGTCCAAGATGATCGGCGGCCTCATGAAGCAGGGCAAGAAGGAGGAAGCCGCCCAGGTCAAGGCCGAGGTGGCTGCTGACGGCGCCCGCATCGACGAGTTGTCCGCGGAGGAGAAGAATGTCGAGGAGGAGATCAGGAAGAGAATGCTGGTCATCCCCAACATCATCGATCCCTCCGTCCCCATCGGCAAGGACGACTCCATGAATGTGGAAATCGAGAGGTTCGGCGAGCCGGTGGTGCCGGATTTTGAAATCCCCTACCACACCGCCATCATGGACAGCTTCGACGGCATCGATCTGGAAGCTGCCGGCCGCGTCGCCGGAAACGGTTTCTACTATCTGATGGGTGACATTGCCCGCCTGCACTCTGCCGTCATCGCTTACGCCCGCGATTTCATGATCGACCGCGGCTTCACCTATGTGGTTCCGCCCTTCATGATCCGCAGCAACGTCGTGACCGGCGTCATGAGCTTCGACGAGATGGACGCCATGATGTACAAGATCGAGGGAGAGGACCTCTACCTGATCGGTACATCTGAGCACTCCATGATCGGCAAGTTCATCGACCAGATCATTCCCGAGGAGAAGCTTCCTTACACACTGACCTCCTACTCTCCCTGCTTCCGCAAGGAGAAGGGTGCCCACGGCATCGAGGAGCGCGGCGTTTACCGTATCCATCAGTTCGAGAAGCAGGAGATGATCGTCATCTGCAAGCCTGAGGACAGCCCCAAGTACTTCGACGTCCTCTGGAAGAACACCGTGGACCTCTTCCGCTCCCTGGATATCCCGGTCAGGACCCTCGAGTGCTGCTCCGGCGACCTGGCTGACCTCAAGGTCAAGTCCCTGGACGTCGAAGCCTGGTCTCCGCGCCAGAAGAAGTATTTCGAGGTCGGCTCCTGCTCCAACCTCGGCGATGCCCAGGCCAGAAGACTCAAGATCCGCGTGAACGGCGAGGACGGCAGAAAGTATCTCGCCCACACCCTCAACAATACCGTCGTGGCTCCGCCCCGTATGCTGATCGCCTTCCTTGAGAACAATCTCCAGGCGGACGGTTCGGTCCGGATTCCTGAGATTCTGAGACCTTACATGGGCGGCAAGGAAGTACTTATTCCCAAAAGATAATAACATTATTCAACAGACTGGGCTTCATTTGACGAAAGTTGAATAGTGTAAAATAAAAGCATTGCATGGTCGGAAGGCAGTCTCCAAGGGGCGGCCTTCCGGCTTTGAGGAATTATATGCACGCCTATTTGGAAGCAGTCGGCTTTAAAAATGTCCGAACAAGAGAAGATATCAACCATTTGATATCCAAAACGGTCCTCGAGTCCGATGAGATGCACCGTTTCACAGACGAAAAGGGCCGGACCATGGCTGAATTTACGCGGGAGTACGCCCCCGACGTAGGTCTCACAGTCGTCGGAGAATTTGACAGCAAGGGGGAGTTCCACCCGGATTATTTCTTCCCGTTCATGGCTGCCAACACCGTGAGCTCTGAGGAGGAAATGAATTTCGAGCGCCATGCCGGCAAGGAATCCTACGCCGGCGCCTGCGACGACCCCAGGGTCGGCGCCACGCTGATCTTCTACCTCATCAACATGGGTGACCTGCAAAACAAGTGTCCTAATTTCCAATATCCGGAAAATGCCACTTCGGTCAGCTTCTCCATCCTCTCCCGCGACGCCCGCGTCATTCTCCCGGCAGGGGGGAGCCGCCGCCGGACCAAAGAGTACCAGCAGGACGTCCAGGAGCACAAGCGCCTGGTCAACGCCGCCCGGGTCGGCGATGAGGACGCCATCGAGAGCCTGACCATGGAGGACCTTGACACCTACACCATGATCACCCAGCGCCTGGAAAAAGAGGATATCCTCACCATCGTGGAGACATCCTTCGCTCCCTTCGGCATGGAGTGCGACCAGTACAGCTTCGTCGGCCTCATTTTGGACACCAAAAAAGTGGTAAATGAGGACACCCGCGAGGAAATCTACCAAATCAAAATGGAAATCTGCGACATTGTCGTCGAGCTCTGCATCAACGCTGACAGCCTGATGGGCGTACCCGAAAAGGGCCGCCGGATCCGGGGGACCGGGTGGCTGCAGGGGTATGTGGATTTCGAGTGAGAGATAGGGATTTGGAAAGAAGGAAAATGGGAATCAGGGACGGTTCCTTTTCCCACTTTTCGTAAAGCGAAAAGTGGGAAAAGGAACCGTC
>ODAJ011944068.1_pt1 | contig 10745 bp, 8 predicted proteins | sample 1539241 | NCBI WGS metagenome assembly ODAJ01 (sample SAMN02144231, study PRJEB22623) | gut metagenome | biome: sheep rumen | host: Ovis aries | place: New Zealand
GAACTCGTCCGCCTCGGTGCGGATCAGCGAAGGACTGACCGCGTTCACCGCCTCGTAAAACTCCCTCTCGGAGACATCTGCCATCACCTGAGGGAACACCTCGCAGACCTTGGGATAGACGAAGTGTACGAAAGCTTCCGACCGGCCGATCCGGTTCTCATAGAATCGGGAGACCGACTCGTGCATGCCCAATGTTTTGCCGCCTATGATGAAGTGGTCGTGGTTCTCCTGGGGCTGATTCTGGTCGAACAGCGCGTGTCCGCCCTCGTGGATGGTCGAATACATCGAGGACAGGAATCTTGTCGGATAGTAATGCGTCGTTATGCGGGTGTCGAAGCGCCCCATGCTCGCCGTAAAGGGATGCTCTGAGGTCGTGAACGCGCCTCGATTGAAGTTAAAGCCCATCTGTGTGAGCAGCCATTTCACCATCTTCGCCTGCTGCTCGTCCTCAACACGGCGGCTCAGGAAGTCCGTGCGGATCTTCTTGGGGCTCTTCCGGATTCTCTCAAGCAGCGGGATCAGGCGTTCCTTGCACGCGCCGAAAACCTCGTCCAGCACATCTGAAGTCATGCCTCTCTCATAATCATCCAGCAGGGAATCATACGCAGTCTTGCCCGCAGCATCCGCGCCGCGCAGTTCGATCATGCGCCGGTTTGTGTCCGCCACTTCCTTCAGGGAAGGCGCAAACAGACTGTAGTCGCCGGCTTCCCGCGCCTTGCTCCAGTTCACGAAAGCGCGGTTGAAAGTCAGCATGAACTCGTGCTGAAGCTCAGGCGTCACGTTTTTGCTCTGCAGGTAGTTCCTGTGCAGCTGCTCCGCCATCACGCGGTCCAGCTCCTCCAGCTCGCTTCTGTGCTCATAAAGGTACTCCGCCGCCTCGATAAAAGCAGAATCTTTGATCAGCTTATAGGACTGGTTGTTGAGAAAAGCCCAGACTTCGCCCTGCTCCTCCATCGCGTCGATGGGGCAGATCGTCTCCTGGTCGTAGCTCAGGACGTTTACCGCGTGATCGTATTTCTCGGCGAGCGCCAGGGTCTGTTTTACATGCTGCAGTTTCTGTTCCAGTGTTGTGTTTTGTGTCATTATGTCGTCTCCTTATCTGTTCAGCCCTCCAGCGGCTTAACCATCTCTTATTCAGCCCTCCAGCGGCTTAACCATCTCATGCCAGCTCCCGCCGCCCCACGTGGAATCCGAGATTCCCAGATCCGTAAATCCAAATTTCTCGTACAGCCCGACTTTCTCCTCGTGCGCCGTCAGGACCATGCGGTGCTTTCCCTTCACCTGGCTCCAAATACCATAGAGCTTCATAAGCTCCCTCGCAAGTCCCTGACCTCGATACTCGGGCAAAATATCGAGTCCCAAGAGGTACACAGTCTGCGCCGCGGGATCGTTGAGCGACAGATCTGTAAAGAATTCATCCGTAAACCGCGCCTCATCCGAGGAAATCCCGCACAGGAACCCGGCGACTTTCCCTGTCCCGCGGTCCACAGCCACAAGGAACTGCTCAGGCATTTTCCCGACGAATCTGCACATGATGTCCATCGGCTTGGCCTCTTCCGGCGGAAAACAGATTCTGTCCATCTCCCCGGCCTGAACGCCCTCCTCGGGGAGGATCTGTCTGAAGCGATAGCGCTTGAGGAGCGCCTCATCCGCATATACATTAAATAGGATCTCCGGATCCTCATAGGCCAGAATCCCCGTGAACTGCGGCACCTTGAAGCGGTCCATGAACAGCATGCACTTGCACATGAAGATGAAGAAAATGTTATACCCGCAGCCGTAAAGCGTTTCGTAGTTGGCCTGCCCCTTGGCAATGACCACATCCGCATGGGCGATGGCTTCCCGCGCCTCGCGGGACACCGTTCTGAGCACCGTTCCATCTGTCGCCGTACCATTGCCTATGCAATGTCCAAGCTTTGTAAGGCCGACCTGCTCCGCGTCCTCCAGTGTCGCGTCGTTGGCGACCGGTCCTCCTCTCACGATCACCGTGATCAACAGATCCGGGTTCATGCTAAGAAGCTGGCGGAGCAATATTTTGTCCATAACGATCTCGCCGCAGTTGTCGGTGATAAGGGTCAGTGTGCGCGCTGTCGCTGCGCGGTCCCGCAGCTGCCCTAAGGTGTCCTCGTCCACAGTGATGTCCGGGGCACGGTCGATCAGCTCCATGAGCTTGCTCTCCTCTACCTTGTCCAACGCGGCAAAATCGATGAAATTACCCATCATCGCGTATTGCACAGCGCTCTTGAGCGGATCCTCCGCGGCCTTTACGCGGCTCTCCAGCTCCGGTTCGATCTCCAGCATCAGCGCGTTAAAATGACGTTTGATCTGCGCGTAATCCATCTCTCCCTCGCCAAACAGGCGCTTCCTCAGCGCCTTGACCTCGTAGAAAACCTCCGGTCCGGTGGGCACCGCTCCCGTCTGGTCCGTAAGTCTGACCAGCGTCTCCCGGTACTCCCTGACCACTTCCTCCGGAGCCCCCTCCGGATAGTTGTCCAGATGCTTGTTCAGCATGCAGTCTTTACATGTGCTGTTCATTATTTCCTCTTATATCCCGTTATCATCGTCATGACAAAGCATGCCACCGTTCCCCATGCAAAAAATCTATGCCATTTCATGTAGTCTCTCCTCTTCTTTTGCGCCGCTTTGGCGGTTTCTGAACCCTTTATTGATTCTGCGTTTGCGGGTGATATATTCTTTGATGCTTCTGTGTTTTTTGCCGGCTCTTTATCCTGTGAATGCTCCGCGGCTGCGGCTCCGGGGTTCCTTGCCGCCCCTGCGTTTGCGGCTCCCGGATTCCTTGCCTGCCCTGCGCTTGCGGCTCCGGAAGCCTTCCTCTCTCCGTTCAGGACGCCTGCTTTCTCGCGCGGATCCCACCAGATCCTCTCGATCCCCGTGCGGATCCTGATCTCATCTCCGCTGTGTACATAGTGCAGCTGATTTCCCATCAGCTTCTTCATGGCATTGTAGGGCTCAACGCCTGTGCAGTGGCCGGTATAGAACACCGTTTTATACTGTCGAAGCGCCAGCGCCGTGTCGATGATCATGTTGATATCTTCGTCAGAATAATTGTGCTTCTTCATCATGTGGAAGCCGCTGATCACAAAGTCGGGCTCTTCTCCAAACAACTCACAATACCTGTCCATGATATTGAGAATTCCGTGATGGGCGCAGCCGGAAAGCAGCACTTTTTTGACGCCCTCGCTGATCACGAGGCACTGCTCATGGGCGAAGTCATCCTGAACAAATCCATCTTCCGTTTTCTTCTTCAAACGCTGATTGGTGGACGGAATGACGTGCTCGCTCCCGATTCCGGAGAAAAGGGAGAGTTCGTCGTCGATGCGGAAGATTCCGGTTGATGCATCGGCTTCCTCACCAGCTTCCGGCTTGACTTCCAGGCTGGCTTTCGCGCTCACCTTAACTACCTGCGGCAGCTCCTGAATTTCTTTCGCAAGCCCGATATAATGCGGCTCGCCATCCTTGTTCATGGAGTAATACTCTCCAAAGGCCGCTTCCGGAACATAAATCTTCGCGGTCGGATTGATCTTTGCAAAAGGAAGAATCCCGCCGCCGTGATCGTAGTGTCCGTGGCTGAGCACGACTGTATCCACCTGAGTCAGGTCGACGCCAAGTTTCTCCGCGTTCTCGAGCAGAAGATCCGTCTGTCCGGTGTCCATAAGAAGCTTGTGTTTCTCCGTCTCAATATAAAAGCACAGTCCGTGCTCGACTCCACAGCCGGATGCACCTTCTGTGTTTTCAACAAGATTGATTATGCGCATTGGTACCTCCTTCTGATCTTCTCCTATGTGGCAAATGTGCGGCTTTTTTGCCTGTAAATTTATACTAACCCAGTGCAAATCAATAGTATCAAAACGGCGGGAGGGGTGCAAGGGGAGGGAGCGGGGCACTCGAGAGGCAGAATTTGGCTCAATTCCAACATGCTGCCGTTGAAGTGCCCCTGGAGATGCTCCAGCGGCACTCAAATGGCAGAAACGCCACAAATCAAGTTTATTGCCGCTGTAGTGCCCCTGGAGGTGCTCCAGCGGCACTCAAACGGCAGAAACGCCACAAATCAAGTTTATTGCCGCTGTAGTGCCCCTGGAGGTGCTCCAGCGGCACTCAAATGGCAGAAACGTGTCAAATCAAGCAAATTGCCGCTGAAGTGCCCCTGGACAACCTCCAGCGGCACTCAAACGGCAGAAGACAAACAAATCAAGCAAATTGCCGCTGAAGTGCCTCTGGACAACCTCCAGCGGCACTCAAACGGCAGCAAATACCCAAATCATTCCAAAACCTCCAAACCGGTTGAACAACTATAAGAAAAGATATTTGGCGTCATTATGTGATGCCTGTTCTTTTCCTGTATGCCGCCAGTGAAGCGCCTTGACTTTTGCCTGTTACGAGACTATGTTATTTCTATCGGAGCAGTTTCTTTGCTCCACAGCAGAAAATTCACTTCTTACATCCTATCTGATATTTCCTGCTGACAACAGCCATTCACATCAGGCAGGGAATACCGGATTTGCATGTATTTGACATGTCGACTCCCTGTCCGCCACACATCCAAGTCAGGAGGTACGACATGAGTTTCAACAATCAGTAATTTGACACCGTCGATGGTTCTTATGACAGGAGTTCTTCCCTTTCCAAGTGGGAAAACCTGACGATAAAGGACCGATTTCTTTTTGCTAAGGTGATGGGACAGAAAGAAAACTGTCTTCCCCTTCTGCAAAGGCTTTTCCCTGAACTCCAGATTACAGATATCCGATACGTCGAAGCAGAAAAGACTGTAGAAGGCTCCATTGACTCCAAAGCAGTCCGCCTCGACGTTTACGTGAGGGATTCTGACCAGCGCGCTTTTACTCTGGAAATGCAAGTATATGAAAAAGGGAATCTTCCCATGCGAAGCCGTTACTATGGTTCAATGATGGATGAAAACCTGCTCGGTACCGGGCAGGATTACGACGAGATCATGCCGGCTTACGTCATCTTCATCTGTCCCTTTGACCTGTTCGGGAAAGGATTTCATCGCTATACTTTCATGAATTTCTGTAAAGAGGATCTCTCCCTTTCGCTTGGAGATGGTTCTGCCAAAATATTCCTCAACACGAAAGGGACTGCAAACGATGTGTCAAAAGAAGTTCTGGCATTTCTAAACTATGTTAATGGAATTGATGCACCTGATGACGAATACGTTTCGCTGCTCGATCAGGCTGTAAAAAGGGCCAGAAAGAATTCTGTATGGAGGCGTGAGTTTATGAATTACGAGATGGAAATGAGATACGAGAGGAAAATGGCAAGAAAAGAAGGGCTCGCGGAAGGTCGTGCGGAAGGCCGTGCAGAAGGCCGCACCGAAGGCGAACAGCTTAAACTGATTCAAATTGTTGCAAAAAAAGTCCTGAAAGGAAAGAGTCTTTCAGTGATTGCATCTGAAGTGGAAGAAACAGAGGACTTAATCAAGCCAATTTACGATTCACTGGTTTCAAACCCCGGAGCAGGTCCGGAAGAGATACTTGATCACTTACAGAAAAAACTATGTTAATGGCCCATTGTACAGGCCGCTGCCAATTGTATCAATGGAGATGTCCGAATGAGTACCCACGATCTTAAGCGACTTGAAGTCGCCATCCAATATATCCGGCGCATGTCAGACGGCAAGAACCCCGTCACCAACAGGCCCGCCCCGGAAAACGAAGTCCTGAACAACATGAACGTCCACCGCTGCTTGAAATTCATCGACGAAGTGCTGACCGACGTCCATAAAAGCGGCGGAACCGTCGGCATGGTCTCGCAGCGCGCCCCTAAGCAGTCTGTCTCTGAGATCTTCCCGTATGAAGCGTTGGCACAATACCGGTATCTGCAGGACCAGCAGATCTCCTACTTCCTGAAACAGCTCGAGGAATATCTGCCGGAAGGTCAAAAAATACCCGTCCCCGCCACAACGATCACTTTGTGGATGCGCGAAAACGGATATTTGGAGAAAAAAGTGCTTAATGATACCGGCAAGGAAAACTCCGTCCCTACCGGAAAAGGTGAAAATCTCGGACTCTATATGGAGAAAGCCGGCACCTACCCCAACGAATACTACCGAGTCTTCTATAACGAAAACGCCCAGCGCTTCATCATTGACAACTTCCGTCGCATTCTGACCGAATCTGAAGAGATCCGCGAGCGAAACCGCAGAGAGAAGAAAAAGGATGCTCCGCCACGCAGCGCGCGGCAGAGCAGCGGAAATGCGTCGCAGGGCAGCGTTTCCGGCAGACCTGCCCCCGCAAGCACATCCTTAACAGGGGTTCAGGCAAACACTCCAATTGCGCCTAGAAGTCATGATTTTGAAGCAACGGAGCCTGCTCCCTCGGAAGACCTACCTCAGGAATACTATGACATGCTTAGAGAAGGGTGGGCTCCCTCGGATGACGAGGTACCGTGGTAAACGACGAAAAGCATATGAAAAGCCGCCGCACCCACAAAGGTACGGCGGCTTTAACCATTCCATTAATCAATCTTTCTGCGGCTTATCACCCCACAAACGGCACCACATGTGTCACCGCATCCGCGGGCTGGATTCTGCACTCGCCGTTGTCCAGGTCGATCAGGACATATTTGTTGTTGCCCATGCCGAGTTCCTTCATGTAGCTGAGCTGGCGATGGCCGTGTCTGGTCTCGATTCTCTCCACCAGGTCGTGGTGGTCTTCTTCCTTGAGCGCGTATACGAGATCTACGCTGGCTGTGTCGATCGCGCAGATGTCCAGGGACGCAACGATTCCGATGTTGGGCGTCACGACAGGTGCTGCCGCCACGCCTTCGCAGTCACAGGATACGGACATGTTGCGCAGTACGTTGATGTACGCGATACTTCCGGCAAAATAGTCAATGGTCGCCTTCGTCGACTCCGCCATGCGCTCCATCAGCTCTTCCATGGCGATGCCCCACTGATTTCCGGAATCAGCTTCATGGATCCATTTTTTGCCTACCTTGCCGTCCGCGCAGCCGATGCCGATGTTCTTGTTGGAACCGCCAAAGCCGCCCATCACGTGGCCTTTGAAGTGGGTCAGCGCAAGGAAAGAATCATAGTCGGGCAGGGATTTGCCGACAGACATCTCAGTGAACCACTTGCCGCCTTTGACGGGGAGTGTTGTCGTTCCGAACTCGTCCGTGATATCCACGTCAGCAAAAGTCCATCCATTCACTTCCAGCGTCTTGCGGTGCTTCTCGGTCGTATCGCGGTCGCCCTCATAGAAAGTGTTCGTCTCGATGATCGTCGCGTCGTCAAAGATGCCCAGCTCTTTCTCAAACAAATTCTTCACCCAGGGCCTGGGGATGATATTCGGTCCGTGCTGCTCGCCGGTGTGGAGTTTGATCGCTACTTTGCCATGCAGTACGCCGCACACCTTCTTATAGATCTTCTGAAGCCCTGCCGCAGAAAGATCTCTCGTAAAGTAGACGATGGACTCACATCCGGTCCTGTTTTCATAAGGGACATAGAATTCGCCGCCCTTACCGGCTGTCATTCTCACTGCCATAGTTTCCTCCTGTTTTGGTCAAAAGATCGATCGGCCCGACTCCCTCTGTCAGGAGCAGGAAGCACTGGCTCCGCTCGTCAGGAGCAGGAAGTCTCTCAAGCGTAGACGATAACTGCCACAAGCTCGACAACTTCGTCAGTCTTGTTGGCAATGCCATGGCCCTGTCCTGTAGGGCAGATAGTCACGTCGCCCGCCTTCACAATGCGGATCACGTTGTTGTCGTTGTACTCTGCGGTACCCTTCATAATGTAGAATAATTCCGCATCCTTCTCATGAATATGATAACCGATACTGCAGCCGGGATTCAATGTGATTTTGGCAAACAGTCTGCCCTTTTCATTGAGCTCCGCAGGGCCTGTGATAAAGTTTGTGATCTGCACGGTTCCCTCGCCGTCGCGCATATGTTCGCGGTATTCCACCTGGCATTCGTGCTGTGTTCTGATCATGATAGTTCTCCATTTCTCTGCTTTTAAGTTCAAGCAGGTTTGTGCTCGGTTAACGTGTTTCGAATACGGGTATTATACTACATTGATGCAAGTGATGGAATATAGAAGGGTTTCTAGTCAAGTGGGTAAGTTTGTGGCTGTTCTGCCGGTTGAGTGCCGTTGAAGTGCCTTTGGAGCTCCTCTAGGGGCATTTCAGCGGCAATTTGCTTGGTTTATGGCCTTTCTGCCGGTTGAGTGCCCTTGGAGCTCTTCCAAGGGCACTCAAATGGCAGAATTGTCTCTTTTCTGCTTTATTGCCGTTTGAATGCCGCTGGAGATACTCCAGGGGCCCTTCAGCGGCAGCTGTTCACTCACCAGGTTTTGCAGGCGGCTCACTGCCTTCGCCGTGGCCGCCATCACCATGGGAGCTATGGTCGCCATGTCCACCGGAAGAAGTCGTCTCAACCACAATCGCTTCGCCTTTGGAAGCAGTACCTTCTGCATACTCCTCTCCATTCACGTACAACTTGTGGCCATTTAAGTTGATGCTGCCTGCGCCGCAGGTAAGACTTGTGATATAGCTGTCGCCGGTCAGTGTCCAAGTGGAACCATCCTCAATCTCCACATAGACATCTCCGCTTTCGCCGTCAGGGTTGATCGCACCGCTGAAGCTGCTGTTGTCCTTCAGGTACAGGTTCAGAGAAGAGACCTCGTCCACGATCATGTCGCCTTCAATGTTTTGGTCCGAAGCATTCATCGTCACATGGCCGCCGTTGCTTCCTTCGCTTCCCCAGCCTGCTGCCGCTGCGCGCAGGAAAACGCCTTCCTCATCCTCGTTGACAATAGCCGCACCGGTCAGGTCGATCGTCGCAGTCGTATTATTGACGAAGAAAATGTCCCCGTTCAGGTTCGTGAGCATTCCTCCGTTCATGGCAAAAGATGCAAGCCCTTCATCCGCATCGCCCGACATGGACTGGTAGATCATGACTGCCTGGTACCACTCGGACTTGTCACTGTTCTTCTTGACGTTGCTGGCCGTCAGGTTCACGTTGTTGAGGGTGACTGAGTTTTGACCCTCTACTACTACGCCCTGGGATGCTGTGGATTCCATCTCCGCATCACTTACTGTGATGTCCGCTGTGGAATAGATGACCGGAGATCCGGTTCCTTCTGTCGTATAGCTTCCGCCGGTCACATTGACGGTTCCGCCGCCTCTGTCGGAGCGGATCGCCGCTGAACTGTTGCCTGTTGTATGGATCAGCAGGTTGCTGGCATTCATTGTGCCGCCACCGGTGGTCATCAGGCCGCCCGAACAGTTGCCGCTGGTCTCGATCACGGAGTCGGAAATCGTAACCGTAGTGCCCTCGCCATAGCTGAACACGCCGTTTGCGTGCTTGCCGTCCGTGCTGACTGTAATCTCACTCAGCGTCAGCGATCCTCCGTTGGTGGCAAAAATCGCCGCGTTCGCGCCGTAGAAATCCGCCTCATCGCCCTCCGCGTCGCCGGTCTTGACTACTGCGATGTTGGAATAAGACGCCTCTTCGCCGTCCGCCGTGATCGCGTGCTCTTCGTCGGTGTTGTTCTCAATAGTCTCTGTGATCTCAATCTCCTCTGCCGAGGGAATCTTTGCAGTTGATGAGCCGGATGTTGTCTCTGTCTGTGCTTCGGTGTCCTGTGCCGCGTCGGTCTGCTCTGCGCTGTCCTGCGCCGCGTCAGTCTGGACTGCCTCGGTCTCTACCTGCGTCTCCGCTTCCGTTTCTACGGAAGCGGTTGCTGCAGTCGCCGCACTTGTTGTTCCACATCCGCCGAGCACCAGGCTCATGATCATAAAGCTTGCTGCCATCATTGCTGTTGTCTTCTTCATTTTGTCTTTTCCTTTCTATATTTTGCCATCTATTTGGAGTTGTTGTTTCCTTCTTATGCAAGAATCATATATCCTCAAACTTAGGTGGAACTTAGAAAAGTCAAAATGTAGAATAATTTGTGTTATGATAGGCAGGTATTCCGTATTAATCATCAAACAGCATCAGAGGTCAAAAAATGAGTGAAAACAGAGAGATCAATAAAGATATGAACAAATCCGAGGCAGACCAGGCTCTCGCCTGGGAAGAAATAAGCGTCGAGCACATCGTGCAGGACAAGTGGATCGACTTCCGAAAGGTAGCTTACCGTTTTCCGGACGGCACTACTTTCTCCCCCTTCTACAACTACAGCCGCCGGAGTTATGTCGTGATCGTGGCTTCCGACGAAGAGGATAACTATCTGTGCGTCAGGCAGTACCGGCACGGAATCAAACAGGTGACAACGGAGTTTGTGGCAGGCGGCATTGAGAGCTCGACCGGGCGCGACTATATTACGGAAGCTGACCCCCGGACAACCCATGAAGATGCGCTTACTGCCGCAAAGCGGGAGCTGGAAGAAGAAACAGGGTATACAAGTGACGACTGGGAGCACCTGATCACGATTCCCTCTGCCGCAACGATCGCGGATAATTATGCCTATATTTTCAGAGCCAGAAACTGCCGCCGCACAAGTGAACAGCACACGGACAGCACGGAGTTCCTGCGCATGGTGAAACACAGCGCGGAGGAAATTGAAGAGCTGATCGCGACCGGAAGATTCCAGCAGGCGATGCATGTCATGGCGTGGCTTCTGGCGCAGAGATGACGAAGTGAACGCAGCGGTCATAAAAACAGACCGCATCCAAAACAAAAGTCAGGACCACCGGCTTAGCCGGTGGCCTGCTCAGTCCCTATAAGGGACTATTCCCCGCTTGCGCCCGGAAGGCGCACTGAAAGGT
>ODAJ012142256.1_pt1 | contig 10744 bp, 3 predicted proteins | sample 1539241 | NCBI WGS metagenome assembly ODAJ01 (sample SAMN02144231, study PRJEB22623) | gut metagenome | biome: sheep rumen | host: Ovis aries | place: New Zealand
ATAGCAATCTTTATGAGAAGAAAGGCTATACTTTCACTAATTGGACAGCTACGAATGTAAATATCAAGTCAGATGTTGATATTCATCCAGAATATAAGATTAATAAGTACAATGTAGTATTTGTTGATTGGGCTGCAAATGCCGTAGATGTTCAAGAATTTGAATATGGTGCGCCTCTTGTTACTCCTTTGGCTGATTCGCCTGAAGAAGGAAAAACAGTTAGTTGGGAGATACTATCTGGAATTGAAGAAGGAGACGATAGTAGTGTAAATGGTTCAACTACAGTAACTAATAATTTGGTTGTTGGAACTGTATATACTGATAAAGAGTATCAAGTTCAAATACAAGATGAAAAAAATAGAGTTGTTGATACTAAAACTGTTAAATATGGAAAAGCAGTTTTGCTTCCAGAACAAGAAGATGAACAAGGTAAAATCTTCTTGGGTTGGGAAGATACTGCAACGGGAGAGGAATTGGAAGTTGATAATACTATTGTTTCTGACAATATGATTGTATGCCCAGTGTATACTTATTCCGAAACAGTTGAAGAACCTATTGCAACAGTAAAAACTGGAGTATACAACTCTAAGCAGATGGTTGAATTATCAACTGATACGCAAGGAGCATCTATTTATTACACACTAGATGGAAAAGATCCAACAACTGCTAACGGAATCTTATATGAAGGACCAATAGAAATAAATTCATCAATCGAGCTAAATTACTATGCAGCTAAAATAGGAATGAATAATAGTAATGTTCAAACAGAATACTATTCCGTTAACAAACCTAATACGAAGAGTAAGTGGCTAACATTTGATGAATTACCTGAAGAAGTAAAAGAAAATCCGGATAGTTATAATGTTGAAAGTGCGGATGGTTATTCATACAAGAATACAAAAACAGTTACTACCCTTACAGAGGCATCTGAACTTGAAGATTCAGGCTGGATTTATGATGAGAGTCTAGATAGTTATACAGACTATACTCCATGGAAGAATATTAGGGATGACTATAGTACTTTTTTTGAAGTACAAGAGGATGAGCCAAGAGATATATTAGAAGAAACATCATCATATAGGTATACTTACTATTCATATATTGAAGATGGCGAAGAAAAATATTCTAGAACAGATATTGAAGGAAAAGATTGTACAGAAAAGGAATTGATTGTTGAAAATAAGTTGAAGATATCAGGCTTTGAAGATGGTAAAGCATATTATGTTTATGATGGTCATATTTGGTACAACCAAGAAGAAGTTGTGAGCCAAAAGAAAGTAGATACTGAGTATAGATACAGAATTAAGAAAGCTACTTACTATAAATGGTCAGATTATACAGTAGATAAGCCATCTGTAGATGAAAGCAGAGATTATAAAAAAGACGATGTGTATTGTTATGATCTCAAAAACAAATACTTAATCACAATCATTGATAACGATGGAAATAAATTCTATGATTTGGTAGAGGAAGATTTGCCATATAGCGACTTTTCTTCGCTAGCACTCGAAGAAGGAAAGTATTTGTCTGGATTATATACTGATAGTGATTTTGAAAATGAATTCGATTGTGAATCACCTATTACAAATGATTTAACATTATATGCAAAGATCGAAACGATGTATCATGAAGTATCATTTTCATATGGGGATAGAGAAGAGCCTATTGATATACAAATGGTCGAATACGGAAAATCTGCAAATCCACCAGAAGTAGAAGAAAGACAAGGATATAGGTTTGTTGGATGGGATAGTGAAGATTATAAGGAAGTAAAAGAAATAACAGCGGTAGTAGCAAAATATGTCAAAGAAGAGGACTATGCTACTGTAGAACTCGATAATGAAGCAGTTACTCTATATCAAGATAAATCAATTGATTTGACTGCATCTGTCACTCCAAACACTTATGATGGTGGACTTACATGGGAGTCTAGTGATACATCTATTGCATCAGTATCAGAAGATGGTAAAGTTACTGCACATAACCCTGGTATTGCAAATATCACGGTTAGAGTAAATGAAACAGGTGAAACTGCAACATGTAAAGTTTCTGTGAAAACAGATATCAATTCAAAGATTGTTCTGCTAAAGAACTCTAAACTAAGAATTGATGATAATGGATTCTTAAGAGAAATTAGAGCAGGTAGTAACACTGTTGCTGAGATTACGAATGACTTTGAAAATGATTCATTGATAGTGAAAGATGCAGAAGGAAATGTATTAGAAGATACAGATGTTGTTGGAACTGGATCAATCATTTACTTGATGAAAGGAAAGAATATTGTTGATCAAATGGAAGTTGTAGTTGTGGGAGATACTACAGGTGATGGATATGTTAATAACCGTGATGTATCTAAACTAGTTAGATGTTTGATTGACAAGGAAGTGCCAACTGATGCTCAAATATTAGCTGGAGATGTTAATGGAGATGGATATTTCAATAACAGAGATGCAGCTTTAATTGCAAGAAGTTTGGTTGGAAAAGAAGTACTCTAGTCAATAGCATAATTATAATGTAGTGGTTTGGCTTCGAGTTTATCTCGAAGCCAAACTATATTATTTGAAACGGAGCAATGAATGGTAGAAAAAGAATATAAGAGTAGAAGACATTTTTGTGATTTTTTGCAAATAACAATAATAGTTTTATTTGTGTCTCTTATTATTACAATTAAGCCTACATATGCGGATTCTAAAGCTGAAGTATATGGTGGTGAAATACTAGAAAATGCCGATGGAAGTTACATGACTTCTGTGCTTATAAAAAACAACAAAGGCATAATGGGCTATAAAATAAACCTAAAATATAATGAGAGACAACTATCTATAAAAACTGTAACAGCAGGAGATTCTTATAAAAATGGAACATTTGAGAATAATATAGGAATGAAAAAAGGAACATGTGATGTTCTTTGGGCAGGTACAAAAAATGTAAAAAAAGATGGAGAATTGTTCTATCTTAAATTTACAAAAGAAAAAGGTTTCAAGAAAAGAGCTGTAATAAAACTGTCATATTCCAAAGGAGACACATTTGATGAAATGTATAAAAGTGTTCAACTAGAGTGTAAAGAAATTGAAATAACTAGTTTGGATAAGCTGCTAGCAAATACTAATGTAAAGTTTGAGAATACTGAAGTAAAAGAAGCAGTAGATTACACTTTGACACATGGAGATGCGGAAAAAATTATAAAAGCAGTAGATGAAGTGAAAAAACCAGGTAGTCATTCTAATCATGATCATGAAGATTTGGCTACAATAGACAAAGATTCAACGACACAAAATATTTTGGCGAAGTTGATAGAAAAAGGCGTCGATGTATCTAAAATTCAGATATTAGATAATGACAAACAAATAGAAGCAGTCGAAAAATTATACGATAAAGCTACAGAAGAGAAGAATAGTGATGAAGGGATTAAGACATTAGATAATAAAACAAGCGCACTACCATTTATAATTGGTGGTTGTGTTTTGGGTTGTTTAATAATTGCCTCTGTAATTTGCATAATCGTTAAAAAGAAAAAGAAGGATAATAATCATGAATAGACTAAATAGATTTTTTTCAATCATAATAACCATAGTACTAGTTTTGAGTGCGACAAATGTATCAGGCATTTTTGACAGTGAAGTCAAGGGTGATGGTGCAATATCAAATATTAGAATTACACAAATGACACCTGACGGATATAGAATATCATGCACAATAACTAGCGATGTTAAAAGCATAGCTTTTCCCACATGGACAACTAAAAATAACCAAGATGACTTACCATCAACATGGCCATCAGGTACTATAAGTGGTAATACAGCGTATTTTGATGTAAAAATATCAGCGCATAATAATGAACATGGTATTTATAATACACATATTTATCCCAAGAATAGTTCTGGAAATGTTATAAGTCCTTATGCGAAGCAAAATGATATATATGTACCGGTGGCGTTTGAACCAATGGCAACAACGGTTTATGACGGGCATATATATGCAATTTTTAATGATTTTATTGCTCAAGCAGATGCTGAGTCTAAATGTAAAAGTATGGGAGGTCATCTGGCCACTATTAATACAAAAGAAGAAAATGATGCAATCAAAAAAATGATAAGTGATAACGGTATTGATGGATGTCCATATTACTTTTTGGGTGCAGGGAGAACGAGCAGCACGTCAACTGATTGGAAGTGGTTTAATGGAGAAATATTCGATTATACTAACTGGTGTCCAGGACAACCGGATTCTAATGGGAATGAGGTGGCATTAGTAATGGCTACAGATGGACAATGGCATGATAAAATGAAGACTGTTGCAGGCTCAAGATGTGGTTTTATTTTAGAAATAGATGCTGATATTTCACCAACATATCAAACCACAGCGAATGGAAAAGATTACTATGTAATAGATAAATCGTTACCTTACCAAATTATAGAAAAGTATTGTGAATGCAGATATGGCACATTACCATCAATAAAAAATGAAAATGATAATAACTTTTTAGGAAGTATAATTGAGCATGGATCTTTGACAGATTACTTTTTTGGTTTAAAGAAGGTAAATGGTCAGTGGACCAACTCTGACGGAACAGAATTCAGTAATTATACCAATTGGGCATCTAATAAACCAGATAATGCTAGTTACGCTCAGTATTATGTATCTATGTCTAAAAGTAGCAAGATGTGGGATGATGAGTATGCTTATTCAAATTCGAGAGTAAACGGATTTGTTATGGAATGCCCTAGAGTAGTTGAACGACAGTTGAATGATGATGTTTCATATAGTCTTAACAAGGATACAGGCATGTTAACTATAACTGGAACTGGAAAAGTTGAAAATATGAAAGATATACTGTCATATTTTAAAGACTGTATTAAAGAAGTTAGAATTGAAGAAGGTATTACTGGATTAGGGAAAAACAATAGTTTTAATAGTTTGAACAAATTAGAAAAAATGAGTATTCCTGCATCCTTGACCGAAATTGAAGTGCACTCAGATTTCCCAGTATATGAAAGTTTAAAAGAAATAAATGTTGATGAGAATAATAATTACTTCTGTAGTGAGGGTGGAGTATTATTTGATAAACAAAGGAAGACACTAATTAAATATCCGGCTGGTAAAACATTAGATACTTATGATATGCCAGATAGTGTAAAAACAATTGAATATGCATCAATGATGGGGGCAGATGTTAGAGTGTTGTATCTCTCTGATTCACTTAAAACAATTGCGACATTCCCATTTGCATACTCTAGTATTGAAGAGATTCATTTCCCTATGAGTTATACCAATATGAATAGTGATATCTTTGCGTTTGAGGATAACCTAGAGAGAGTATATATAAAAAACTCTTCATGCACTATACCAACCACGTTACATATACCGGATGGTGTGACAATTTATGGTTATTCTGGCTCTACGGCAGAAGAGTTCTGTCAAAGCAAGAATATTACATTTGCCGCTCTGGATGATCCTAATGAACAAGTATTCTCATATTCTGTTGTAAATAGCAAAGCTATCATTAATGGATTGAAAACAGAAGATCAAAACATTACTATACCAAAATACATAAGTGGATATGAAGTAAATAAAATATATTCTGAAGCATTTAAAAATAAAGATAATCTCATATCGATTATTATTTCAAGTAATATTACTAATATTGGAGATAGTGCTTTCGAAGGGTGCAGTAATTTAGAATCAGTGTCAATTGAAGAGGGTGTTACAAGCATCGGCAAAAATGCATTTAAAAATTGTGATAGTTTACCAGGCATCGCGTTACCAAATAGTGTGACAGATGTATCAAATTATATGTTTGATAGTTGCGATAATTTAACAACAGTAGTATTGGGTGATGCAGTAACAAGAATTGGCAATGGAGCTTTTGGAAACTGTATATCTTTGGAATCAATTAATTTACCGGATTCTTTAGCATCATTGTGTGCGAATGCATTTGAGCGCTGCACTAGTTTAGAGAATATTGACATTCCTTCTGGTGTTAATGCAATTCGAATGGAGACATTTAAGGGGAGCGGACTAAAGGAAATCACACTTCCTAAGAGTATTACTTCAGTGTCATCAGATGCGTTTACCGGTTGTAATGATTTGGAAGCGATAACTGCCATTAACTATTCATGTGCATTTAATAACTCATTCATTACAGATAATAAAGATGTAGTAATGAAATCTTGCTCTGGTTCATCATTAGAAACATGGGCTATATTAAAAGGGTATACATTTGAATCGATTGGTCATGTTCAAGGAGAGCAGATTGATGATGACTATGCATATTGTTCAGTTTGTGGTGAAGAATATCAGTTGATTGAAGAGACAACAGTTGAGAAAACAACAGAAGAACAGACAGAAGAACAGACTGAGGAAATAACAACACAACAAATTACAACTACTGAAAGGGAAACAGTGAAACCTATACCTTCGGCCCCTACAGGAGTAGCAGGCTATTATCAATTTGGTTATAGGTTGAATTGGATTGGTTCTTCGAATGCTGAATACTATAAAGTTTATTTGAATGGAGAGTTTGTAGAGGCAACGACGGATAATACATATTTAATTGATCCTATTAACTTTGATAAAACAGGAAAATATACTGTCGGAGTATCTTCAGTGAATACTTCAGGGGAAAGTAGTATTGTTAAGACTACCTATATATTAAAGAGTCCCCCTATGAATGTTTATTCTGAAGATGTTTCTACAAAACAGGGTGCAAGAATAGTTGTACCTATAAAGGTGTCAGAGAACCCTGGCTTTATGGGCATAGGTATAAAGGTTAAATATGACAAAGAAATGCTAAAGCCGGTATATTCCGGAAGCCAAGACAATCCATCTGTTAATAAAGGAGAAGTGTTAGTATCTGGAAGTATTTTTGATGGAATAGGTCAGAATAACACAGGTAGCTTTAATATTATTTGGGCTGGAAGTGAAAACGTTTACGACGATGGAACTATTGTTTATGTTCCGTTTGATGTACTGAAAACAAAAACAGGAACAACGACTATTGAAATAGAGAACGACTCGAAAAATACTTTTGATGAGAACTGGACTGACGTAGATTTGAACTGTCAGGATATACGTGTGACGGTGAGTGAGAAAACATATGAGGGTTCTTATCTATATTCACAGAACGATTTGGATGTTCAACAAGGCGAAGAGTTGGATATACCAATATTAGTTAGTGGTAACACTGAGAGCAATATAGATATTTCGTTAGACTACGACAAAGATAGTTTTGAGATAGTGTCTGTTAAAGATTCTAGTGAACACTTGCTTGATTTTACAGATGATAGTAATTTGTCATTCGATGTTTTGAATACTTCGTCCATAACTAATGGTTTAGTGGCGACAGTGAGAGTGAAGGCAATCGGAAATCAATCAGATAATCATTCGTTCGATCTTAGCTCGACAAAAATGGATTCCAAGAGTTTTATGGTTGAACTCAAGTCGTCAAGTATAGGAACAGGAGCGAGAGTATATTGCGATAATATATCACTAAAAGATAACAATCTCAAAGTACCAGTTCAAATAAGTGGTAATTGTGGATTGATGGGTTATAGAATAAAAATAGCATTTGATTCAAATGTTATTAGCCCTAAGAATGTAAATATTGGTGAGGGTATTACAGGAAGTTTTGATAATAATATTGGTCATAAAAATAATGAATTTGACATCATATGGACAGGGCAGTCAAACTACAACAAGAGTAGTAACATCTTTACTGTCAACTTCGATGTCATAGATACAACTGCTTTAGAGACAGATATTTATTTATCATACAATCAACCAGATACATTTAATGAAAGATGGGAAGATGTTGAATTACAGTGTGATAATAAAAAAGTTGTCTTTGCAGATTATGAGGAGGAAACTACAACAGTAGCACCTACAACAACACAGCAAACCACGGTAGCACCTACAACAACTACAGTAGCGCCAACTACAACAGTCAAACCAACAACTACAGTGGCATCAACTACAACCGCGAAACCGACTACCACAGTTGTGCCAACTACGACGGTAAAACCAACTACAACAGTAGCGCCAACCACAACAGTTGCACCAACTACAACAGTAAAACCAACTACAACAGTTGCACCTACCACGACGACCGTTGAAACAACTACCGAAGAGGTTAAGAGACCAACAGAGGTAGAGGGTTTCGTTGTACAAAAGCTATCAAGTAGTAGTCTAAGTATTACTTGGGTCGCAACACCAGAACAGCTTGAGTTGGGACAGATTTATAAACTATATGTGGATGGACAACTACATAGCATGTATGTAACCTCGCAAACTATTACAATTACAAATTTATCAATAGGAAAGCATACTATAAAAATGACTGGAGCTATAAACGGATTCGAAACTGAAGGAGTATCTGAAGAGGTCATAATCGCTGAAGAGACTACAACGGTATCACCAACTACAACAGTGGCACCGACTACAACAATGAAACCGACTACAACAGTGGCACCGACTACAACAGTGGCTCCAACTACAACTGTAAAACCAACTACCACAGTTGTGCCAACTACGACTGTAAAACCAACTACAACAGTAGCACCAACTACGACGATAAAACCAACTACAACAGTTGCATCAACTACAACAGTGGAACCAACAACAGTAGCGTCTACCACAACGACCGTTGAAACAACTACCGAAGAGGTTAAGAGACCAACAGAGGTAGAAGGTTTTGTTGTACAAAAGCTATCAAGTAATATTCTAAGTATTACCTGGGTTACAACACCAGAACAACTTGAGTTGGGACAGATTTATAAGTTATATGTGGATGGACAGTTACATGGCATGTATGTAACCTCGCAAAATATTACACTTGCAAATCTATCAATAGGAAATCATACTGTAAAAATGACTGGAACTCTAAATGGATTCGAAACTGAAGGAGTATCTGAAGATATCATAATCACTGAGGAGACTACAACAATAACATCAACTACAAGTATAGCGCCAACTACAACAGTTAAACCTACTACAACAGTAGCACCTACAACAACAGTAAAACCAACTACAACAGTTGAACCGACTACAACAACAGTAGTACCAACGACCACGGTTAAACCAACTACAACAGTAGCACCTACCACAGCAACCGTTGTTCCTACTACAACGCATGTTGATCCAACGATAGGTCCTAATGTTACTACGAGTGAGCAAGTTGAAACGCAAAAAGGTAGTGGAAGTGGTCAAATAACCACTCAAGGCAAAAATGTTGAACAAAAAGTAACTATTAAAAAGATTAAGAAAAAGAAGCGTTCCTCTAAGAAACTGAAGATTACAGTTTCTAAAGTAGTTAGGGTGAAATACTATCAAGTTAGAGTTTTCAAAAATAAGAAGAAAGCGAAGAAGAATAAAAAATATATTCTTAATAAAGTTAAGATTACAACTAAGAACAAATTCACTATTAAGTCTAAGAAACTTAAGAAAAAGAAAAAGCTATATGTTCGAGTAAGAGCATGTTATCGCTATTCAAATGTAGGATTTGTATTCTATAAGTATACTAAGTGGTCTAAAGTTAAAAAGGTTAAAATAAAAAAATAGTTTAAAATATAAGGCTTCGCTTGAAAAGTGGGGTCTTATATTTTTGCAAAAATTTGCTTCTTTTTAGTGTAAATTCTTCGCCAAACTGCACAATTAGACAAAAAACTGCGTTTCTTTGCAAAAAGTCGAGCTTGATTAAGTGCTAGACTTTTATTATGGAAAGTTCGGAACAAATATTGGTAGGTGCTAGTGCATCTTCCTATGAAATAGCTTTGTGTGATACGGAAGTAGAGTATCTAGATAAGGCTAAAAAGACTATCGAAAAATATTTAAATACGATAAAGGGGAAGTTTAAAATACTGATTTACAACAAGCCAAAAGAGTTGCTTAATGATATTAGTAATAAAAGGATTTCTCCTATTATGTTGTACATTGACGTGGAGTTAGACAATGGAAATGGGATTAAAGTTGTAAAGAAGGTTAATGAACTCCAAAAAGAATGCAGGATAGTATACCTTTCTAGATATTTAAAGTATGCAACTGAAATATATGGTACTAATCATTTCTACTTTGTGAAAAAGGGTGAACTTAAAGAAAGACTTCCCTTGATTTTCGAAAAGTATAAATCCGAAATCAAACAAAATGACGACTACATTGGTATGCCACTCAAGAACAACAAATATGCATTCATTAAACTTGCTGATATATTGTTTTTTGAAAGACAAGGAAGATATACCATTATTCATACTGTTGATGAGGTTTATAAAACAAAGTATACCTTGAATGATATAGGGAAAAAACTAGATGACAAAGAATTCGTAAGATGTCATAACAGTTATATTGTTTCTCTGAACAACATAAAAGAGTACCAAAGGGATAGAATATCGATCAATGAATACAAAGTTCCAATTAGCAGACAGTATCAAGTATCAACTAGAGATATATTTAAAGAATACGTTAAAAGGGTCAATTCATAGGCCCTTTTATTGTGTCATTTTATTGATTTCTCTAATGACACAAATTCACAAAAACTGTATAATAGAAGAGAAGAACAGAACGGAACTTACAGGAGGACAAACTTATGAAAACTATCAAAAAAATACTAGCGGTGGCGCTTACTTTAGCGATGGTGCTTACTATTGCACCTACTTTTAATGCTCCGGTAAAGGCTGGAGATGGATTCAATATAAATGATATAGCAAGTGGTGTTAGTCATACACAAAATCCAGATGGTACTTATGATGTTAAA
>ODAJ011674948.1_pt1 | contig 10743 bp, 8 predicted proteins | sample 1539241 | NCBI WGS metagenome assembly ODAJ01 (sample SAMN02144231, study PRJEB22623) | gut metagenome | biome: sheep rumen | host: Ovis aries | place: New Zealand
CTAACTGATTTATGGTTGGCAATGCGCCCACCTCCTTCCAAAATTTTCATGCCTTCAAAAAGCGGCGTAATATTATCATTGCTAAAAATGCTTGTCAAGCCCTTCATGACGCGACTTTGATTTAAAACTCTTCTTTTAGTTGAAAAATTTTTCGCAAAGTCAAAATCACGTCCAAACGCCGTTTAAATGTGCCTGTCGAGTTGGTAGCCGATAAAACTGGTAACGACCTTGCCGAGCTTCTTTTTATCTTCTCGCGGAATAACCTTATCTTCGACTTTCTTTTCAACCTTCTCTGCGACTTTTTCGGCTTTAGGCGGTTCGTCGATTGCTTTCTTTTCTTCTTTAATTTCTTTGACGATTTCTTTTGGAGTGGGCGGCGTCTCTTCAACGGCGGGCGCGTTTATCTTGTTAATCACTTCAAGGAGTTTATCGGGCGTGGTTATCGCGAAGGGAATTTCGATGAATTTTTCCGTCGACGTTATCAGCGACAAAAATTTTGCTCCGTTGATAAATTTCATGTCCGACGCGGCGATTATTAAATTTATTTCTTGACCGCTAAGGATTTCTTCTGCCGCCTTTGTTGAGGTCGCAATTACTGTTTCGTGCGGGAAATTCTCTTCGATGATTTTTTGCATGTCTTGTAATGTCTTTTCGTTGTCGCCCAAAAGCAATACTTCTTCCGATTTATCCTCCGCAAGCTTCTTGCTGACGCGTGTAATTAAATCGGCTGGCAAGAACGGTTTCTTAATATAATCTCTGACGCCAAGAGCGATTGCCCTTTGAACTAAATCTTTTTCAACGGTCGCAGTCAACATCATGACAGGAACATTTTTTATCCGTTCGTCGGCGAGAATTTCCGCTAAGGTCTCCATGCCGTCGAATTCTGGCATCATTATATCTAGCAGGACAAGGTTTACGCGTTCGGCACGCAACTTTTCCAAAGCACTAATGCCGTTGTTCATGCCGAACACCTCAAAGGGGAATTATAATCTAAGCCGCGCAGTTTTTCTAATCACTTTTTTTACTTGCGCGACGCTTTCAATGTGCGAAGTAAATGGGAACATGTCAACTGGTTGAATCTTTTTAGTTTGATAACCGAGTTCGCCGAGAATCTTTAAGTCGCGGGCTAACGTTGCGGGATTGCAGGAGACGTAAATAATTTTATCGGGTTGCATTGCGGCGAAGGTCTCAAGAACTTTTTTATCGCAACCGGCGCGGGGCGGGTCAGTAATAATCACGTCGGGCAAGTGCACGGAGTTGGCAAGGCGCGGCATGACTTTAACGGCGTCGCCAACAAAAAATTCAACGTTGCGAATGTTATTCTCGCGGGCGTTTCTCTTAGCGTCGGCAATGGCGGAAGAAATAATTTCTGTGCCGTAAACTCGATGAGCCTTCCACGCCATGAACAGCGAAATAGTTCCCGTGCCGCAGTAGGCATCAATAATCGTTTCGTGTCCGTGCAGCTCGGCGAAGTCAAGCGCGGTTTGATAAAGAACTTCGGCTTGCGCGGTGTTCACTTGGAAGAACGAACGCGCCGAGATATTGAATTTAAGATTGCCTATCTTGTCATGAATGGTCGGTTTGCCGAATAGAACTCGCGTATCGCGACCGAGTATAACATTGTTATGAAAGGTCTGGACGTTCTGTTGAATGCTCGTGACTTCGGGAAGTTCCTTAAGCAGGGCGCGGACAAAATTTTTTTCGTTAGGGAAATTCTTCGTGGCGGTGACGAGTACAATCATCAATTCGCCGTTGCAACCGACGCGCCCCATCACATGACGGAGAAAACCTTTGTGCGTGTCCTCATCGTAAGGTTGCAGATTAAACTTTTTAGCGACGTTGCGGACGGCGGCAAGAATTTTATCGTTGCCCGCGTTCTGAATCATGCAAGAAGTCGTATCGATGATTTTGTGACTGCCGCGAGCATAGCAACCGATTCGTAAATTCTTTCCGACGGGGAATTGCATTTTATTACGGTAGCGCAGAGGATTTTCCATGCCGAGCGTCTCGAAGACTTCCACGCCGTCAAGCTTACCAATTCGCTCAATCGCGTCGACGACCTGTTGACGTTTCCACTTTAACTGCGCGGCGTAACTTAAATGTTGAAGTTGACAGCCGCCGCAATCTTTATACAGCGGGCAGAAAGGCTCCACGCGTTCCGAAGAACCTTTGACGACTTCGACGAGCCGCCCGACTGCATAATTTTTTTTGCGCGTTTCAATCTCGGCTAAAACTTCTTCATCAGGCAACGCGCCTTCAACAAAAACGGCGAGACCATCGATTTTGCCGACGCCCTCGCCACTTGAGCCTAAACCATGAATTTTAATTAGCTGTAGCATTACGCATAACCTCTAAATCGACGTTCAGCTGGGCAATCAATTCATCGATGGACGAAAAAATTTTCTCATCGCGCAACTTGCTGATGAAGCTGACGAAAATTTCAACGCCGTAAATATCACCGCTGAAGTCATCAATAAAAACCTCTAAACGTCGACGCGCCACCTTGAAGGTAGGATTAACGCCGATGTTGGCAATGCCATTAAACAATTTGCCGCGAACCTTAACGCGCACGATATACGCGCCATTAGGGAGCATAGCCCTATGGTCGGCAATTTCGATATTGGCAGTGGGGAAACCGAGCTTGCGCCCGCGCTTGTCGCCGTTTACGACTTGACCAGCGTAAATGAAAGGTCTGCCGAGTAATTGATTAGCGGAAGTCAAATCGCCAGCGGCAATCAATTCACGAATGTGCGAACTGCTAACAGTTTTTCTGTCGACAGTGAACGATTGACAGACTTCAGCTTTAAAACCGAAGCGTTCGCCCTCGCGCAAGAGCATTCGCCCATTACCGCGCCCGAAACGCCCGAAAGTATAATTAGGACCCGTGACGACGTATGCGGGAGTAATTTTATCGCGCAGGAGTTCCAGAAACTCTTCGGGGGATTTGCGGCTGAAATCCTTAGTAAAAGGAATTTCAATGAGCACATCGACGCCCATATCAGAAAAGATATCGCGGCGCAGATTTTTACTGCCAATCATAAGCGGGGCGGTGTCGGGAGCGATGACCGTCAAGGGGTGATTAGAAAAGGTGAAGACAATCGCGGTGCCAGAAATATCATTAGCAACGTCGATAGCGTGACGAATAACGCTAGCGTGCCCCAAGTGAACGCCGTCGAACATTCCGAGCGCGACCACAGGACGCGGATATTTTTTATTTAAGTTAGTGAGTTTCTTTATGATTGTCATGAGCTTAATTAGATTATAAGATTATTAGATAATAAGATTATAAGATAGAAAGTGAACATCTTTTAATCTCTTAATCTTTTCATCTTTCTATCTTCTCCTCTCTTTATCTCTTAATCTTTATTTGCAGGAAGATAATTAGAAGTGCTCCGATAAATGCACCAGGAATCAAGCCGTCAAGCCCGCGCATGAATGACATAAAAATTGGCGTGCGCATGTGAGCAAAAGTTTCAACCATAGAGCCTTGCCCAATAGTCGCCGCCATGACCAACGCAAAGCAAATCATCTTCGGGAACTTATTAAGGAAGGCAGTCATTGCCAACATAAATGCGGGGTGACCGAAGAAAATTTCTTTGGAGCGTGGACGAGCGTAGAAAGCTTGCTCAAGCATGGCGCGGATTTTTATTTCAAGCCCCGAAACAGGCATGCCCGAAGTATGACCGCTCCTTGCAATAAGCACGACGACGCCACCAAGCACAATCAGCAACGCAAGCAATGCTTTGACACTGACGGATTTATTAAGCAACTCTTTTAATTGTTGAGTGGCGGGGACGTTGTTTCTAACTTCGTCGACGATGTTAAACCGCTGAAGGAAAGCCACCGCAACTAAGATTAGCGGCAGGATAAAAGTTAATTTAATGCCGCGAAAAATTTCAAATTCCAAGAAGAAAGACACGTCCGAGAGTGCGCCCGATAGATACGCCGCGCCCGCCATTGACATTACGCTTGTAACGAGGAGAGCAAAACCCGAAATCCAAATCAGCTGTAGTGTTGATAAATTATCCTTGAGGCGCATTGCCCGATTCTGAACGCGGACTTTGTATTGAATCACGCGGAGCAAGTCAAGTTGCCAGATTATCGCTAAGGCGGGGAATAAATTAGCACTCATGAACGCCGCAAGTATTCTGACCTTGCCGCCCGCGCCCATTAAGATTGGTATCACGGCGATTATTGCTAAGACCGCGAACAGTTGCAGTTGGAATTTCCGATTGCGATTGAGCCGCCGCGAGATTAAAGACAAGTACAAGACGCCCGCCGCCATCGTGCCGACTATTACCAGTGCCCGCAGAATGAAGTTAGGATAATAATTATCGAAGGTGCTTGCCTTGCCGAAAGTAAAGCCGTCTCGCTCAAGGATTGCGTGAACGTCGCGGAAGTATTTCAAATTCGTTTCAAGCAACGTCATTTCGGGTTCGGGCTTTTCGTAAATGCGCAGAAGATTAATTCGGATATTGCGTTCCCTGTCCGTCGTCGACCAACGATTAACCGCCGCTGACATATCAAGTTTAGGTTGCTCATCTTTAGGAATGGCGTAGAGGCGTGCCACGTGGTCTTTGCCGATTGAATTGGCGAGATAATCCATGCCCAGTTGCGGATAAAATTTGAGTTGGGTAAAGTGTTCAATCACGCCGAAAGTTAATTTACGTTGTGTGAAGTTGCTAGCCGTCAAATCAAGGAAATTCGACGCACCTAAAACCTCTGGTCCGTCGAAAACGATTTCTGATATGGGATAATATTCGATTCTGTCGAAAAAGAATCGAACGTTCTCGGCGGTGCACTTCTGAAAGTTCATTGGGCGGGCAAGGATATTAAATCCACTGGCGCGGGCTTTATTCATCTCGTCATGCGGCAAGCCCAAAGGCATTTTCATTAGCTCGCCGAATTGCGCTTTGACCTCGATAACTTCAATTCCGCCGACTGAAAAAATTTTAACGCGCTCCGCTCCCAAACGTTGATAAAGGGCTTCCTTTGTATCGTAATAGCTTTCCAAATCGCCGCCGATGACGTAAACGCAATTAGGCGCGATGAGGTCGAATTCAATCGTCTGCCGCCAAAGTTCGTTATTAAGCGTGCCGCTCTGATAGTTCGCTAAGATTTCACTGCCCGCCAACGTAAAAACTTTTCCTGAACGCGCAAGTTTTTCAAGTGACGAATCATAAATGGCAAGGGAAGTTATGCCCGCCTCTTTGACTTGCCTTAAAACGTCGTCAAATTCCAAGCCTTCGCGCTCGGCAAGGTCAATGACATTTTGATAATCAATCGCCATGTCGACTTGCATATTTTCCGACTCGACGAAGTGACGTTGCCCAGCGATAATCAATGCGGCGAACAATCCTAAACAGATGATGATTATAAGCGTTCTGTTGTAAACAAATTTCTTCATAACTTAATTTCGCGTCGCCGTAACGAACGTTTCACCCTCTCGCATTTCGACCGTCCTGAATTGCATACCGAACGGCATTTTAACTCGTTCAGTCAGATTAAAGTCGTGCATGAACTTATCAAGATTGACGCGGCGCAAGACGGCGTTTTCAATGTTAAGTTTATTCATTTGGAAGAAAAGGTCGCCGTCACGAGCAACGATTTTTCCTCCGATTTGAACGTCTGCTTCACGTCCGAGAATTTTAATCTTGCCCGCCGCTCTAATCTCTTCGGGTTTCATGACGACTTGCGGGTCTTTTAATTGGTCAACCTTTTGCGCAAGGAAATCTCTAAGGGCGTCTTCGGTAATAAGTCCGCTTAGTTCAAGACTGCCCGCCGATTTCAAAACGCGGTTGGTGTGTTCTTCGCGGCTTATGCCGTCGGTCGGCAAGAGCAGTTCTTTAATATCAATATGAATCGTCGTTCCGTCAAGCACAGCTTGCTTGAGGTTTAAGTCGCCAATCGTGGCGTTATCGGCTGTGCAATGAATTTTATCAATGTAGCCTAACGACATCTTTGCACTCGGCAAGGCGTCAAGTGACAACGTAACAGCTTGCGCCTTCGTCAGCTGAACGACTTTATCTTTAAGATAGTTCGTCAAAGCACGTGGCACAGCGAATTGAACGAAGGCACCTGCGGCAATCAGCAGGACGACTATCGCGGCTAAAAATTTTTTCATCGTTAATACCTCTTAAATCTTAACGTTAGCTTTGGCGGCAAGGAAGGCGCGAATAAACGGGTCAATCTCGCCGTCCATGACAGCTTGAACATTACCAGTCTCCTCGCCCGTGCGAAGGTCTTTAACCAGCTTGTACGGTTGGAAGACGTAGGAGCGAATTTGACTGCCCCATTCAATTTTCTTTAAGTCGCCTTCAAGCCCAGCAAGCTCCTGTTCTTTTTTCTCAAGTTCAAGCTCGAAGAGTTTAGCGCGTAGCATTTTCAAGCAACGTTCGCGGTTTTGAATCTGCGAACGCTCATTTTGACATTGAACGACGATACCTGTTGGAATATGCGTCATGCGAACGGCGGAGGAAGTTTTATTAATGTGCTGACCGCCCGCGCCGCTTGCCCGATAAGTATCAACTCGAACGTCTGCCATATTTATATCGACTTCAACCGCGTCATCAATTTCCGGCATGATATCGCACGCGCTGAACGACGTATGACGCCGCGCATTTGAATCGAACGGCGAAATTCTAACAAGGCGATGAATTCCCTTTTCCGACTTCAAATAGCCGTAAGCGTTATGACCTTTGATGAACAGCGTCGCCGACTTAACGCCCGCTTCGTCGCCTGGCAACAAGTCAACGGTCTCGACTTCAAAGCCGTGACGTTCAGCCCAACGCACATACATTCTTAAAAGCATTTGCGTCCAATCTTGCGCCTCAGTGCCGCCTGCGCCCGCGTGCAATGTCAAAATTGCGTTATTGGCGTCGTAAGGTTCGCTAAGCATTATTTCAAGCCGCAAAGTTTCCAAGCCGCCTTTAATAGCTGTAATCTCTGCGGCAATGTCCGCTTCCTGCGAATCATCTTGCTCTTCCAACGCAAGCTCCAAGAGGATTTGTGCATCGTCAAACTTAGCCACGAGGTTTTTATACGTCTCAATCCCCGATTTAACGTCGTTGAGTTCCTGCGTTATCTTCTGCGCGGCGTCAGGGTTATCCCAAAAGGTTGGCTCGCCCATTTTATATTCAAGCTCGGCAATTTTTTCTTCCTTGCGGGCTATGTCAAAGTGAATTCCCCATTTCGTTAAGCTTGTCGCGCAGAGCTACCAACTCCGCTTTTCTGTCTTCAAGCATTAAATCACATCCCTTTAAATTATTTTAGTCAAGTCTTGCCTTTGAACTTGCAGATAAAATTCGTCATCATTCTTCATAAAAAATTCTTGAATGTCAATGAATTGAGTCGGCATCTCTTTAGCAGGTTGCTTTGGAACTTCTTTAGCAGATTGCTTTGGAACTTCTTTAGCAGGTTGCGGTTGAGTCTCTTTAGCGGGTTGCGGTTGAGTCTCTTTAGCAGGTTGAGTCTTAATAGATTCCAACTTTATTTGAATAGCGTTGACCTTAACACCGTTCGAGTAAAGTTCCTCACCATTTTTAGCCCACGTCGTCCACTCACCGTCGAATTTATGCATACGATAAAGAATATCGAATTCCTTTGCCCCTGCCTCGTCGAGACGAATTCTCATGCCGTAAATTGGTTTACGCTTGCCGACCGTGCCAGCCATTTCTGGAGAGGCGACCTCTGCCGACCAACCTTCTTTGTCGTTGAAATACACCGAATAATAAACCTTGTGAGCAGGGTAATTAAGTTGAATAGCCAAAATTTCTAATTCTTGGTCGAGAGGATTGCTGTATTGATTTTCGCTTTTATATCCATCACGCCAGCCTTTCATGTGGACGTGCGTCTGATATTGGAGCGTCGAACGAAATGTATCCCAATCGGACGGCATATTATAAGCGGCTATCAAGTCCTCGCGCTGTTTGAGTTGCTCCATGAAGTCCGAAAAAACTGAACCGTAGCCTTTTTCTTGAACAAGATTCATTGCGCGACCATATCTTATGGGACTGTTTACATATTCTAGAAAATTTTTGAAATCCTCATCTTCATAGCCGTTCCACTTATCGCCGAAAAACTTTTTCAGTTGCTTGCTGATTATAAAACAGAATGAATCATGATTTATATTAAAAACGGATAGCGTAGAATCGATGTAATTTGCATTAAAAGAACATACTTGGTCGATTTTTAGTTGATAACTAGTAAATGCATTGAAAGAGCGTGGGATAAAGATAGCTTCCGTGTTGTCACGAAGAAATAAAGAATTATGTGCACATGAACCTAAAGGAGATGCGAAACTTTCCGCATTTATTATGAGATTAAGTTCTTCATCAAAGCTAGCACTTCTTTTCTCGTGAGTGATAATCTCGTAGCCCTTAGATTTGAAGTATTCTGCCATTCTCTCTTCGCCGACTTGTTTTTTACCATAAAAGAAATAGAGCTTTTTGCTTGAGGTCGTAGTGCGATTTTTCAAAGCAAAATTTCGCACACGCTCAATCATCTCACGATACTCATTGGTAACATATTTTTGAGCAGAATTCCATGCTTCGTCGAATAATATAATCTTGTCAAACTGCGTTGGTTGAGTAATGGGGCGGAGTCTGTTAATATCTACGCCTATAATTTCTAAAAAACGCATGATATCTGGCATACAATCAATGTAATATTTCTTATCATTCTTCCATGAAAGATAGACAATGGGACAATTTTCAAACTCCTTACAGAAAACGTCGTTATTTAAAAACCACAAACGGCGAATATTATCGGTAAGGACATGTCCCCATACTTTTGGAAATATGGTTAAATAAATGACGGTTTCAGAACTGTGTTGAATTGATTCAAGGGGGGGGGTATAAAATGATTCAGAATTTCCAATAACAGAACTGCTTTTAATAAACTCGCCATTGCTGTCAACGATACCGCCCTTTCCCAAAGTCCATTTCCCGTCGACATAAACGTGTGGAAGAATCGTACCTTTCTCAATAACTTGAAAACCTAATTTCTTGTCGACTAAATAATTTTTATCGAAATATGGTTTGGCGACTTCAGGGTTGTAAAGATAATCAAAATTTACCATAAATAAAACTCCTCCTTAAAATTGCGACATGAGCTTTGCATTTTCTGCCGCTGATAAGCTAGGCGAAAACTTCTTCAGCGCAGTTAAGGTGTTCTCGAAGGTGTCAGCCAAGACCAATTCGACGCGCCCGCCTAAAAGTCTCTTTGCCTGCTTAAAGACTAAGCGATAATCAGGGCTTGACGCAACTAACACATAACTCGACGCCAAATCCGAATGAGCCGCCCCGATTATCTCTGCTAAAGAGGGCGACGACTCCTCCGAACCCGACACTAAGATTGATGCGCCCGCGTCTTGAAGTTTCTGTGCCTCCAAAGAATCTTTAGCCACTGCTAACGCCGCAACTTTCATTATGACTTCGTGGAAAGGTAAGGCGTGCACTTCGCTCATATTAGTTATCTTGACTTCCGAGAGTGGTCCCCAACCGATTGCCTGCTCCAAAGTTTTGCCGACGTGGTCTGTATGTAAATGAACCTCCAAGCCGCCTTGCCCCCGTTCGACGATAGAAAAGCTACTGAAGTCCTTCATTTGCCGTTCAAGCTCTGGCAAGCTTGCCTTAGAATTTTTCACGCGCAGACGAATGCAATACGGTCGCACTAAGTCATTACGCGGGTCGGGCATGTTCTTATGCGTTCCCAAGCCAAGCGACAAACTCACGGCGGGCGATACAAAATTGCCGTCGATACCTTTTAAGCAACCCTTCAAGAAGCTAAGCATTATATTTGCGCCCGCGTCGTCAAGTCCGATTTTTTCAACTGCCGCCTCGCCCGCTTTAATTGCCTTATACAAAATTTCGACAATCGGCATACCGTCGCGCACCGCGTGATAGGCTCCCTTTGCTACTGCTTTTGCCACGCTTATAAACGGGCGTTCAGGCTCTTCGGGGATGAGTCTTTGCGCGTATAAAATTCCGTATTGGAAAGCCTTCCCGAACTCCGAACCTGTTGCGTCATACTTGCCGACGAGTCCCGCACTTATTCCGCGAAACATCTGAGCAAGCACGACGCCCGCATTGCCTCTAGCACCAAAGACCGCCGCCGTTGAAACTCTACGAGCAAGCCCGCCGATTGAATCATCTTTGGCATCGGCAAGAGGCATGACCGCCGCGCCCATCGTCCTCAAAATGTGCGTGCCCGCCAACGTCCCAGCACCGCCAAGCCCGTTTATCGTTTCATACTCCAAAAGAAATTCACTGTACGTGCCGGCTACCATTCGCTTAAAGTCCCCGCCCGTGATGACTTCCCTGCTTCCTATCATATCAACACCGCCTTTCTATCAATTAGGAATTGGGAACTAGAGATAAATAAATACTTTTCATCTTTTAATCTTTAACCTTATAATCTTTTTAAAGGATTATCCTTTTAATTCGCGAAATAAGCGCAATAACCTTTAATGCAAGGAGAAAAATTCTATGACGGATAAAATTATTGACGAGGAACTTAAGCCACGTCGCGGACGCCCCAAGAAGGAAGATAAAGCTAAACGCGGACGACCTAAAAAAATTTCTGCGGACTTGAAGTCAAAGCGCGAACGCAAAAAGATTGATTACAAGACGGACGGCAAGGAAAAAGTTTTTGCGTTGGACATTGGCACGCGCTCTGTTATCGGGATTGTGGCGGAGCAAGACGACGACGGGCAAATGAAAATCATAGCGACGCACAGATTGG
>ODAJ012188648.1_pt1 | contig 10739 bp, 8 predicted proteins | sample 1539241 | NCBI WGS metagenome assembly ODAJ01 (sample SAMN02144231, study PRJEB22623) | gut metagenome | biome: sheep rumen | host: Ovis aries | place: New Zealand
GTGCTGGGCTGCACGCATTATGTGTTTCTGCGGGAGATGATCCGGGACATGCTTCCGCCCCATGTGGTGATTACCGATGGGAGCGAGGGAACCGCGAGACAGCTGGCACGGGTTCTGGGCCAGCGTGACCTGCTGACGGACGGGGAGAAGGGATCTGTGATTCTTCGAACCAGCGGCAGCGGGCAGGATCTGGCTCTGATGCAGATGCTGATGGAGCGGGGCTTCGGCTCGGAAGGGGATGCCGGTGCGCGTCCCGCAGGCTCAGCGGCTTCAGCTCTCTGATTCTCCGTGAAACAGAAGCGCCATACATGAAAAAAACGAGGGGAAACCGGGCGGGACGCCCGGTTTCCCTGTTGCTCATCCGGCAGGAATCAGGTATAATTGAAAAGAAGCAGACATCAGCGAATATTGATCGAAGAGCATAAGGAGAACAGCCATGTCAGTTCATCATGAAACGCAGCCCAGGGGCATTTCCATCCGGCTTGTTCACGCGGCCATGTTCCTGTGTGCGATTGCCGCGGCAGTTCTGCTGATCGTTTCCATGCAGCAGTCTTCCAGCGTGTTTTCAAAGCTGTCCGCGGAAACGGGCAACTATATCGTCAGGCAGTCCGCCGCCCACGGTCTGATGGAGGCATCCGACTATCTGACGGAGATGGTGCAGCGGTTTACCCTGGACGGAGACAGAACGTTCATGGACAGCTACTTTGACGAGGCCTATGTTTCCAAACGGCGGGAGCAGGCCATTACCGCCATGTCGGAGAATGACGCGGATCCGCGCCTGGTCCAGCAGCTGCAGGAGGCCATGGAGGAATCGCAGGCCCTGATGTTCCGGGAATATTACGCCATGAAGCTGGTCACGGAAGCGAAGGAAATGACGGAAATCCCGGAGACGCTGCGCGCCATTGAACTGAAGACGGAGGACAGCTTCCTTCTCCCGGATGAGAAGATGGAGCTGGCCCAGGAAATGGTGATGGGCAGCGAATACTATGCAAGCAAGGAACGGATCCGCACCAAGCTGAAGACAAATCTGGACATGCTGGACGAACAGATGAACGCGACCCGGCAGGAAACCTCCGCCCGGATGATGCAGGACCTGAACCGGAATCGCATCATCACCATTGCGGTGATCGTTCTGCTGTTTGTGCTGCTGTGGATGACGGCGCATATGAGCACGATCCCGCTGATCCGCGCGGAACGGGCCGCCCGGGAGAAAAAACCGGTTCCGGTCATCGGCGCGAAGGAGTTTCGCTACATGGCCGAGCATTATAACGGGCTGATGAACAGCACGGAGCCGGATTCGGAGACGGACGGGGGAGAAGAATGACGGGTGCGCTGTGAAGCGTGCCATGAAGGGGTGAGGGATCCGGATGAGAAAAAAGAATCTCATGACAGGCCTGTGTCATGGCCTTGCAGCGATGATGCTGGGGCTGTGCATCCTGGCAGGGGCCGCTTTTCCCTGCGCCGCCGCGGAGAGCTACTATGTGGAAAACAACTGGAACTTTGTGGATGCCTCCATGCCGGTGACCGGCGGCATCCCCGAGGACGCGATCGGCCTGCTGGGGCAGATCGGACGAAACGGCGTGCTGCGCGTGGCGACGGATGCCGTGCATCCGCCCAGGACCTTCCTGGATCCGGAGAAAAGCGGGCAGGACCGGTTTGCGGGCGCGGACATGGAGCTGGCCCGATACATTGCGAAGCGGATGGGCGTGGAGCTGGTGATCGTGGAGCTGGAGCCGGAGCGGGTGCTCCCCTCCCTGCTGAACGGCATGTGCGATCTGGCGATTTCCTCGATTGATTTCACGCCCTCCCGCGCGCTGTCCTATACCATGTCCCGGTCCTATGATCATTCGGAACCGGCTCCCGTGATCGGCTTGCTGGTGTCCGGGGATTCGCCGATTGTGACGCTGAAGGATCTGGAGGGGAAAACCGTCATCGCGCAGAGCAATTCCCTGGCGGAGACGGTGGCGGTCAAGGAAGGCGTTGAATATCTGGAATTTCTCCGGGCCTCCGTCGCCCAGAAGGTGGGCATGGCCCTGGAAGCGGGACAGGCAGACGCGGCGTTTGTGGATGTTCAGAATTCAGCCGTCTTTTTTGAAAAGAATCCGGATACTTCCCTGCGCCTGGTGGAGGGACTTGAGTTTACCCCGGACGAAATCTATCTGGGGAAGCGGGTCGCGACGCACAAGGGAGAAATCCAGCTGATGTACTTCGTCAACGGCGTGATTGAGGAAGTCCTGGAAAAGAATCTTTATGAGACCTGGCTGCAGGAGGCTGCAGCGCGGGCGGACGTGGCGGAAGGGGAGCCGTAACGGAAAAACGGCGTCTGCTTCGAAGGCAGAAGGACGCAGGGCCGCCATGGAAGGGGGAAGGTGAATGAAACAGCAACGGAGAGGGAATGTGCTGCTCTCATTCGTAATACTGCTTTTTTTGGGAATAAACTGGGCCGGCAATGAGCTGGTATCCCGCCTGAGCTGGCCGCTCTGGCTGGATTCAGTGGGGACGGTCATGAGCGCCTACCTTCTGGGACCGGTCTGCGGCGCAATCGTCGGCGCCACCTCCAACCTGCTGCTCCATGTGCTCTACGGCATTCCCTGGTATTATGCGCTGATCAGCATGCTGATTGCCGTCATCGTGGGCGTGGCCGCCAGAAGAAATAAGCTGAGCACCCTGCTGGATGTCATGACCATCAGCGCGATCCTGGCCGGGGTTGTGGCGGTCTGCGCCTATCCGGTGAACCTGATCCTGCAGGCCGGGAGTACGGGCAATGTCTGGGGCGACGCCGTGATCGGCTTTCTCGGGGAACGGGGCATTCCGCGCTGGGCAGGGCTGTTCGTGGGGGAACTGTACGTAGAGCTGCTGGACAAGCTGGTGATTCTGCTGGCGCTGTTCCTGGCGGTCCGGACGGTTCGCCTGGTCAGGAAGCTGCTGGGCAGGATCCGGGCGGAAAGAAAACCGGCGAAGGAGTCCCTGGCGCGCACCTCGGCGCTGCTGCTGGCGGTGGGGCTGGGCGTATCCTCCTTGTGGGCGGGGCCGGCGGCTTCCCGGGCGGAGGACGGAGAAGCGCAGACGCAGCTCAACTACAATGATTATGTTCAGACGATCTACTCGACCTCCAACGGCCTTCCCTGCGGCGAGGCAAACGATATTGCCATGACCGGGGACGGCATCATCTGGATCGGAACCTATGCCGGCCTGTACCGCTATAACGGGCGGGAATTCCGCTGGATGAATGACTTTCAGTCCGTGCGAAATGTCAATTGCCTGTTCTGCGATGAAGAGGGACGTCTCTGGATCGGAACGAACGACAACGGGCTGTCCATCATGATCCAGGAGCAGATTGTCAACGTGATTGATCAGGCCCGGGGACTGCCGGCCAACGCGGTGAAATCCATTATCAGGAGCTCCGACGGGTATTACTATATCGGTACGACCGGAAGCATGCAGGTGCTGACGCTGAACTGCGGGCTCAAGCAGAGCAATGTGCTCTCCGAGGTGGTGTACGCGGATCATCTGGCAGCGGATCAGAGCGGCAATGTGGCAGCGGTTTCCAACGACGGAACGCTCTATCTGCTGCGGGAGGGTCAGATCGTCACCTCCCGGAAGATCCCGGAGGGGAAGACGGATTTCAAGAGCTGCACATTTACCCCGGAGGGGGAGCTGATGGCTGCGACCACCGGCAACGAGATTTTTCAGTTCCGGGTCGGGCAGAATGCACTGGAACTCCAGTCCGTGACGGAATGCCCCGGGCTGCAGAACATCAAAACGCTGCACTGGCTTGAAAACGGGGAGCTCTTTATCTGCGCGGATAACGGGATCGCCTACCGGAGCGCGGAGGGCGGATACGAACGCATCAATACCAACGATTTCAACAATTCCATCGATAATATGATGGTGGACTATCAGGGCAATCTGTGGTTCACTTCCTCCCGCCTGGGTCTGCTGCGGCTGGCACCCTCCAACTTCAGGGACATCTACAGCACGGCCGGGATGGATCGGCGCGTGGTCAACACCACCGTGCAGTGGAACGGGGTCTATTACTTCGGAACGGACAAGGGCATGGACGCGGTGGATCTGACGGGCAAGCGGCAGATCACGGACGCGGTCACGGAACGGTTTGCCGGCGTCCGGATTCGCTGTATGATCGTGGATCAGGAGCAGCATCTGTGGGTGTGCACCTACAGCGAGGGCCTGGTGGAGCTGGAGCCGGACGGAACGGAGCATCAGTATAACCACACGAACGGCGCTTTCGGGAACCGCGCGCGCGTGGTGAAGCAGCTGAAGGACGGGACGATTCTGGCAGCGGGAGATACCGGTCTGAGCTTTATCCGGGATCATCGCGTGGAGCATACGATCAGCCGCTCCGGGGGGAGAATCGCGAGCATGGTGCTGTCCATCCTGGAACGGGACGACGGGACCATTCTGGTGGGCACGGACGGCAACGGGATTGCGGTGCTGGAAAACCGGGAGGTGCTGCGCATGATGACCCGGGAGAGCGGGCTGAGCAGCGAGGTGATCCTGCGCCTGATCCAGGACGAGGCGACGGGCGGCGTTTTCGTGGTGACCAGCAACGGCCTGTGCTACCTGAGTCCGGACGGATCCATCCGAACGCTGGATCATTTTCCGTATTTTAATAACTATGACATCTGGATCAGGGGAACCGACGACCTGTTTGTTCTGTCCAGCGCCGGCATCTATCTCGTGAACCGGGAGGAGCTGCTCAGCGGGAAGACAGACATCACCTATGACCTCCTGGATACCCGGCGGGGACTGAACGGAAGCCTGACCGCCAACGCCTGGGTCTGGTTCAGTGAGGATACGGAGGAGCTGTATCTCCCCTGCGATACGGGGGTCTTTGTCCTGAATACCGGGGCCACGTCCACGGGCGGCGGCCTGTACAGGATGAAGGTGACCGGAATCCGGACGGACGGAGAGCTGCACCGGGTGGAGCGGAACGTTCCGACCCGGATCGCCAGGGGAAGCAGCAAGATTGAGATCCTGCCTGAGGTCATCAATTATACGATTCAGGATCCGTATGTGGGCTATAAACTGGACGGATTTGACAGCGACTGGACGATCGTGCCGCAGAACGCGCTGGGCTCGATCGTTTACACCAATCTCCCGGTCGGATCCTTCGTGTTCCATCTGGCCGTGTTCGACAACAGCCAGGAGACGATTCTTGCAGAGCGCACCTATACCCTGAGCAAGAGCCGGGAAATGTATGATAATAACTGGTTTATCGGCTATATTCTGTTCGTCCCCATGTTCACGGTGTTCTGGGTCACCTGGCTGCTGGTGAAGCGGCATGAGCGGAAGATGGAGGAAGAACTGGAGCTGGCAAACCGGCAAATTGAAATGGGCAAGCAGACGGTGGTGGCGATCGCCCGCACGGTGGACGCCAAGGATGAAAGAACCAGCGAGCACAGCAAACGCGTCGCGCTTTACTCCGAGAAGATTGCCAAGGCGGCCGGGATGGATGAAAAGCAGTGCCAGGATATCAAATGGGCCGCGCAGATGCATGACATCGGCAAAATCGCCATTCCGGACGCGATTCTGAACAAGGATTCCCGGCTGACGGACGAGGAATACGCGATCATGAAAACGCATACGACCCGCGGCGCGGAGATTCTGGAGGGCTTCACCCTGCTGGATAACGTGATCGAGGGGGCGGAGTATCATCATGAACGTCCGGACGGCCGGGGATATCCCAAGGGACTGAAGGGCATGGAGATCCCGCTGTATGCCAGAATCATCGGCGTGGCGGATGCCTTTGACGCCATGACCGCCAACCGGGTTTACCGGAAGCAGATGGACTTCAGCTACGTGCTGGGCGAGCTGGAGAGGGGAAGAGGGACCCAGTTTGATCCGCAGTTTGTGGATATCCTGCTGGAGCTGATCCGGGACGGGACGATTGATCTGAACAAGATCTATCATGTGCCCAGAGAGGAAACGGAGCAGGCTGAAAAGGCTGTGGCCGGGGACAGGGCGGCACATCCTGCCGAAGCTGCGGCGGAGAAGGAGCCGAAGCAGGAGCAGAAGGGAGGCAAAGCATGAAGAGAACCGTGACGATCACCGCACTCGTCTGCGCCGCGGTGCTTCTGATTGTCTCTCTGGCAACGGGTTACTGGACCAACCGGCCTCACGCCGGCATTCTGCGGGTTGGCTTTGTCTATTCGGAGGATGAGAGCACACCCTACACCGCGAATTTCGTTCTTGCGCAGCGGGCGCTGGCGGAGGAATATGACGGCCAGGTGGAAATCCTCTCCAGGAGCAATGTGCTGGGAAAGGATTCGGAGCGGCCCCTGCTGGAGCTGATCCGGGAGGGGTGTCAGATTCTGTTCATCAACCTGGATACGGACATTCCCGTGACGATGGCGTGGCAGCATCCGGAGGTGCAGTTCTGCCAGGTTTCCCTGCCGACGGTCAGCATGGACGGAACGCCGGACAACTATCACACGTTTAACGGAGAAATCTATCAGGCCCGCTACGCGAGCGGCGTGGTGGCGGGCATGAAGCTGCGGGAGCTGCTGGACAGCGGATCCCTTCAACCGCAGGAGGCGCTGGTGGGCTACGTCGGCGCGGGCAGCAACCCGGAGGTCATTTCCGGATTCACCGCCTTCCTGCTGGGGGTGCGAAGCGTCGCCCCGGAGGCGACCATGCGGGTTCGCTATACCGGCTCCTGGGGCAACTTTAACGAAGAAAAGGAGCAGACAAAGCGCCTGATCCGGGAAGGCTGCGTGATCATCGCCCAGCATGTCAATACGGCGGCCCCCGCCATTGCCTGCGAGGAGGCAGCGGCAGGCGGCAAGACGGTCTATCACGTGGGCTATCATCAGGGCATGATGGATGTGGCCCCCTCCTGTGCGCTGGTGAGCATTCGCACCAACTGGGCGCCCTACGTGCTCGAAGCGACAAAGGCGATGCTGGAGGGCAAATCGATCGAGAAGACGGTCAGCGCCAACGCGCATGGAAGGGATCTGAGCGCGGGCTTCGAAAGCGGCTGGGTGGAGCTGCTGGATCTGAACCAGCTCCTGGTAGCGGAAGGCACGGAGGAAAAGGTGGAGCAGGTGATCGACAGCCTGAAGAAAAAACGCCTGAAGGTCTTCAGCGGCAGCTACACCGGAGTGAATCCCCGCAATGCGGGGGACACCATCGATCTGGAAGGCGGCTATGCGGAAAACCAGCAATCCTCCAATCCCTCCTTCGGATACATCCTGAAGGACTACATCCAGGTGGAAAACTGACCGGAACGGTAAAATGAAAAAAGGACTTGACAAAGTCCGAATCATGTTGTACCATAATCCTCGCGCCTGAGAGCGCAGGATATCGCGGGGTGGAGCAGTTGGCAGCTCGTCGGGCTCATAACCCGGAGGTCGTGGGTTCAAATCCCACCCCCGCAACCATCTGGCTCAATAGCTCAGTTGGCTAGAGCATTCGGTTCATACCCGGAGTGTCATAGGTTCGAGTCCTATTTGAGCCACGACCCGGAGACCTTGCAAGAGAAGGTCTCCGGGATTTTTTATTCCTTCGGAGAAGGAAGACTGGGCGTGCCCGCGGAGGGGGGCGGCCATGGGCATCAGGGCAGGGCTGGAAAGGGGACTTCTGTGCCTTCCGGATGCGCAGGGAGAGGGCCGGATTCTTCCGGAGGAAACCGTTGACACGGGTCTGCGGGGGCCTTATACTGTCGGACATGGCCTGAGCGGAAGGCGAGAGACAGGCCTGGAGGGTGGAGACAGAGGATGACGGATGTACGGAGCGGGGACAGGAGGATCTGGATCAGGCGCGTGATGATGAGCGCGCTGGGCGTGGTCATCTGCGGGATCAGCGTGGGCATGTTCAAGCATGTGGCGCTGGGCGTGGATCCGTTCCAGGCGCTGATGAGCGGCCTGGACGCGGTGATCCCGATTCCCTTCGGCACGCTGTATGTGATCGTCAATCTGGTGCTGCTGCTGTTTTCCCTGCTGCTGGACCGGAAGAAGATCGGCCTGGCGACGCTGATCAACCTGTTTCTGCTGGGATACATCGCGGAGTTTTCGCAGCGCTGCATGCGTTCGCTGTTTCCGGCTCCGGGTCTGGTGCTCCGGCTGGGAATTCTGGCGGTGGCCATCGTCATCATGTGCCTGGCGTCGGCATTCTATTTCACGGCGAACCTGGGCGTATCGACCTACGACGCGGTGGCGCTGATCTGGTCGGAGAGGCAGAAAAGGATTCCTTTTTCGGTCTGCCGGATCATTGCGGATCTGTGCTGCGTTGCGGGCGGGATCGCCCTTTGCCTGGCGGCCGGCTTCAGCCTGCAGCAGGTGCTGGGCGAGGTGAATATCGGAACGATCATCACGGCCTTCTTCATGGGGCCGCTGATCGCGTTCTTCAATCGGCGGGTGGCGCGTCCCTTCCTGGAAGGCGCGCGGCAGGCGTCCGGACAGAATCAGTAAAATCATCAGGAGGTTTTCATGCTGAAGGAAATGGGCTTTGGAAGAGGCGTGAATCTGGGCGGCTGGATGAGCCAGTGCGACTACTCGGAGGAGCGGCTGAATCATTTCATTACGGAAGAGGATATCCGGCGGATCGCGTCCTGGGGCCTGGATCACGTGCGGCTGCCCGTGGATTATAACGTGCTGGAGAATGATGAGGGCACCGCATGGCGGGAGGACGGCTTCCGGCGGGTGAATCAGGCGGTGGCCTGGTGCCGGAAGCATGGGCTGAACCTGGTGATCGATCTTCATAAAACGGCGGGCTTCTCCTTTGACGAGGGGGAGGCGGAAACGGGCTTCTTCGCCAGCGAGGCCTGCCAGGAGCGCTTTTACCGCCTGTGGGAGCGGATTGCGGAGCAATGCGGCGGAGACCCGGAGCATGTGGCGTTTGAGCTGCTCAACGAGGTGACGGATCCCGCCTTCATGGATACCTGGAACCGGGTGGCCGGCATCTGCATCCGGCGGATCCGCGCCATCGCCCCGAAGCATCTGATCCTGGTCGGCGGATATCATAATAACAGCGCGCATGCGGTGCCGGCCCTGGATCCGCCGGCGGACGACCGGGTGATCTACAATTTCCACTGCTACGAGCCCCTGGCCTTTACGCATCAGGGAGCGCCGTGGGTCCGGTCGCTGGATCAGAGCGTGCGGCTTTCCATCGGGGAAGCGGGCATGGAGGAGGATTATTTTGACCGCCTTTTCGCGCCTGCCATCGAGGCCGCGAAAAAGAACGGCACGGAGCTGTACTGCGGAGAATACGGCGTGATTGACCGGGCCCGGCCGGAGGATGCGCTCGAATGGTTCCGGCGGATTCATGACGCGTTTGAGCGGCACGGCATTGCCCGGTGCGCCTGGAGCTACAGGCAGATGGATTTCGGCCTTTCGGATGAGCGGCTGGACTGCATCCGGGACAGGCTCCTGCCCCTGCTGTAAACAAAACAGGACGCGCATTTACGCGTCCTGCACCCGAATACTGATTTCCCCGGAGTGGAGCACCTGCTCCACTCCTTTTTCATCCCGGACCCGGAGGCCGTAATCCCTTTCCAGGTCGAGCGCCAGGGCGGGGACGGGATCCCGGCCGGGGGACAGGATCAGGATGGGCTTGCCCAGCACCATGAGCCGATCCCGATATTTTTCAAAGAGCCGGTCGGAGCCGGGGTTTGCCGCATAGTCCAGGAGCCTGTCCAGCACCTGCGCGGCCAGGCGGTTGCGCAGGTCGGGAATGGGCAGATCGCCAAAGGCCGAGCCCGCGATGGGGCTGAGGGCCTCCGGGAAATCGCCCTCCGGGGGCCGGGTGTTGATGCCGATGCCGATGACCACATAGCTCATTCGGCCCGTTTCACAATCCAGCCCGGCCTCGGTCAGAATGCCGCAGATCTTCTTCCCGTTCAGCAGCAGATCGTTGACCCATTTGATGCGCGGCTGCACATGGGCCAGGCTTTCAATGGCTTCCGCGACCGCCACCGCGGCACAGGAGGTCAGCAGGGTGGATTCCGCGGCGGGCGTGTCCGGACGGAGCAGCAGGCTGAGATACAGACCGCTGCGCGCGGGCGAAAAGAAGCTGCGGCCGAGACGGCCCCGGCCGGCGGTCTGCTCGCCCGCTACCAGAGCCAGCCCGGCCGGCGCGTTCTCCAGCGCCATCTGCCGGAGCACGGTGTTGGTGGAGGAGATGGTGGGGAAGAAGCGAACCTCCAGCGCATCATGCGCCAGGTAGCGGCGAATGCCTTCCGCCGAGAGCACGTCGCTGCCGGAGGCCAGACGATGCCCCCGGCGGGGCACGGATTCGATGGGATAGCCCTCCTGACGAAGCTGATCGACCGCCTTCCAGACAGCCGTACGGCTGACGGAAAGCTCCCGGGAAAGCGCTTCACCGGACACAAAGGCGTCCGGATGGGCCTGAAGGGTTCGGAGAACCTGCTCTTTCGTCACGAAAAACACTCCTTGAGGGTCGGAATATTACCGGATGAGCGGATGAAGCCGAAGCGCCAGGAGGGCGGCGAGGACGACCTTGACGCCGTCGGGAATCAGATAGGGAATCACGCACCAGCTGAGCGCGGTGCCCAGCGAAATGGGCCCGGTTCCCCGGGCGTAGACCACCATGAACCAGGCGGTGCCGAAGGCATAGCAGAGCAGAATGCCGGCGGCCATGGCGAGGATCATCACCCAGAGCCTGCGCCCGTGCCGGGCAACCGCCAGCCCGACGACCAGCGCTGTGAAGAGGAAGCCGACGATATAGCCGCCGGTGGTGCCCAGGAGAGCTCCGGGGCCGCC
>ODAJ011879325.1_pt1 | contig 10736 bp, 7 predicted proteins | sample 1539241 | NCBI WGS metagenome assembly ODAJ01 (sample SAMN02144231, study PRJEB22623) | gut metagenome | biome: sheep rumen | host: Ovis aries | place: New Zealand
CTGTTATTCGAAGTTGTACGACATCCCCACAACGGGCTTGCGCTTCTTTACTGTTTATGGTCCTGCCGGTCGTCCCGATATGGCATACTTTGGTTTTACCAACAAATTGTTAAAAGGTGAAACCATCCAGATTTTCAACTACGGCAACTGCCGTCGTGACTTTACGTATGTCGATGACATCGTAGAGGGTGTGTATCGTGTGATGCAAGGTGCTCCAAAGCGCAAGAAGGGTGAAGATGGCCTGCCCATCCCTCCATATGCAGTATATAACATCGGTGGCGGTCAGCCTGAGAGCCTGCTCGACTTCGTACAGATTCTTCAAGAGGAACTGGTACGTGCCGGTGTCCTTCCTGCAGACTTTGACTTCGAGGCCCACAAAAAGCTTGTACCCATGCAGCCAGGTGATGTACCCACCACCTATGCCGATGCCACCGCCCTTGAACGTGACTTCGGGTTTACACCAAAGATACCGCTGCGAGAGGGATTGAGGAAGTTTGCGGAATGGTATAAGGAGTTCTATGGGTGACATACAGAATTATATTTACTGATATACTGGCAAGCGAGTCATAGAACTGTTGGTTATAAGCAACTCCAATAGGGATATGGCTCGCATGTCCTTTATGAAAGGTTTTTGGATAAATGATAATTGTCGAAATTGAGCTTTTACAAGTAACTTACGGGGATTGCATCTTTATCTATATTACTGAAGGTGATTCTACTTTCACCATTCTGATGGATGGGGGTCCTAAGTCTGCATATAGAAGAAAGGAAAGATTGCGAATGGTGCCTGGATGTCTACAAAAGAAGCTGGACGCTATGAAAGATGCAGGAAAGCACATTGATCTTTTAATCATCACACATGTTGATGAGGATCATATTGGAGGACTGAAAGAGTGGTTTGAACTAGATTTTCCCTCAAATGATTTCGTAAGGGAAATTTGGATAAATGATGATATTGAGATTGCAGATGTAAGAGATAAACGCAATACTAGTGCTAAAGCAGCATCACTATTGAAACTGCTTGAAGAAAAAGGAATGAAACACAGGAACCGGATAGTAGCCGGGATGAAGGAGGATTTTTGTTGGGGAATAATAAAAGTGCTGGCACCAAACGTGGACGATCATAATGTGATTGCCCATGACATTAAAAAGGAATTGAAAAATGCTGGCATCAGCACGAAATACCAGAAGAGCATCAAGGACTACCTAAAGGGTGAATATACTCGTGACACGGTAACGCCAGAGAACGATGCCTCGATAGCAATTCTGCTACAGACAAAGGACGGTGAAAAAAACCTCTTCTTAGGCGATGCCAGTATTACAACTATTATGGATTCTATAGAGAAAGATGATGAGATAGAGAAGCCACTGCACTGTAAGTGGGTAAAGTTATCGCATCACGGGAGCAAGAATAACTTCCTACCATCACTCTTGGATCTGGTAACAACGGAGAATTTTGTATTTTCTACTGATGGTTCTTATTATGGTCATCCCGACAAAGAGGTGTTATCGCAACTCGTAGAGAAAACCGACGCGAACCTCTGTTTCAACTATTTGAAGAGAGGAAAGCAGATGATAACCAAGCAGGACGAACAAGACTACCCACAAATACAGAACAGAATAAAACCAATCTGAAAAAAAAGGAATTCATGTCGATAGTAGATGATTATAAATTGTTCACTTTAAGGGTTGCCGATGGTAGCGGAATACTTGTCAAGACAACGAACCCTGATAAGTGGTATGTCCTGACGGCTTGGCACTGTATAGAGCTTCTTGGAAAGGATATACCCTTGACATTTGCGCCCGACATAGATATCGATGCAGAGTTCCAAATAAGAGATGTCTTTCACGATGATGCAGGGTATGCTGCAATCATAGTAGTGGATAAGATAGAACACGATTTTGTTCAGGCCTCGTTTGCTGAAAAGCCCAATTACCCAGAAGTAAAGTGCTGCCATACGGGCTTCCCAGAATGTACGAAAACAGAAAAGGGAAGAGAATTCCGGAGTCATGGGATTAATAAGATCCTGGACGACCATGGTAGTCTTGTAAGGTACCAATACTCGCCACAACCTCTTAATAAAGAGTTGAAGGGCATGTCGGGAGGCGCGATTATAGATTACGACTTTCAGATATATGGATTGCATGAGGCATCTGAGGAACTGGACGAGGACGAAATGCTGGGATATGGATGCTATATCCCAGTGAGTAGATACACAGCCCTGATAAGAGACAAGAATCTGGACCCCATTGCAGTCCCTGAGAGTCCGTTTGACTTGTCATGCTTTAAGGACTTTGAAAGTGATATTTTCAGTTTTTCACAATTTCATGGCATAGAGATTGACCTGGAAGACTTGCTCAGCCGCCTGGCATACGAGTTGAGCAAAATTATGCAGTTGTCGCCACGAGAATTGTATAACGCTTTCCAAAATGCGAGGGCGGGATGTACACCTGTACCTTGTAAGAATCTGATAAAAGAACATTGGGTTAGTTTCGGAGAATTTGTATTGGTAGCGTCCATTATGCTGGAGGTGGATTTGAAGGACGGAGTAGATAAATTGTACAGCAAATATCAGTTTGTGCAGTCGGATAAAGACTTCGACCTGGCCTATGTACGCAAAGAACTTAATCCAATATTGGTAGGAAAAGTCTCGGCAGACACCAAAATCGTGATAGGCGGCATCAGATCGTCGGGCTATGACTATGATGTCATGTCATCGAATATACCCGACGTGGCAAATGCACGAGAGACAGAGGAACTGGATATAGCCACAACGGGCAGGGGCGGTCTGAGCAGACTTACCTTCATCAACAGCCGGCTCTTCTGGGATGCATTGAAGGAGAACAGCAAGGCGATAAAGGGCTGCCATGACGACAAAATGGCATTTTACTTGAATCTTTTAGACACTGTGATTAATGGATCAGGAAATTAGAATAAACGAGCACAAGGCAGACCTATTCTCTGTCGACTCGAATGTAGATGTGTTTATCACGGAAATGATGGACTGGGAACTGCTTGACAGATGCTGGAAGGAAATCCGTGACAGAGTATCCCTCAGCCAAAAACGCCTTGATGACGAGTTTGAGAGGTGGAACTACTACCTGTTTTATCTGGTAGATAGAGAGGAAGATAGTTATGCCAGTCTGAAATACAGGATAGAGCATGACACCATTTCTTCGCGGAAGATTGTTATATTCAAAAAGGATTACGGCGAAGAAGACTTTGAAAAGGTAATTGGAAAATATATTCACTATACTTTCGACATGGAAGAAGAAACATTCGAAAACAGATTTGAAAGGAACAGAGAGTTGGAAAAATTTCTAAAATAAGCAGCAGATGAAACTAAAGAATGTCGATATAAAGGCTTTCAGGCTTTTTGGAGATGAGCATGTGAAGTTTGTAAACAGCCATTTCCCGGGAAAGGCATGTGCAGATTTTGTCACCATATATGCACCCAACGGATTTGGAAAGACCTCGTTTTTTGATGCCATAGAATTCTGCATGACCAATAACATAAAACGGCTTCACTTCCAGAATTTCAAAGAGAATGTGAACTACGACAAAGGCTTATCAGACCTGAGCAGTTTTATTCATAACCGAGAAATGCCAGATGTGCCTATCCAGATCAACCTTGGGTTAGTTGACTATGAAAAGGGAACTATTACGAAGACCGTGGATAAAGATCAGGAAATCAGCCTGCTGACACATGCTCCTGAAAACAAATTCTTTAGTCGAGCCATGCTGGCACAGGATTGGTTCTCTGAATTTCTGTCAGTACAGAAGGCAGATGCGCGTTTCAGCATTTTTATGGAGCATTTTCATGATTCTGAAGGGTTGTTGGAGTATCATGAAAAAATTAAAAAAGCTTTGGAAAGGCAAAAGTCGGAGGTGAAAGGACTGACAGAAGCAATTCGAAAGAAAACCAGTCAACTAAAGAATAATCTCGATGATACGATTATCAAGCAAATTGATGAAGCAAAAGAAAGTCTTGACAAGTTGAATCTGACAGTCGGGTGGAGACAAAAGATTGATGACAACGAAATAAAGACACTTGACTTTGAAGGAAGGAAACTGGAAACAATCGTATTGTCGGAGATTGAGAGTAATACGAAACAGGCAGATGCCCTTCGGCAGGTGGTGACAGGAGAAAATGACATAATAGCTTTGGACAGGCTGCAAAAGGTTTATGAAGATGTGAACCAATTGCGGTCAAAGATTGAAGCACTGAAATGTGTGATGACAAAGATTCGTAAACTGAAAAGTATTATTGCTCAAATAGAGAAATTAGAAAAGGCGAAGCATGATATTGAAGAAAAAGTAACGAATCTGGAATACCTGATAAGCCATTTCGTACAGTACAAGGAATGGCTAAAACTGATAGAAGAACAGAATGCCTTAATAACAAAAAGCAGAATAGAGCAAAAGTTGCTTGACGTTCTGAAAACGAAATACGCATCGCAACAGAAAGAACTTGGAGAGACACTTCAGGAATTGAAAAAGCAACTTGTTCAGGTAGAGAATAAGATAAAAGAACTACCCGAAAAGTATCAAAGATATACGGCTCTTCTGAAAGATAAAGACTCAGAAGAAAAGAAGAAACAGAGCCTAACATCAGATTTGGCTTTAAAGCAGAAAGAAAAAGCTGAGAAAGATGAAGTGTCGAAAAAATATGCTTCAATTCAAAGCCTCGTTACTACCAGGACGGTGACCAATGAAATAGAGGGGTATGAAGAACTGTCGAAGGTGATAAATGGTCACAATAGAAAAATAGACGAATTGAGCCATGCCCTGAAGGAGATAGAAAAATCCATCAACAAACAATCGGAATACCAAAACGAGGTACAGCAATTGCTGAATCATTCCCGAGAGATGGTAGAAGCCTTACGCTCAGGGGTGTGTCCACTATGTGGGCATGACTATAAGACGACAGAAGAATTGCTGGCCAAAGTTGCAGGGAGCAGTGCCATTTCGGACTCTTTGGAAATTCTCATAAAACGCAAGACAGAACTGGAAGACAACATTCAACAATGCAGACGTGATACTGATGAAGCCTATCAGAAACTGCAAAAGGCGGTGAGCGAGAAACTTGCCGCAGCAAGGAAGGCATGCGAGGAGAAAGAACAAGAAATCAAACGGGTAACGGAAGAACTGGCAAATTCAGAAAAACATATAGGTGAACTGTCAGTTGAATTAAAAGACTATCAAGAAGAGTACCAAGATAGAAGACAGGAGCAGGTAAGCCAGGCTTATCAGACACAACGAGATGAATTGGAAAAGAAAATCAGGGTGGAGGATGAAAAACTAACAACCCTTAGTAAGAGTGTTGCCGATAACGACCAAAGCATCCTGCGACTTCAGAAGACGATAGAAGATAGTGGAAATACTATTGCAGAGATACAGAAACGGGAAGAGTTCTCTGATTATCAAAAGAAACTTGGAGATGATACCGTTGATGACAATACGCCAGAACGTTGGGCTGAACAAATACAAGTAAAAAAGAAAGACCTAAGTGAGCTGGAAATTCAGAAGGCATCTGCGCTCGCTGAGCAAAAAGCATTGCAGGAGGCAGACCACATTTCTCTGGCAATGGAACCGCAGGTAGAAAGAGAACTGTCAGAAAAGACAAGCGAGTATAATGATATATCAGTGAAGTATTCAAGGACTATCACCCATATCAGAAACAATTGCAAGGTAGAGGATGTTGACATCAGTGTCGCTCCCAAAGAGATAGCGGAAAGGTTTAGTTCTGTTCAGCAAGAATTGAAACAACGTCAAGAGGCATGCGAGAAGAAGAGGACATCGCTACAGAATTACATTTCCCTGCTTGCGCTGGCATTGCAACTGAATGAACAGCGTAAAACAAAACAGCAGATAGAAGACCTGAATAAATCATTGACAAAAAGCATAGAGGACAAGAACGCTATTGAAAAGGAGATTAACGATTTGGAGAAGTACCTGACACAATATGTAGAGGGATTCTTCCAAGTAGATTTTATCAATAAACTGTATAATCAGATCGACCCGCATCCAGACTATAAAAAGGTTAAGTTCAGCTGTGACTTTAAGTACTCCCATCCCCGGTTGAATGTGAGCATGTTCAATACGAAAGGTGATGATGAAATTGTACCCAATCTGTATTTGAGCACTGCACAGGTGAATATTCTGTCTTTCTGCATTTTTATGGCCAAGGCTATGTTTGCCAAAACGGACAAAGGGGAAAGCTTGGATTGCATATTTATTGACGACCCCATACAGGCTTTGGATGATATCAATATTCTGTCGATGATAGACTTGCTGAGAAATGTGGCCTTCACGATGAACAAACAAGTGATTCTGACGACACACGACCAGAATTTCTTTGAGTTGTTGCAGAAGAAGATGCCGCAGGACAAGTTTAATGCATGTTATCTGAAACTGGAGGAAAGAGGGAAGTTTGAGAGGAAGGAGTAAGAGGGCATTGAAAGCTGTGCGGAAATTATGATGGGTAATGGTTATTTATGGCTTGTAGTATTCATAATTCGGAATAAATGCTTACGTTAATCGCAATAAGACCACTGCAGGGATGTGCAGAATATATTAGAAAATGCCTGCAAGCAGGGAATTTCTATTATTTCTGTGACCAGTTTGACATATCGAAGGATGGAGAAGTCAAACGGAACAGGGATAGAAGACCTGTTATACCTGACTTGTATCGGATAAATGGTGGTCATACGCATATATCGCTATCAGCAATAGTTGGCAAAAATGGTGATGGTAAAAGTACCATCGTAGAATTGATGCTGCGATTAATCAATAACTATGCACTCTGCGTAAAGGATTTAACACATGAGGATGTGAATCCAACAGTAGTGGTAAAAGGTGTTGTAGCGGAACTTTATTTCAGAATCAACGAAACGATATATAAACTCTATGATCATTATGGTGAGGGGCAGGTGAAGCTGCAGGTAGTAGCCAAGGTGGTAAGAGGAAAAGAAGTGGAGAAAGTGTATCATGGAGAATATGTCGACAGCTCAGAGCAATTAGCCGCAAATTTTTTCTATACCATGGTGTCAAACTTCTCGCACTATGCCTATAACATCTATGATTTCTGCAGAGAATGGACAAGTATAAAAGAAAAAGGCAATGATGATAACGAGAGGTGCTGGCTTTACTATATTTTCCATAAGAATGATGGATACAAGTCGCCACTGGTGCTGAATCCTTATCGTGATAAAGGGAATATTAACATCAATAATGAGGCATATCTGAATAGTCAGAGGTTATTATCTCTGTTTTTGGATGCGGAAGAGCCAGTAGGGGACAGACCATCGTTTAGACAATTGTCTGGTAAAACAGTGAGATATGTTGTGTTAGAAGATCCTGGAAAGTCGAAACTACAGCAAAAGACAATAATAGAGCATTTTATAGAATGTAGGCGAGACGAGTTGCTTGACAGGACAATCAGGACTACCAAGGAAATGGCAAGTGATTCTGTGAAAAAAGAAAGTCTAAAAGGTGAATGCTTACAACTAATGGAGCATATCCAGGCATGGTGGATACATTCTAATGAAGTTTTGTTGGACGCTATTAAGACATGGAACGAAGATACCATTAAGGCATTCAAGGAAAAATATGAAGATGCAGGATTCTTATCAGATAATTGCGATTTCGCTACTTGGCTTGAATTGGTGAGGTCAATAAATTTCGGAGACAAAGAGGACTATAAGCAAAGCCTTATAGAAGGACTCCTGCCTTATAAGATGTTTAATATGGCCCAATTGCAATTGGTTGGACTGATAAGATATGTCTGCGAATTGATGGGAGGTCGGGATGAGTCCTTTCTGCTAGAAGAGGATGTGTTCTATTTAACACCATCTGAGATTGCAAAACCATATGCCGAACTGACAAGAAAACAAAAATGTGAACACTATATTATCTATAAGATCATTGCCATCTTCGAAACTTATTTAGATGATTATAAGCGGCCTTTGAGAGGATATAAGAGTTCTGTCATCGGTCAGCGGGAAGTTCCTGATTCCTATGTGTCTGCTGCAATTAATAAATTATGGTATGATGTAAAACAGAATCCAACTCACATCCATCTGAAATTGAGGCAGGCTCTACATTATTTGAAGAATTATTTGATAAATGATAATTTTGATTTGTTCTCAAAGATAGACTTAGAAGCAGGGGAGGATGCTGTGAGAGTTGAAGAGACTTTAAACAGAAACGTCCCAAAGGATAAAAAGACGGAATGGCTGGTGTTGCCGTTGGACAGACTAAAGAAGAATATCGAAGATACAAAGAAACTGGAACAATTACCACCACCCATCTATCAGACTGATGTTATATTTGTGCCAGATGACAAACCAGAGGATGTGATACCTATGGAATCTCTAAGTTCTGGAGAGCGGCAAAGATTGGCATCACTGAGTTGTGTGATCTATCATTTGAGAAACTTGAATTCCAAGAAAAAAGAAGATGTAAAGTACAGAAACGTCAGTATTGTTCTGGAAGAGATAGAGTTATATTTCCATCCTGAGTATCAGCGAGAGTTTATTAAGGAGTTGATTGATATGATTGAACGCTCAGGTTTTAAAGAGATTGACAATATTCATATTCTGCTTGTGACACATTCACCGTTCATATTATCTGATATACCTCAGGGGAATGTGATGTTACTCAAGAAAGGTTGTGTGGCAGAGAATGGACAGAAGAAACAACTTACATCGTTTTGTGCTAATATCTACCAACTGCTTGACACAGGATTCTTTATGGAACGTGGGGCTATTGGCGAGTTTGCCAAGCATTATATCAATAGGATTGTTACCGGGTTGAATGCATGGTGGGAAAAGCGTAATGGTGGCGATGTGGACGAAAAGGTGTTGGAAGAATATCCAATTGGAAAACTACACGTTATGATCGATTTGATAGATGATCATGTGATTAGGGATTCTCTGATGAGCCGGCTGCACGAACTGACTGGCGAGTCACCGATAGATATGGAGATAGAAAGGCTAAAACGGCAAATTGCAGAACTTGAACTTAGAAAGGAAAAACGGGATGTGGTACCTCCAGAAACCAACTAAGAAGGAACTTGACGACTATGTGGAGTATATGTCGGACAAGGTGAAGAGTACTACAGATTATGCTGAGTTTAAGCCATATCTGGAGTGCGAAATCTTTGGGCATAGATATGATTTTGTTAAGATGCTGTTGAGGTCAGAGCCCCAATACCATATGGCATTAAACAGATTCTTGATGAATAGAATCTGTAATAATGGCAATCAGACTGAAGCAAAGAAAAATGACCTCAAGAAAGTATTCAATTATCAGAGTTTCATTTCAGCAGATAAAGATTTCTCGTATCGGCTGTCGAATTTAAAGAAGACGAATGCGTGCCCCTATTGCAATAGACAATATACATTGACTATCGAAACTGAAAGTGACGGTGTTTTTATGCATATTGCCAGACCTCATTTTGATCACTGGTATGGCAAGTCGAACTATCCGCTGCTTGCATTGAGTTTCTATAACCTCATACCGAGTTGCGCTGTATGCAACAGTTCCATTAAAGGGTCAGACTTTATGGATGTAGCCACTCATGTACATCCTTATTGCCAAAAATTTGGGTATGAACCACAGTTCAAGTTTAAGGCACTGTTTACTGGGGACAAAGATTTTATCCTCTATACAACCAAATCTCCATCACCACAAGAAGAAGCAATGAAGAAAGCTTTTTGTATAGAAGAGTGTTACCGTTACCATGAGAAGCTAGAGGCAAAAGATGTAGTTAGTTTGGCGGTGCAAAGACCAGATATTCATCAGCAGAGTATCATTAATGATATTTTGGCGGCGTTAAAGCATAAGGTCAGCTCCGATGAACTTATCAGGCGAATCTTTGGTATAGAGATTGAGGCTGCAAGACAGAATGACCGGCCAATGAGTAAGCTGAAGAAAGATTTACTGGAGCAGTTCCATGTGATATAGAGGGAAAGTATGTTTCATTATTTCTTTTATGATTAGTACAATTAAAGACTATGGTTTTGAAGTGAGGTCATTTTATAAACATGTTGCCGAATGTGGTTTTGCAAAATTCAATACTACCGAAGATGACACAAGACGAGAAGTGGATTGCAAGATATAACAAGGTGGTGACGTTTATTGAAACCAATAAGCGAAATCCTTCGAAGTATGACGCAGAGGAGAGAGGTGAATACGATACGTGGCTGAAGCATAATAGGAAGGTTTTGAATGCAGGGAAGATGAAGGCTGAGAGGGTGGAGAAGTTTAGAAAACTTCTGGAATTGACGGAACAGTATAAGAGAAAGAATCAATACCAGTAATGGATAAGGCCCTGCGGAAAACCGCAGGGAACGGTGGCTGGCCGCTATGGCATAGCTACAAACAGGACAAGAAGGGAAACTCGATGGGGAAACCATCGAGGGCGAGATAAACAAAAAGATAATAGGAAATGAGAAGGCTCTATCATTCGGAATACATGGGAATACCGGCTTACCTCATGGACTTTGGGCTCGGAGGTTTCCTGGGGGTACGGGAAAGGTGTGTCCGTAGGATTGGTGATGGAAGAGCTGAATATAAGTATGAGGTTTTATTAGGACGATAGGCCCTGCGGAGTGGTGCAGGGCTTGGCGGCTATCTCAATGGGTGAACCGTTGAGCACTGTTAGTATATGAGCATCCCCCGATTCAGCTTTTCGTGAGCTGGGTCGGGGGATGTCGCGTTTGGTCGGGGC
>ODAJ012101729.1_pt1 | contig 10719 bp, 10 predicted proteins | sample 1539241 | NCBI WGS metagenome assembly ODAJ01 (sample SAMN02144231, study PRJEB22623) | gut metagenome | biome: sheep rumen | host: Ovis aries | place: New Zealand
ATTCGCTGCCGCCAGAGGTGTATTCGGGAAATTCGCTATATTCGTTGTTGTAGAGATGTCGCAGTATGGCATCGCTACTCCCGAAACTTCAGGGCTCAGTCGATAATTAGTGGGGGTAAGCGTATATCATAGCGAGCTTCTGGGGTAATTGTTGCCCCAAACTCCACCTCATAGGATTTATATGAATGTCAGCCTCAAAACTGTCAAGCGTGAACCCTTTTATCAGCTCCGAGACGTTGTTGGAATACTCAACAATATCTTCAAGTCGTCCCTTATCTCTAGCTCTTTCTCTCATATATCAGTTTTTTGTCACGGTTGGCAGTTGCAGAAGCGTAAGGCCGAAGAGTTCCTTCTTCTACCAAATCGACTTCACGCCCTAACAATTCTTTCAAATCCATATACATCCCTCCCATCGTGAAAAGGGTGAATGGTTTGTCAGAACGGTCAGGTATGAAAAGTATGTCCACATCGCTTTCCGGCGTCTCCTCGCCCCGGGCAAACGAGCCAAAGAGCCATGCCTTCAACACGGGCTGCGTCTTGAAGTAGTCGGCTATCTGCTGTTTCATCAACTCTGTGCTCATATATTCTCCCTTTATGGTTTCCGATTGCAAATATAAACATTATTTCGGAAACGGCAATGAAAAAGGGAGAAAAAAACTCCTGCTGCTTCAGCGGGTTCATACTGCGGGATAGTTAATCTTCTTCAGGCTGTTGAGCAGTTCTACAACGGCATTGTATATGCGGTCGTTGAACAGCTGGTCTTTTTCTTCAATTCTCCCGTTCCTCCGTGTGTTCTGTCGGATTTGCAACCCGTTCCTCCGTGTGTTCTGTCGGATTTGCAATCCGGCAGCATTGTATATAAGAATTTCATTCCCCTTTCATTCCTCTTTCCCCGCATTACAAATGCTGATACTCAGATGCGGGCGGATTAATAAAATCCGCCCGAACAGAGGGAACAGAGGAACAGAGTTTTTTCTCCCACCCGTGCGAACGGCTTAGGAAAGAAATTAGAATAATTAGAATAATTAGAATAATTACCCGTTCAGCAGCCCACACTCCCTCGTTTTTAATAATAATGTGAAATTTCCAAAAGCTTGTGCGGCAGTCTCGGAATTTCTTTTTATCTTTGCAGATAAACTTAAGAAAAACTCATACCTATGCTATTTCAGAAAACAATTCTCAATAAATACAAGCAGGCTTTGCCCAAGGAAACTACCGCGCAACCGTGGCAAACCTACCAACAATATTTCCTCAACCAGGACATTCAGCAGAACATACTCCAGTCGAAGGAGGAGCAATTTCAGGAGGGATTTCTCCGGGAACTATTCGTGAAGGTGCTGGGCTACACGCTAAACCCATCGCCCGACTACAACCTTATTACCGAGAAGAAGAACGAGACCAACTCTAAGAAAGCCGACGGGGCCATTCTGCTCGACGGCAAGGTGATTGGCGTGATAGAGCTGAAAGACCACAAGACCACCGACCTCTCGAAGATTGAGGCACAGGCGTTCGGCTACAAGAGTCAGCACGTAGGCACGCGGCTGGTCATCATCTCCAACTTCGAGAAGCTGCGCCTTTACATTGATAACGCCGTGGAATACCGTGAGTGGAACCTGTTCACGCTCGCCGAAGACGACTTCCGCGAGCTCTATCTTTGCCTGGCTTGGCAGCAGGTGCAGACGGGCATAGCCTTGCGGATGAAATCGGAGTCGGTATCGTCGGAAGACCAGATTACCAAGGCGCTCTACCGTGACTACTCGCAATTCAAGCGCAAACTATTTGCCGACATCCTGAAGCTGAACCCAGCAGCCGAGGGCGTGGACGAGCGCGAGTGGCAGCTGCTGCTCTTCAAGAAAACTCAGAAGCTGCTCGACCGCCTGCTGTTTATCTTCTTTGCCGAGGATTGCGGGCTGCTGCCGCCCAACTCGATGGTGCAAATCATCGACCAATGGGAGACGTTGAAGGAACTGGATGCTTATGTGCCGTTCTACAACCGTGTAAAACTCTATTTCAATTATCTCGACAAAGGACATCAGGGCAAGAAATACGAGATATTTGCCTACAACGGCGGATTGTTCAAGCCCGACGAGGTGCTCGACATTATCAAGATTTCTGACGACCTGCTGGCTGAGCATTGCCGAAAGCTTTCAGAATACGACTTCGAGAGCGACGTAGATGTGAACATCCTCGGCCATATCTTCGAGAATTCGCTCTCGGAGATTGAGGAGGTGACGCAACAAATAAAAAACGGCACCAATTCTACCACCTCCAAACGCAAGCAAGACGGCGTGTTCTACACTCCCCAGTACATCACCAAGTACATCGTGGAGAACACCGTGGGCCGCCTCTGCGCCGAGAAGAAGCTGCAACTGAATATTGTTGAAGAAGAATACTTCAGCGACCGCCAGCGCCAGTTGCAAACCAAGAAGCGCCTGCTCGACCAGTTGCAACAATACCGCGACTGGCTCCTGCAAATCACCATTCTCGACCCCGCCTGTGGTAGTGGAGCCTTCCTGAACGCTGCCCTGCAGTTTCTAATGAAGGAACACAAGCTGATAGACGAGATGGAAACCAAGGTGTCGGGCTATTCCATTCAGTTCCAGGATGTGGAAAACAGCATCTTGGAGAACAACCTCTATGGCGTTGACATCAACGAGGAGAGCGTGGAAATTGCCCAGCTGGCCCTCTGGCTGCGTACCGCCAAGCCCCATCGCAAACTCAATTCGCTGAACCAGAACATCAAGTGCGGCAACTCCCTCATCAGCGACCCCGCCATAGCCGGCGACAAGGCTTTCAACTGGCAGGAGCAGTTCCCGAAGGTATTCGAGCGCGGAGGGTTTGATGTCGTGATTGGTAATCCGCCGTATGTACATCTTGAAAGCATTCTTGATACTTCCAATCAATTGGAAAAGGCAGGATATTCGACTTATAATAAAAGAGGCGACCTCTATTGCTTGTTTGTTGAAAAAGCTTTCCAATTAGCCAACACAAACGGAATAGTTTCCTATATAATGCCCAACAAGTGGCTACAGGCAGGTTATGGTAAAGAACTAAGAGCCTATTTCCTAAACAAACGACTGGAAAGACTTATTGATTTTGGCGATATACAAATATTCGAAGGCGCTACCACCTATCCCTGTATATTCATTGGAAGAAATTCAGAGCCAGCCAAACAAATGTGTGTGTCCGTACTTAAAGCAGCTGATGCACAAGATTTCAATCAGAATGTGAAGAACACGGAAGAGGTGTTCGAGCTTTCTCAATTCACCAGCGACACATGGGTTATTTCATCACAAAAAGAAAAAGCCATGTTGGAACGTCTTTCGTCTTGTCATCAAACTCTCAGAGACTTTATCGGAGGTGAAGCATACAGAGGTGTATTAACAGGACTTTCAGAGGCTTTCCTTATTGATGCCAATACATACCAAAGAATCGTCTCTGAGGACGAAAGAGCCAAAGAAAGAATCTATCCTTTCTTGCAAGGGCGGAATATCACTCCATACGGAAAACCAGAAGCTGTCAGCTATCTCATTTTGTTTGAGAAAGGCTGGACACAACGAGAGCAGACCTTCGATAATGAAACAGATGCATGGAACTATCTAAAGGCAGAATATCCTTCAATAGCCGAATGGCTTGAACCATTTGCTGAAAAGGGCAGAAAAAGAACCGACAAGGGAGATTTCTGGTGGGAGTTGCGAGCTTGTGATTATTACAATCAGTTCGCTAAGCCCAAAATTATGTATCAGGCTTTCCAAGTCAAGCCTTGTTTCATTTTCGACCAAGATGGATTCTATTCAAATAATTCTATGTGGTTTATTCCCACAGATTGCAAGGCGTTGCTTGCCATTTTCAATTCCCGTATGGGCTGGTGGCTGATAACGAAGTTCTGCTCACAAATACAGAATGGCTATCAGTTGATATGGAAGTATTTTAGCAAAATACCTATTCCAAATATTAGCAAAGACGACACTTTGTCTGCCCTTGCCGACACCATGCTCTCTTTAAACAAGCAGTTGCAGGAGAAGCGCAGCCGTTTCCTCCGTCGGCTGTCGGAGAATATGGAGGGCGTGAAGATAACAACGGCCCTGCAGACATTCGACCAGCTGGAATTCAAGGCCTTCGTGGCTGAGCTGAAGAAGCAGAAGATAAAACTCTCGCTCGCGCAGCAAGACGAGTGGGAAGACTACTTCAACCAATACCGCAACAACTGCCGGCAACTCTCTCAGCAGATTGCCCAGACCGACCGCGAAATAGACCTCCGCGTCTATCAACTCTATGGCCTTACAGAAGAAGAAATCAAAATAGTAGAAGGAACAAATTAAACGAAATTATGCTATTAGTAAGACCATTATTATACGAGGAGAAAACACTGGATGACTTCGATATAGACAATGAAGATTCTCTCTTCTTTAGGTTTTATAACCTACTTCTTAAAATGGACGGTACAAGAGTGACTGATCATGACGTTGAAAAAAAAATAACCAGCATGTTTAATGATGCGTGCTACATTTGTACAATTGCGTTGTTAATCAAACGACCAGAACTAAAATTGGGATACTTTAGGGAATTGACCAATCAGAAAAGGTTAATGGGTACATATTATAAAACAAATGAGGCTCGTGCAGATGCTGTACTCTCTATGGTATATTTTCTGCTTAAGTATTGTTCTGAAGGAAATAAAAATACTAGGAATCTGATGACTGTGATTGATACACATCTTAGGGAACGTTCTAATGACAGTTATGAAAGATATGAAGTTTTTTACCATTCATGTCAATCGTTTTGTACTATGCTCACCCCTGGTCTTTTTAACAAAAGAACCATTACAGCTGCTGTGTTAAAAAAAGAAGCTATAAAATGGCATGAGATAACTAACAACTATGACAAAGACAAATTGACGAGTTTAATACTTTTTTGGAAAGAGCCACAACAGCGTAATCTAATCATTGATGCAATAGAGGAAGAGGTTAATGCTTCTGTGTTTATTGATGATTTGCCCTTTTAGTTGATGGAGGAAAAATATGGGAAAAGATGGAATAATTGAACTGTTGGAATCATTGAGACTTCCTGAAGAGTCTCAAGTGAGAAAAGTGGCTGGCATTTATGAAGGCCAGACTATTACAAAAGAACGGGCCAGTCAAATAGATTGGATGAAGGAAACTAATAATTTCGACCTCAATACAATAAGTGAATTAGTAGAGAATATTGGAAAGAGTATAATAGAAAAGAAGATTGTGATAAAAGCAATCTATGATGCAATGAGGGCAACAGGTGAAATGTATAAAATCCCCTATAGTGTAGACGGGCTTCTTAACGACTTGTATAAAAAATATGATGAAAACGGCAGAGGACTTTGGCCTTCAATAGATGCGAATGAGTTAAGTCCGAGCCTTCGTTCTTTGTTTAGAACAAAGATGGATGAATATATGGCCGATAAACAGAACAATGATGAATCTTCAAGTAAGAATTCCGATGCATTATTGCAGCAAATAGAAGATTTAAAAGCTCAAGTCGAGGAGTTGAAGCAAGAGAACGCTTCAATGAAAGAACAAGCGGAAGAAAAGATTAACAAAGCCGAAGAACTTGACAAAAAACGTGTTGAAGAAATCGACAAATGGCACAGTTTATATGAATCGGCTATTGATGAAATAAATATATACAAACCAAGTCCTGAAGCAATAGCCGAAAATCCCCAAACTGGCTTGCCATGTTTCACAAATAAGCAATGGGGTATTTTTATACACGCCGTAGCAGAAATAACAGAAGCCCCCCACCCCCCAGCAAAAACAAGTTTGGGGGAGGTCGTAGAAAATATAGCTGGTTATAAGAAAAAGACAGCCAATCAAAATTTGAAAGGCTCACATAGTGATAAAGACAAAGAAACTGTAGCAAAGGCAATTGAAAGCAAACTACCCAATCTTGCAGCCAAAATTAGAAAGCTTTAGAAGATTGTAGCCCCCTACCAGCGCTTTTTGTAGCCCCCTACCTGAATTAATTCAATTTATTTTAGTATATATTTGTACCCGCATTTGGAAGTAATTCCATTTGCGGGTTTCTTGTTTTATAGCAATTAAGGAATCTTGAATAATATAGGTGCTCTTGGGGGTTCCTTTTCAAACGGAAGAAAAAATGGAGAACTTGTCGGATTCGGCAAAAACGATAGCTCAAAGTCAGTATTTTTGCAGAAACAAAACATAAGGTAAACCCACAGGGCGTAATTCTTATGAATAATGATAACAGTATAATGGTCGCATAAGGAGCGACCGGTTGAGCGAAGTGAGCGAAGGAAGACCTGCAGGTGAAAAGACGTCGATTTTGGAACTTCTTCCTCACGAACTCGACAAAATGAAGAAAGTAACTTTGATGGTGCCTGATGACAGGATGGCACTTTTGGAAGAACTGGCTAAGGCAATCACCGATGTGGAGATTGTCGAGGTTAAAGACGTGGAAGATATTGAAGAGTTCCAACGGAAATCGGCAATGGAAAGATTCGACTTTGCTCTTAAAGCAGTTGTTGCCGAGAAAGGAGTAATTGTGAACCTCTATGACTTTGCATGGATTTATACTGCGGTTCAGGAGGGAAGCGTGAAGGGTATAACGATGTTCAGCTCTGTCAATTCCTTTCGCAAGCACCTCAAAAAAATAGGGATTAAGAATGTACCATCCAACTCAACAATCTCTGACAAGGTCGTTTATCAGGATAAACCATTTCCCATTTGGAAATATGATTGTGACATAACAGAGGTAAAACGTAGAATTAATGTCGTGAAACGTTTTTTGTGCTTGTATAATAAAGGAAAATAGTCTATTCTTGGGAAGAATATTGGAAATAACAACCCATCTTGGAAAAATCATCGGAAACCAAGAATTCTTGTCATTTTCTATCCTGGAAAGCTTTTTATCTTTGCATTGCAGTCCCGAAAATCGGGGTTGCGGTGCTTGAAGTCTGGTGCACTGAAAAGGGCGGATGGCATCGAGGCGCGTCTCATCTTTTATTAATTCATTAATCATTTTTAAAAAAGATGCAGACAAAAATCTATTACGTAGTCTCGCAGACGGATGTGAGCTACGTTGCCTCTCAGAAGGCAGAAGGGGGCCAACTGGCCAAGTGTGTAATCAGACTCCGTGAGTTTGGTGGTTCTAAGTTCGGAAATGAGTACGTGGGTACCATGTTCGGCAATCTCGCTCAGTGCCGGTTTTACGAGGGCGACCTGGTGGCAGCTTCGCTGCGGTTCCAGGTGCACGAGGTGAACGGCGCCGTGTATCAGGAAGTAGTTGTAAACGATGTTGTAAAACTTCAAAACCGTTAAGCCATGGATAAGAGTATTTCAATTTCCGGTATGACCGTGATAACGGTGGATGAGAACCGCAAGGTGAGGAACATTCAGTTTCTGCCCGACGACGAGATGGCGCCTATAATGGAGGTGAGCAGCCACACGTACGGGTCGCTTCAGCAGTTGCGCAACGGGGCTTACGACTATGTGGTTTGCAGGCCTTTGAGAAGAGCACAGTCAACGCTGCTCCGCAAGGCGGCGCACGGCAGGATTTCGGCCACGAAGGACGGGGCCTACCAGCTGACGCTGAAGGTGTTCAAGCGCGAGGGTCTGGACGTGAAGGAAACGCTCACCCGTGAGGCCTTCGACCTGATTAACAATGTGAACTTCTAGGCGCTTGTTTCAGTTGTTTCAGTTTCAGACCGATTTCAGAGGTTCAGTATTATTACATACCCCCTTTCTTAAATCGTATAACTAATTAATTATTAATAAGTTATGTAAGAGCAGGGGATTTAATACCCCTTAAAAATCTTGGCTGAAACAACTGAAACTGAAACGACAGATTGAGCTAAGTATATTATTATTTTTCTTCTAAAAAGCAAAATATCAATGACTTACGATTTGACAAAACCAACAGCACCAAAGATGCCTAAGCTCGGAAAAGGGCTTGAGAGCATCAGACTTATCGCCTCTCAGATCTCTCCAGATATGCGTGAGGCTATCGTTCCGATGGTTTTTCCTGCTCTGGGAGCATACGTTAGTGGTTCGGAGTTTCAGTATGCCGACCTCACTTGGATGGAGATATGTGGTCAGATGGCCCACCTTGTTGCCGATTCGGGCATGGGTAAGGGGCAATTGACAGCATGCATTGAAACAATTATGCGAAAGCGCCGTGAGCATGATGAACAAGAGATGCAAAAGCTTGTTGTCTGGCAGAAAGCAGTCAAGACGAAAGGTGCAAACAAGGAGAAGCCCGTGCGCCCAGACGTCGCGTTTTTCTTTCCGCCTTCAGACGTCACCAATCCGGCATTCCTGCAGAACGCTATGGCATGTGAGCTTTGCGGTAACCATACCCAGTACTACAACATGACGGAAATAGAGATGGCCGACCGTATGTGTGGAGGTCACCGGCAGGTGAGCCAGACCATACGGAACATTTTTGACAAAATGCGGGGCGGTGCCCTTCGTGCTACTGCCGACGGCGTGACCGGCAACCCTATTCTACGTGTCAACATCACTTTCTCATCGACACCTTTTTCTGCCCGTAAGTTCTACAAATACGAGCTTTTCAACGGTGTTCTTGGCCGCATTGTCTTCTCTTTCAAGGCACGTCAGGAACGTAGCGGCAAAATTCCCCGCCATGGCAAATATGAAGAGGCTTTCATTAAGAAACTCGATGAATACATCGTCCGTCTGGAGGCTAGCAAGGGGCGCTTCATCATTCCGCAACTGAATAAGTTGGCTGACAAGATGGCTGCAGATATGGCTACCATTGCCGACCTGACTGATGACGACGTACTCTGGGACATGGGCAAACGTGCCATCATCTCGGCATGGAAAAACGGATGTATCCTCTACATTCTCAACGGGATGTGTTGGACTCGCGGCATTGGAGATATGGTTGAATGGCTTTGCTACAGGGACATTTGGAGCAAGCTTCAAGTATTTGGCGACATGCTGAAAGACGGTGACACAAGCACCTCGGAAGCTGCCAAGGCTGGGCCTAAGAATATGCTCGAAGACCTTCCCGACACCTTCAACGAACAACAGTTGGAAGCACTTCGCATAAGTGCCGACAAGTCCAAGGAAGGCACCAACCGGCAGTTGCGCGTATGGATGTATCGTGGCTTTATCGAGTACTCTGCCCAGACGGGTCTCTATTCCAAGACAAAGAAGTATCTCGACCGCAAGAGATGATGGCGCCAGCCCGCTCTGCGCGTGATGATGGCGCCAGCCCGCTCCGCACGAGATGATGGCGCCAGCCCGCTCCGCGCGTGATGATGGCGCAGCCCGCTCCCCTCCCTTCAAGGGGAGGGGCCAGGGGTGGGGTCTGTAATTTCCCTGCACAGAGCAAGTTAGAGACCCCACCTCGGCCTTCGGCCACCCCTCCCCTTGAAGGGAGGGGAGCGGCTGGCGCATCGGGGCAATTGATAATTCATAATTCATAATTCATAATTCATAATGATGGATAAATATGAACTTCAGAAGCTCCGCGACCTCCCTATTGAGGGGGTCGCAGAGCGGCTAGGAATGCAGGTGGTGAGGCATAAGAGCCTGTGCCCGTTCCACGACGACCACCATGCCTCGCTCTCGTTTTGCACGCGCAGGAACACGTTCCGATGCTTTGCGTGCGGGGCGCACGGGGGAACTATCGACCTCGTGATGCGACGGCTGAACATGGGGTTTAAGGAGGCGTGCAGGTGGCTAGGCCTCTCCCCCGACCCCTCCCCCGTAGGGAGGGGAGAAGGAAATGGAGAAACTTCTTCAAGCGCCATAAATGGAGTAACTTTAAAAGCCTCCCCTTCGGGGGGAGGTTTGGAGGGGGCATTAAAAGCCTCCCCTTCGGGGGGAGGTTTGGTGGGGGCATTAAAAGCCTCCCCTTCGGGGGGAGGTTTGGAGGGGGCTCGCTACGCCCGCTATTTTGAGCATCCTTTTTTGAACGATTCGGCCCGGCGGTTTCTCTTCTCGGAGCGGCATTTGGATGAGCGGGTGGTGCGCTGGTGCAGGCTGACTTCGTGGAAGGACCGCCGGGGAGTGGCGTGGCTGCAGACGCCCTATTACGACCGCGAGGGCCGTCTCACGGGCGTTCAGAACCGCAACCTGGTGAGGGGCGCCTGGCCGCGTTTCCGCTTCCCACAGGGCTCGGAATGCGGCATCTACAACCTGCCCGTGCTCAACCTGCTGCGCCCCGGCGAGCCGCTCTTCATTGCCGAGGGATGCTCCGACTGCTGGGCCCTGCTCTCCGCCGGACACAAGGCCATCGCCATCCCATCGGCCACCCTGCTCAAGCGCAAGGACGCGGAGCTGCTCTCCTCGCTCCACTCGCAGCTGGCCACTCCTTTCCACATGTACCCCGACCGCGACGCGCCCGGCGAGCGCCTCTTCCTACAGCTACGCCAGCTGCTGCCCAACCTGGAGCACCACCAGCTGCCCCCCGACTGCAAGGACTTCAGCGAGTACTATCTGAAGAAGCCCCCACCAAACCTCCCCCCGGAGGGGAGGCTTTTGTAGTTACTCCTATTATCGTGCTTTATGCTCGCGGAACGTTGGTTTATGCTCGTAAAGCATGGGTTTATGCTCCTCTGTGCGAGGGTTGTGGGGAGAATTCTCTGTGCGGAGTTGTGGGGAGAATTCTCTGTGCGGAATCTCCCCGCCCCTCTTTAACTTTGCAGCATGAATAGAGAGTCCTTACGAACTCTTAAATTATTTAACGTTCAATTAAACG
>ODAJ012191102.1_pt1 | contig 10718 bp, 8 predicted proteins | sample 1539241 | NCBI WGS metagenome assembly ODAJ01 (sample SAMN02144231, study PRJEB22623) | gut metagenome | biome: sheep rumen | host: Ovis aries | place: New Zealand
TGATCGAACATAATAAACTGATCTATCGTCTGGCAAAAACGCTGGATAAGCCCTGCGTGGCAACCTGCGATTCCCATTTCCTGAATCCTGAAGATGCAAAGACCCGTGCGATCCTGCAATACAGCCAGGGCTATAACGACGCTGACATGCAGGCGCCCCTGTATTTCAGAACCACAGAAGAAATGCTGGCCGAGTTCGATTATTTTGATAAGGAGACGGCCTATGAGGTCTGTGTTACAAATCCGAATAAGATTGCGGACCAGATAAGCCGCATCAAACCGATTCCTGACAGAGATCAGTTATATTCGCCCATACTTCCCGGAGCGGAAGAGGAGATACAGACATTAAGCTATGAAAAGGCGCACCGGTATTATGGGGATGTATTGCCGAAAATCGTAGAAGACCGGCTGAAAATGGAACTGGATTCCATCATAAATAACGGATATGCTGTCCTGTATGACATTGCCCATAAACTGGTAAAACATTCCATGGATGAAGGATATCTTGTCGGCTCCCGTGGTTCAGTCGGCTCCAGCTTTGTGGCATGTATGACAGACATTACGGAAGTAAACCCCCTGATTCCTCATTACCGCTGTCCAAAGTGCAGACATACCGAATTTTTCGAACATAACGAATATGCCAGCGGGTTTGACCTGCCGCCAAAAGCCTGTCCCCAATGCGGAACCGATATGGTTCGTGACGGTCACAATATTCCTTTTGCCGTCTTTATGGGGTTTCATGGAGATAAGGTGCCTGATATCGATCTTAATTTTTCCGATGAATACCAGCACAGGGCACATAAATACACGGAAGAATTATTCGGGCGCGACAATGTCTGCCGGGCCGGTACCATTGCAACCGTAGCGCCTAAAACCGCCTGGTCCTATGCAAAAAAATATTTTGAAGAGCACAATATCCCGGCCCATCCGGCTTATGTGGAAAGCTTTATCGCAGGACTGAACGGTGTGAAACGTACAACCGGCCAGCACCCGGCCGGTATCATGGTCATTCCGCGGGATATGGACATACACTACATCACTCCCATGAGTCGGCCGGCCGATGACCGGAACAGTAAGATCATTACGACACATTATGATTATCATTCCATCAATGACCGTCTGGTAAAACTGGATATCCTGGGCCATGTTGACCCTACCATGATCAAACGTCTGGAAGAATTTACCGGGATCCATGCCATGGATATTCCGGTAGGGGATCCGGAAACCATGTCTATTTTTTCATCGACCGATGTACTGGGAGTAACGCCCGAACAGATCGGTACCAACGTAGGTACACTGGGTATACCCGAATGCGGTACCCGCTTTACGCTGGATATGATCCACGACCTGAAGCCGAAGCTGTTCAGCGACGTAGTCCGCGTATCAGGATATTCCCACGGAACCAACGTATGGATCGGCAATGCAAAGGACCTGATCGAATCCGGGCATCCTGTAGAACAGACGATCTCAACCCGTGACGATGTTATGACATCCCTGATTGCCCGGGGCGTGGACCCTGCCATTGCGTTTAAAACAATGGAATACGTGCGGAAAGGAAAGGCTGCCAAAAAAGGACTGGAACCTGCCATGCGGGACGCCATGGAAAAGGCGCATGTGCCGGAATGGTATATGAAATCCTGCGAAACCGTCCAATACCTGTTCCCCAAGGCACACGCGGTAGCCTATGTACTGAACGCATACCGGATCGCCTATTGCAAAGTTCATTATCCCCAGGCGTATTACGCTGCATATTTTTCCCAGCGGGCAGACGTTGACGCGACCATTATCGCCAAAGGTGAAGCGTACATCCGGCAGTTCATAAAAAATGTGGACCTGCAGGGAAAGGAAGCAAAAGCAGTAGATAAGGAAACTGTGATTTATCTTCAGCTGGTCCTGGAAATGCTTGCCAGAGGATTTGAATTTTATCCCATCGACCTGTATAAATCACATTCGGTACAGTTCCGCCCCGAAGGGGAAAAGGGGATCCGCATACCATTATGCTGTCTTCCGGGGGTCGGGAAAGGCGTGGCCCGTACACTTTACCTGACAGTAAGCAATGCGGGACGTCCATTTATTTCTCAGGAAGATCTTCTTTCCTGTTGCCGCATTAAAGAACAGGAGATAACGGAAAAAGCTGCCAAAGGAGCAGAACTGCCGCCGGAAGAAGACGGGTTAGGCCATGTAGGGCAGTCCGCCCTGGATGCGCTTGAGGTATACGGAGCCCTAGGCGATTTGCCGGCCAGCAATCAGATGGAACTGTTTTAACTGATTAAACAGATTTTTGTAATATTTTTTACATAATCTTTCAAAAATACTTTTCTTTTATGTTTTTTAATGTTATAATATGTTAGGAAAATTTATGAAGCTTGTAGAAAGAGTGGGTGCAAAACCCGCTCTTTCGTTATATTGGAATCATTTAATGATCATAAACGGATGCAGGCAGAAAAACAGAGAATATGACGGGAAAGGATTAAGCAGATTGCAGGGAGTGAACAAATGAAGCGTGAAGAAGTCGAAGCATTGATAGCAGAGCTGGTGACACCTATACTGGCAGACACTGATATTTCTCTGGCCGATGTTGAATATGTGCGTGAAAAAGACTGGTATCTCCGCATATTTATCGATAAACCCGGAGGAATCGAACTTGACGATTGCCAGTATGTCAGCGAGAAACTGGCAGAGCTGCTGGATGAAAAAGACCCAATAAAAGACAAGTATTATCTGGAAGTCTCTTCACCGGGAATTGACCGTCCGTTAAAAAAAGACAAGGACTTTGAAGCTAATTACGGGAAAAAAATCGACATCCGTTTCTTTTCTGCGTGGGAAGGTGTCAAAGAACTGACAGGAACCCTTGTATCCCATACGGATAAAGAACTGGTGATTAAAAAAATTAACAAAGGCAAAGAAGATAAAAATCCGGTGACTATAGATCGCGCCTTGGTCGCATTGGTCAGACCGCATATCGATTTTTAAGGAGGAGCAGAAAAAGTGAATTCTGAATTCGTTCAGGCAATTGAAGCATTAGGAAAAGAAAAAGGGATCAATCCTGAAATCTTATTTCAGGCAGTAGAAGAAGCAGTAGTCAGCGCGTACAAAAAGAATTACGACAGTTCCCAGACCGTCCGTGTCGAATTATCAAAAGGCACAGGTGAATTTCATGTATTCGAACAGAGAAAGGTAGTAGAGCAGGTCGTAAGGCCTCACGACGAAATTTCCCTTGAAGAAGCACTGAAAATCAACCCCGGTTATATACTGGGGGACATTGTGGAACAGGAAGTATTCCCGAAAAATTTCAGCCGCGTGGCTGTACAGAACGCAAAACAGATCATTCTCCAGCGTATCCGGGAAGCGGAACGGAATATGGTCTACGATAAATTTTCAGAGCGTGAAGATGATATTGTTAACGGAATCGTCCAGCGCGTTGAACGGGGAACGGTCTACGTGGACCTTGGCTCAACGGAAGGGCTGCTTATGGCAAACGAACAGGTCCAGGGAGAACGGTATCTGCCACATGACCGTATGAAATTTTACATTATCGAGGTCAAGAAGACAGGTAAGGGACCCCAGGTAATGCTGTCACGCACCCATCCGGGCCTTTTGAAACGACTGTTTGAACTGGAGGTACCCGAAATCCATGACGGCATCGTGGAACTGAAATCCATTGCCCGTGAGGCCGGGATGCGTTCCAAAATTGCAGTTTTCTCTAACGATGAAAAGGTGGATCCCGTAGGAGCTTGCGTAGGACATAAAGGAATGCGCGTTCAGAATATCGTCAACGAACTTCGCGGTGAAAAGATCGATATTATCAAGTTTAATACAGACCCTGCCCAATATGTTGCCAATGCCTTATCACCTGCCCAGGTAATAAGTGCTGTTGCCAGCGAATCGGAAAAAATCTGCCGCGTGGTCGTTCCGGATTTCCAGTTATCCCTTGCAATAGGAAAAGAGGGACAAAATGCCAGACTGGCCGCAAAGCTGACCAACTGGAAAATAGATATCAAACCGGAGTCAGATGCTGAATTTGAAGATCCGGTCCAGGAAGGGAGCGGTGAACAGGCGTGAAAGTAAAAAAAATCCCTCAACGTAAATGTGTGGGGTGCGGAGAAATGAAGCCGAAAAAAGAGCTGATCCGCGTAGTCCGTTCTCCCGAAGGGGAAATTTCACTGGACCTGACCGGAAAAAAAGCCGGCCGCGGCGCTTATGTATGTCCGGATAAAGAATGCATTTCCAAGGCATATAAAGGACACCGTCTGGAAAAAGCGCTGGAAAAACAGGTAAACGAAAGCGTTTACAAGCGGCTTTTGGAGGAATTGAACCATGGCTGAAAAAGATGTAGCCGGTGTTCTTGGACTGGCACAAAAAGCCGGGAAACTTTCTTCCGGGGATCTTGGCGTAAAAGAGGCTCTGGCAGACGGCAAGGTAAAACTTCTTCTGATTGCCTCTGACTCGTCTCCGAATACTGAAAAAGAGCTGCGGTTTCTGGCCGGAAAAGCTGATGTTACTGTAATTCAGTGTATGAAACGTTCCGAGCTGGGACTCTGTATAGGCAAAGCGCCCAGAGCTGCTGTTGCTGTACTGGATACAGGCTTTGCCGGACTGATTATAAAAAAGATGAACGTGTGATATATGTCTGGAGGTATTGAATGGGGAAGAAACGAATTTTTGAAATAGCAAAAGATTATGGGGTTAAAAGTACCGAGATAATAAAATTACTGGCAAGTCATAATATATCCAAAACAAATTTCAGCAACGCGGATGACAGTGATATTGCCATTATAAGTGCTGCATTCAGCGGTAAACAGAACTCAGCCAAAGCAGATAAGCCGCAAAACAAAGAGGCGACTCCAAAAGCCAGACCATCCGAGAATCCGGTTCCCGGAAAAGCCAAGCCCGTTAAAGTTGAACGGCCCTCCATGATCGTAAAGCCGGTTATCATGACCGTAGAAACAAATGCAGAAGGAAAAAGCACGATTACACACAACGCGCTTCAAAAAGACAAGTCTGTAAAACCAGCTGCACCTGCTGCTGCAGAACCGAAACAGGACCCTTCCGCGATTCGTACCGCTACGGTTCCTGCACCTTCTAATGACGGAAAAAACAAATACCGTAATGTTCCGAATAATAAAAATCATGCAAACAAAGCTGTAAAACCGGAAAATGGAAATAACACCGATTCCGGATCACAGCAAAAGCCTGCCGTGAAACCGGTTGCTAACGTACAACCCAATCAGAACGCAGGAATAAATCCTTCCCAGAATCGTACAGAAGCCGGACACCCTTCCAATGCACGTCAGGGCCAGGGCCAGAACTTCAACCGACAGGGCAGCGGCTTTGGCGGTAACCGTAATCAGGGCCAGGGCCAGAACTTTAACCGTCAGGGCGGCAGCTTTGGCGGCAACCGTAATCAGGGTCAGGGCCAGAACTTCAACCGACAGGCCAGCGGATCTGACGGCAACCGCAGTCAGGGCCAGGGTCAGAACTTCAACCGTCAGGGCGGTAGCTTTGGCGGTAACCGTAATCAGGGCCAGGGCCAGAACTTCAACCGTCAGGGCAGCGGCTTTGGCGGTAACCGTAATCAGGGTCAGGGCCAGGGTCAGAACTTCAACCGTCAGGGCGGTGGTTTTGGCGGCAACCGTAATCAGGGTCAGGGCCAGGGTCAGAACTTCAACCGTCAGGGCGGCGGCTTTGGCGGCAAAGAACGCATGGATAAAGATGCCTCCCAGGGGAATAAATTTGGCGGCAATCGTCCGGCAGGCCGGAACAATGCTCAGCCCAGAAAACCCGCAGCAGGTGCTTTTGAAGAGATGCCCAGGGGAAAAGAAAGCCGCGAAAAATACAACAAAAAGCACGAAAAACAGATCAAAGGTTCTTATGCCTCCCGGGACAGCAGGCCGATGCGCAGTGCCGACCATATGCGTCCTGCCAAGCATCAGAAAACAAAACAGGTAACCGGCGCCCGTCCTGAACAGCATACGACGGTCGTCCGTCCCACCATGGTCCAGATTGCCGAATCCATTAACGTTCAGGAATTTGCGAAGCTCATCAAGCGGGAAGTGGCTGAAGTGATCAAAAGTCTGTTCCTGTTAGGCGAAATGGTTACGATCAATCAGGATATTGACTTTGATACCGCAACTTTAGTTGGCACGGAATTCGGTGTAGACGTACAGCCTCTTCCGCCTGAAGAGGATCCTACAGAAATTCCGGAAATTGAAGATAACCCGGAAGATCAGGTGATCCGTCCTCCGGTCGTTACGGTTATGGGCCACGTCGATCACGGTAAAACGTCACTGCTTGATGCCATCCGCAAGACCCATGTGACCGCAAAGGAAGCAGGCGGCATCACCCAGCATATAGGCGCATATACCGTCAATGCAAACGGGAAGAAAATCACCTTCCTTGATACGCCCGGCCATGAAGCTTTTACGGCCATGCGTGCCAGAGGGGCCCAGTGTACTGACATTTCCGTACTGGTAGTTGCAGCCGATGACGGCGTTATGCCCCAGACGGTGGAAGCCATCAACCACTCCAAAGCTGCCGGAGTTCCGATTATCGTAGCTATCAACAAAATGGATAAACCGGCTGCCAATCCGGAGCATGTAAAACAGCAGCTTTCCGAAATGGAACTGATTCCGGAAGACTGGGGCGGGGATACGATCATGGTTCCTGTATCGGCCCATTCCCACGCAGGAATTGACGACCTGCTGGAAATGATCCTGCTCGTAGCGGAAGTGAAAGAACTGAAAGCCAATCCGAAACTTCCTGCACATGGTACCATTGTAGAAGCCAAACTGGACAAGGGCCGCGGACCGGTAGCTACCGTTCTGGTACAACGGGGAACCCTCACCATCGGCGACTATATTATTGCCGGCACAGCCCACGGGCGTGTTCGTGCCCTGATCAATGACCGGGGAGAAAAAGTCCGCAAAGCCGGTCCTTCCACTCCGGTTGAAGTACTGGGCCTGAACGAAGTTCCCCAGGCCGGTGATATACTGGATACTGCAGATGAAAAGACTGCCCGCAGCGTTGCGGAGAAACGTATCGCAAAAGCAAAAGCGGAACAGCAGAAGGCCGCAAAGGTATCGCTGGATGATATTTTCAGCCGTATCAAAGAAGGCGAGCTGAAAGAACTGAATATCGTCGTCAAAGCAGATGTACAGGGTTCAGTGGAAGCCTTGTGCGCCTCTCTGGTAAAAATCCAGAACGAAGAAGTCAAAGTATCGGTCGTTCATTCCGGCGTAGGCGCTATCAATGAATCGGACGTAATGCTGGCATCTGCTGCCAATGCTCTGATCATCGGGTTTAACGTCCGTCCGGATGCCAATGCACGTAAAGTGGCAGAAACCGAAAAGGTCGATATCCGTCCGTACCGTGTAATTTATGATGCAATCAACGATGTGGAAGCTGCCATCAAAGGTATGCTGGCCCCGAAATTTGAAGAAGAGATCATCGGTCGTGTTGAAGTACGGCAGGTTATTACCATTTCCAAGATGATCATCGCCGGCTGCTATGTAACAGAAGGCAAGGTAACAAATAATGCAAAGATCCGCGTAATTCGCGACGGCATCGTAATCGCAGAGGACGAAATGGAATCCCTGCGCCGCTTCAAAGACGATGTAAAGGAAGTGGCTTCCGGTTACGAATGCGGCATTACCCTTGCAAAATTCCATGATATTAAAGAAGGCGACCAGTTTGAAGCCTACACCATGAAGGAAGTAGCGCCCCAATAAGTCGGATTGACAGGTGAGTTATGGCCAGATTACGAGTTGAAAAAGTGCAGGAAGCAATCCAGCACGAAATTTCCAGTATGCTGTTGCTGGACATCAAGGATCCCCGCATCAAACTGGTTACCGTTACGGGTGTCAACCTTACAGACGATATGAGCCAGGCCAAAATCTACGTAAGCCTTTACGGTACTCCTGAAGAACAGGAAGAAGCCTGGAAGGCGTTAAATAAGGCAAAAGGCTTTCTCCGTACAGAAATCGCAAAACGGATACGGCTTCGTTTTGCACCGGAGCTGATACTGGAAAAAGACACGTCATGGGAATATGGCGCCCATATAGACCGGTTATTGCGGCAGATCAAAGAAAATGAAGGAAACAAAGATGAGTAAGAACTGCACATTGGCGGAAACAGCTAAATTGCTGAAAGAAGCTGGGAAAATGGTGATCGTCAGCCATATCAGCCCGGATGGGGACACGCTGGGTTCCTCCCTGGCGCTGGCTCACGCTCTTCGCATGCTGGGCAAGGAAGTTATGCTGAATGTGGACGATGATATCCCGTCTGTATTTTCTTTCCTGCCAGGCATTGGGGAATACATGCGCTTTGCCCCCGATGATTCTGTACCGGCGGATCTTCTGATCGTAATCGATGCAAGTTCCGCCGACAGGGCAGGCAACGCGATGAATGTCGTGAAAGCCCGTTCTGTTCTTAATATAGACCATCATAAAACGAATACGCATTTTGCTGACTATCTGTATCTTGATTCCGACGCTGCAGCAACGGCAGAAATTATTTACAGCCTTTTACTTGAATTAGGTACGGAACTGAACACAGAGATCGCTACCTGCATTTACGAAGGCCTGTATACGGATACCGGTTCTTTTAAATATTCCAACACAACTTCCAGAACATTATCCATTGCATCCGCTTTACTTACATATGGAGTAAATCCAAGCCTCATTTCCGATAACATGGAAGTGAAATCCCGAAGCCAGGTGGAAATGCTGGGAAAAGTTCTTGAGACGCTCACTTTCCTGCGGGATGGTAAAATCGCTTATGTTGAGGTTGCGCCGGAACTGTATGACTACAATGTAGACACCGACACCTTTGTTTCTTACCCCCGTTATATTGAGGGGGTAGAGGTGGCCCTTCTGTTTAAACAGGTAGAAGAGAATCTGACAAGAGTAAGCTTCCGATCCAAGCAGGTCGATGTTGCAAAAATCGCTTTATCCTTTGGGGGCGGTGGCCATCAGAAAGCTTCCGGCTGCAGCATCCACGCACCGCTGAAAGAAGCGGAGTCTATCGTTCTGCCGGTAGTGGAGGAATTATTCCCATGACGTCAGGAATCGTGAACGTCCTTAAGCCTCCGGGCCTTACGTCCCATGACGCAGTAGCGAGAATACGGCGTATATACGGAGAAAAGAAGGTAGGCCATGCCGGCACTCTTGACCCGGACGCCGCAGGAGTTCTGCCTGTGTTTATCGGCAAAGCCACCAGGCTTTTGGAATATGCTTCTGTAGGAACGAAAGGGTATCGTGGGACCGGCATCCTGGGAGTCAGGACAGACACTGGCGATGACAGCGGTAACGTGCTGGAAAGAATGCCTGCAAACATTACAGAAGAACAAATGAACCAGGCCTTACAGCAGTTCCGCGGTAAAATATCACAGGTTCCTCCCATGTATTCCGCTTTGAAAATCCAGGGCAAAAAGCTCTATGAATATGCGCGGCAGGGCCTTGTTCTTGAACGTGCAGCCCGTACGGTGGAGATTATCAGCCTGTCGCAGGTGTATTTCCGAAATCCGTATTTCTGTATTGATGTGGAATGTTCAAAAGGTACGTATATCCGGACACTTCTGGAAGATATTGCCGCTTCAGTGGGTACCTGTGCCTGCATGTTGTTTTTGCTTCGGACGAAGGCCGGGGATTTTACGATAGAAGATTCCTTTACGCTGGAAGAGATCGAAACTGATCCGGATGCGGCGCTTCTTCCGCCGGAAACAGCGGTTACCCGCCTGCCTGTAATTACAGTGAATGAATTACAGGCTTACCGTATCACCAACGGTGTAAAAACTACGGTACAGGGAACAGCGCCAGGGCAGTACAGATTGAATTACGGAAATATATTTTTAGGCGTGGTTTCGGTGGAAAACGAAATCATAAAACCTGAAAAAATACTGGTCCAGATTAACGGAAATATTGACCAGTTGAAACATTGATTAACAGGTTTGCTGTAAGGCGGGCCCGATTATTTAAATAACCGCAACGTGATCATCAGACAGATTAATTATGGAAATTGTCAAGCATTTATATCCAGATAAAAAAGAAACAGAAATATACAGCCGGCAACCCTGCGTTATTGCCATGGGAACCTTTGACGGACTCCACAGAGGACACAGGGACGTAATTGATGCGGCAGCATCCTACGCTGCGGAGCACGGCCATCGCCTTGCTGTATTTACCTTCAGCAACCATCCCTATGCCGCGATCCGTCCTTCCGCAATTCCCCAGTCGCTGATTTCCCCTGAAGAAAAGGTGAGGCTGCTGGACCGCTGGGGCGTTGACCTGCTGATCGATGTTCCTTTTAACAGACAGTTATCCATGTTGTCCCCTGAAGCATTTCTGGAAAAGCTGAAGCAGTTCCGTTTTACCTGCCTGGTCTGCGGCGCTAATTTTTCTTACGGCTTTCAGGGAACGGGTAATACGGAAACGCTGAAACAGGCCGCGAAAGAGCAGGGATTTGATTTAATCGTCAGACCGCTTCTTGAATATAAAAACAAAGCAATAAGCAGTACAAGGATACGCCGGGCCATTGCAGAAGGCAACCTTCGTGACGCGGAAAATATGTTAGGACGCTTCTGCAGCGTACAGGGCATCGTCCATAAAGGATTCCAGAGGGGCCGAAAGCTCGGTTTCCCTACGGCAAACCTGTATGTCAGCAGAAACGGAACGGCCCTGCCGCCTTCCGGTGTTTACGCCCTGCAGGTTCGCGACGGCGATA
>ODAJ012110360.1_pt1 | contig 10708 bp, 7 predicted proteins | sample 1539241 | NCBI WGS metagenome assembly ODAJ01 (sample SAMN02144231, study PRJEB22623) | gut metagenome | biome: sheep rumen | host: Ovis aries | place: New Zealand
GCAACAACGAAGAGATACCCGACGAGTCGCAGTTTGCACTCACGAACATCACCCACCCCATCATAGCGGTGAACTTCATCTGCTCTAACCTGCCGTTTGAAATCGACGACAAGATGCACCTGCTGCGCGCCACAGACCTCAAGGAGCGACTGTTCAGGCTGCTGAAGGTGCTCAACAAGGAAACGCAATTCCTGAAAATAAAGCACCGCATACACTCCAAGACGCGCGAAGACCTTGACGAGCAGCAGCGCGAATACTTCCTGCAACAGCAGATTAAGAACATCAAGGAAGAGCTGGGCACAGGCGAAGGCTCGCCCGAACGAAAGGAACTGCTCGAGAAAGCCGAGAAGAAAAAGTGGCCCGAGGAAATAAAGGCAGTGTTCCAGAAGGAGCTGAGCAAGCTCGACACGCTCAACCAGCAAAGCCCCGACTACAGCGTGCAGCTTGGCTACCTGCAAACGATGGTGAGCCTGCCATGGAACGAATACACCAAAGACGACTTAGACCTCAGCCGAGCCAAGAAAATCCTCGACCGCGACCACTACGGCATGGAGAAGGTGAAGGAGAGAATACTCGAGTATATAGCCGTATTGCAGCTCCGCGGCAACCTCAAATCGCCCATTCTCTGCCTCTACGGCCCTCCGGGCGTGGGCAAGACGAGCCTCGGCAAGAGCATTGCCACGGCCCTGAAGCGCAAGTACGTGCGCATATCGCTCGGCGGCCTGCACGACGAAGCTGAGATACGCGGCCACCGCCGCACCTACATTGGAGCCATGCCGGGACGCATCATCAAGAGTATTCAGAAGGCAGGTTCATCGAACCCGGTGTTCATACTCGACGAAATAGACAAGGTGACGCAGCACACACACAACGGCGACCCCTCGTCGGCTATGCTCGAAGTGCTCGACCCGGAACAGAACAACGCCTTCCACGACAACTATCTCGACGTGGACTACGACCTCTCGAAGGTGCTGTTCATTGCCACCGCCAACGACCTGAACACTATTCCGCGCCCACTGCTCGACCGCATGGAGCTCATCGAGGTGAGCGGATACATCACCGAGGAGAAAACGGAGATTGCCAAGCGGCATCTCGTACCCAAGGAACTTGAGAACACCGGCCTCGACACCTGTCAGCCGAAGATAAAAATCAATAAAGCCGCACTCGAAAAAATCATCGAGCAATACACGCGGGAGAGCGGAGTGCGCCAGTTAGAGAAGCAAATCAACAAGATTATGCGCAAGCTGGCATACAAGAAAGCACTCGAAGGCGAGCTCACCACTACCAGCCTGCAGCCTTCAAACATTGAGGAGATACTGGGCAAACCGCCTTTCTATCGCGACATCTACCAAGGCAACGACTATGCCGGAGTGGTGACAGGACTGGCATGGACGAGCGTTGGAGGCGAGATACTGTTCATTGAGACCTCGCTGAGCAAGGGAAAGGCTGGCAAGCTGACTCTCACCGGCAACCTCGGCGACGTGATGAAGGAGTCGGCTGTGATAGCTTTAGAGTACGTGAAAGCACACATCGACAAGCTCGGTGTGGACTACAGGCTGTTCGACCAGTGGAACATACATATCCATGTGCCCGAAGGAGCCACCCCGAAAGACGGCCCGTCGGCAGGCATAACAATAGCCACGAGCATCGCCTCGGCCCTCACGCAGCGCAAGGTGAGGAAGAACACCGCCATGACCGGCGAGATAACGCTGCGCGGCAAGGTGCTGCCCGTCGGTGGAATCAAGGAGAAGATACTCGCCGCAAAGCGTGCCGGGATAACCGACATTGTGATGTGTCAGGAAAACAAGAAAGATATTGACGAGATACCAGAGAAGTACCGCACAGGGGTAGAGTTCCATTACGTTGAGAATATACAGGAAGTGTGGGACTTCGCACTTACCGACGAGCTTGTGAAAAACCCTGTCGACCTTTCCATAAAAGAGAAAAATGACGTTCAAGATACTGCAAAACGACCCGAATAGCGAGGCTCGGACGGGACTGATAAGCACAGCCCACGGAGAAATAAAGACACCTATCTTCATGCCTGTAGGCACCTGCGGCTCCGTGAAAGGCGTGCATTTCAGCGAACTCAAGGAGCAGGTGAAGGCAGAGATTATCCTCGGCAACACCTACCACCTGTACCTGCGGCCCGGTCTTCAGATACTTAGGGCAGCGGGCGGACTGCATAAGTTCAACGGCTGGGACCGTCCCATCCTTACCGATTCGGGCGGTTTCCAGGTGTTTTCGCTCACCGGCATCAGGAAGCTTCGCGAGGAAGGGTGTGAGTTCCGCTCACATATCGACGGCTCGAAACACATCTTCACGCCCGAAAACGTCATGGACACGCAGCGCATAATAGGTGCCGACATCATCATGGCGTTCGACGAGTGTCCGCCCGGACAGAGCGACTACACCTACGCACGCAACAGCCTGCGCCTCACTCAGCGTTGGCTTGACCGCTGCATAGACCGTTTCAATGCCACCGAGCCGCTCTACGGATATTCGCAGTCGCTGTTTCCGATAGTTCAGGGATGCACTTACAAAGACCTCCGACAGGATGCAGCAAAGCACGTTGCCGACAAGGATGCCGACGGAAATGCCATCGGAGGCCTGGCCGTAGGCGAACCGACCGAAGTGATGTACGAGATGGTTGAGGTAGTCAACGACATTCTGCCGAAAAACAAGCCCCGCTACCTCATGGGAGTGGGCACTCCGCAGAACATTCTGGAGGCTATCGAGCGCGGGGTTGATATGTTCGACTGCGTGATGCCCACCCGCAACGGGCGCAACGCAATGCTCTTCACCTACCAAGGCACGATGAACATGCGCAACAAGAAGTGGGAAGACGATTTCTCGCCTATCGATCCCGACGGCTGCACGACCGACCTTATCTACACCAAAGCTTACCTGCACCACCTGTTCAAGGCTCAGGAGCTGCTGGCCATGCAGATAGCAAGCATCCACAACCTTGCTTTCTACCTGCGACTGGTGACAGATGCACGCAAGCATATCGAGCAAGGCGACTTCACAAGCTGGAAAAGAACCGTCATCGACAACCTGGGACGAAGGGTATAAAGCCGCAACAGCATCGGCACTATAGGCACAACAAACTGACAGAACAATGAGAACAGGCACCATACGACACTATCACACCTTGCTGAGAGCATGGAAGCGCATCTTGACACTGGCTTCCCTGCTAATGGCAAGGCTTGACAGGTTGAAGCCTTACGTTGAAAAAGCAGGCAGAAAGCTGGGATGGCTCAATCCCAGACGATATATAACGCTCATCGACTGGTACATCATAAAGAAGTTCATCGGCACATATATCTACTCCATTCTGCTGATAATATCAATCTCGATAGTCTTCGATGTCAATGAGAACCTTGCAAAGTTCACACAGTATCACGCCCCGCTGAAGGCCATTGTGTTCGATTACTATGCAAACTTTGTGCCTTACTATGCCAATCTTTTCAGTCCGCTGTTTGTCTTTATAGCCGTGATATTCTTCACGTCGAAGCTTGCAGGCAACTCAGAGATTATCGCAATGCTGGCAGCTGGCGTGTCGTTCAAGCGACTAATGCGCCCGTATATGTTCTCCTGCGTGCTCATCTCGCTCGTCACATTCTACCTCGGAGCCTACGTCATACCGCATGGAAATGTGATAAGGCAGAACTTTGAGAGTATGTATAAGAGCAAACGCAAGAGCCTGGTGGCCGAAAACGTTCAGCTTCAAGTGGGCAACGGGGTCATTGCATACATACAGCACTACGACAACGCATACAAACGGGGCTACGGTTTCTGCCTCGACAAGTTTGAAAACAAGAAACTCATCAGCCACATGACCGCCACCGAGATACAGTACGACACCATTTCCGACACAAAATACCACTGGAAGGCATCCAACTGGAAAGTGCGCCAGCTGAAAGGACTGCGCGAGATCATCACCAGCGGCGTAATGAAGGACACAGTGATTATGATGGAGCCCACCGACTTGGTGTATTCCAAAGGCCAGCAGGAAACATTCACCTCCCCACAGCTGCGCGATTACATCTCGAAACAGATTTCGCGCGGCTCGGTGAACGTCGTCCAGTATGAAGTGGAGTACCACAAACGCATCGCCATGTCGTTTGCAAGCTTCATACTAACCACTATCGGCTTCTCATTATCGTCGCGAAAGCGGAAAGGCGGCATGGGAATGTATCTGGGAATAGGTCTTGCACTGAGCTTCACATACATCATGTTGCAGACCATCAGCTCCACATTCGCCATAAACTCAGGTGCCCATCCCATGCTTGCAGCGTGGATGCCAAACATCATCTTCGCCCTGATAGCCTTCTATTGCTATCGCAAAGCTCCGAATTAAGTTATTTTTCTCAATATCAAAAAACAGTAACACACCACAGAATATGTATTTTGACGAACTCGATTTGAACGACAATGTGCTCGACGCACTATATGACATGCACTTTGAAACCTGCACTCCGGTTCAGGAAAAGTGTATTCCTGAGATACTGAAAGGCAACGACGTGCTGGGCGTAGCTCAGACCGGAACTGGCAAGACAGCCGCTTATCTGCTGCCGATACTGAGTATGCTCGACGACGGCGGCTACAAGAAAGACTCGGTGAACTGCATCATCATGGCTCCAACGCGCGAGTTGGCACAGCAGATAGACCAGGCAATGCAGGGTTTCGGCTACTATCTCGACGGCGTGAGCAGCGTTGCCATCTATGGCGGCAACGACGGCACACGCTACGACCAGGAACTGAAGAGCCTGTCGCTGGGCGCCGACGTCGTCATTGCTACCCCCGGACGTTTCATCTCGCACCTTTCACTCGACCATGCCGACCTCAGCAACGTGTCGTTCTTTGTGCTCGACGAAGCTGACCGTATGCTCGACATGGGCTTCTACGACGACATTATGACCATTGCCAACAAGCTTCCGAAGAATTGCCAGACCATTCTCTTCTCGGCAACGATGCCCGACAACATCGAGAAACTGGCTTCGAAGCTGCTGAAGAACCCCGTGAGAGTGAAACTGGCAGTGAGCAAACCTGCAGAGAAAATCAAGCAGAGCGCATACATCTGCCATGATACACAGAAGCTGGAGATAATAAAACACATCTTCAAAGCAGGCGACCTGAAGAGAGTTATCGTGTTCTCAGGCAAGAAACAGACCGTAAAGCAAATCAATGCGGCCCTGCAAAGGATGAAAATAAACAGCGGCGAGATGCACTCCGACCTCGAACAGGCACAGCGCGACGAGATAATGTATCGCTTCAAGAGCGGACAGATTGACGTGCTCGTGGCTACCGACATCCTCTCACGCGGCATAGACATTGACGACATCACTATGGTCATAAACTACGACGTGCCGCGCGATGCCGAGGATTACGTTCACCGCATTGGCCGAACGGCCCGCGCCGACCGCGACGGCAAGGCTATAACCTTCGTCAGCCCGTCGGACATGACCTTCTTCAGGCAGATTGAGAAGTTCCTCGACAAGAAACTGGAAAGGAATGAGCTGCCCGAGGGCATGGAGCAGCCTGACCTCGAAGCAGCAGAGAAGCGCGAAGGACGCACATCTGCCAAGAACCGACGCCGCAAGAACAGGGATGCCACGGCACATAAGCACAAGCCACACCACCCCGACGACAGGCAACCGAAGCAGAAGGCCGCGCCTGCCGCTGACAGCAACACGCCTGCCGAACAGAAGCAGGAGAACGCCAAGGACAACGAAAAGCCACGGCAGAACAAGAAGAAGCGCAACGGCAACAGCCAGAAGCCTACCAACAGCAACAGCCAGAAGCCTGCCAACAAGCCACAAGACAACGACGCGAAGCAGGCAGAAGAAGGCAAGCAGCAGACAAAAAGCCGTCAGCGCAGGCGCAGAAACAACCCCAGAAAAGAGCAAAACACAGCTCCCGAGGCTGCAAGGACATCAAAATATGCAGTGAAAGACTCAATAGCACCGACAAAGACAAAAGAAAGCGGACTCAAGGAGCTTGTCAAGAAACCGCTGAAATGGCTGCGCTCATTAGGCAAGAAATAGCCAATCATCTACACCTTATTATATATATAGCAGCGGAACGACTCTTGAAGTCTGGTTGACACAATCGCCAGACATCACACAAAGAGCCGTTCCGCTGCTTTATTGTAGCCTATCCGAAAACGACAAGGCCGCAGAACACTTAACATACATCAACCAAGATACCAAGAAATGACTTTTTTCTACAAATAACACAAAAAAGATAACAATTTGTTTGGTATTTGAGCGAAATAGTATAACTTTGCAACCGAATTAAAGAAAATCATTTATCAACCAATACTAACTATTTAAAGTAAAAAGATTATGAAAGCTACAGAAGTTGTTGAGAGCTTGAAACGCCGGTTTCCCAACGAGCCGGAGTACATCCAGGCAGTAAGCCAGGTATTAGGAACAATCGAAGAAGAATACAACAAGCACCCCGAGTTTGAGCGTGCAAACTTGATAGAGCGTCTCTGCATACCCGATCGCATCATCCAGTTCCGCGTGACTTGGGTTGACGACAAGGGCAATGTTCAGACCAATATGGGCTACCGCATCCAGCACAACAATGCCATTGGCCCGTACAAAGGCGGTATCCGCTACCACGCATCGGTAAACCAGAGCATCCTTAAGTTCCTTGCTTTCGAGCAGACATTCAAGAACTCGCTCACCACTCTGCCCATGGGCGGCGGCAAGGGCGGTTCTGACTTCTCTCCCCGCGGCAAGAGCAACAACGAGGTAATGCGTTTCTGCCAGGCCTTCATGACCGAACTGTTCCGTCATATCGGTCCCGACGAGGATGTTCCCGCAGGCGACATAGGTGTTGGCGGTCGCGAGGTTGCCTATATGTTCGGTATGTACAAGAAGCTCACTCACCAGTTCCAGGGTGTTCTCACCGGCAAGGGACAGGAGTTCGGCGGCTCGCTCATCCGTCCTGAGGCTACAGGTTACGGAAACGTTTACTTCCTCCTGAATATGCTCAAGACCAAGGGCATCGACATCAAGGGCAAGAAGGTGCTCGTATCTGGTGCCGGAAACGTAGCCCAGTACACCATGGAGAAGCTCATCGAGCTTGGTGCAGTGCCCGTTACCTGCTCTGACTCCGACGGCTACATCTACGATCCGGACGGCATCGACCGCGAGAAGCTCGACTACATCATGGAGCTGAAGAACGTTGAGCGCGGACGTATCAGCGAGTACGCAGAGAAGTATGGCGTTAAGTATGTTGCCGGCAAGAAGCCTTGGTTCGAGAAAGCCGACATCGCACTGCCTTCTGCTACCCAGAACGAGATTAACGAAGAGGCTGCAAAGGCTCTCGTAGCCAACGGCGTGATAGCAGTGAGCGAGGGTGCAAACATGCCGTCTACTCCCGAAGCTATCAAAGTGTTCCAGGATGCCAAGATTCTCTACGCTCCCGGAAAGGCTGCCAACGCCGGTGGTGTTGCCGTATCGGGTCTTGAGATGAGCCAGAACTCTGAGCGTCTGCACTGGAGCCGCGAGGAGGTTGACAAGAAGCTCAACGACATTATGAACGACATCCACGCCAACTGTGTCAAGTATGGCACCGAGGCCGACGGCTATGTAAACTATGTCAAGGGTGCCAACGTTGCCGGCTTCCTGAAGATTGCCAAGGCTATGATGGCTCAGGGCATTGTTTAATCAGCGACTCTAAACCACAGTCAGGCAGCACATACGAGGCTGCCTGGCCCAAACAAGATAATACCGATGCGCTCACAACAGAGTGCATCGGTATTTAATTTTGTCCTTGCAGGAAGCAAATGAGCCTGCGAAGGTATGTATCAGCAAAGTTTCTATACAAGATCGTAGACCCCGGTAGGCGTTTTGCGCTTGAGCACATCCATCTGGAAATCCACTCCAGCCACTATCCCACTCGACCGCAAGATGCTTTCCACCGTCTTTCGGGCCAGTTCCGGATGGTTGTTTTCCTCGCTCAGGTGACACAGCCACACATGACGCAGCCCCTCCGAAGCATTTTCCACCAGAGCCATGCCGCAGGCATCGTTGGCCAGATGGCCGTGGTCGCCTTGTATGCGCACCTTGAGGTGGGCTGGATAATTGCCATGCAGCAGCATCTCAGTGTCGTAGTTGGCCTCTATCACAAGGTAGTTGGCGCGGTTGATGCGCCTGCGTATGTCCTCGGTGACACTGCCGCAATCGGTGACAATGGTGAAAACGATGCCCTGATGCTCTATTTCGTAGCCCACGCAGTCTACGCTGTCGTGAGGAACGGCAAAGGGTGTCACCTTGAAATCGCCTATCTGCAGGGGCACTTCTTTCTCGACCTGCTTCTGGAGGGCAACGGCAATCTTCTTGCCCACGCACCAGTTGCGGTAGATTCCCTTGTGAATGTCAGCCGTCGTCCACACCGGCACCTGATATTCGCCACTCAGCGAGCCCACCGACTTGACGTGGTCGGCATGGTCGTGGGTGATCAAGACGTTTCTCACCTGCGAAAGCGAAAGGCCGTAGTCTGCAAAGTATTTCTTCATTGCACGTATTCCGATGCCGCAGTCGATCATCAGACCGTCGCTGTCAGTATAAAGAAAATAGCAGTTTCCGCTACTTCCACTTCCAAAAGAAATAAATTTCAGACCCATATATGGCTTATAGTAATATTCGGTGAAAACAAAAGTTCGGCAAAATTACTGAAAACAATCGGCAACACCAAACCTTTTGTAATAACTTTGAGTGTCCAAAAGCCAATTCCGTACCATTTTTTGTAAGATAAATTGGCAAAGAAACGCATCACGGAAGAATGTCGCTCCAGAGCAGAACCATAAGCAGAAACCACGAAAAAGCACCTTCGCGGCACCACCAACAGCACTCCACACGACCAGAAAACGCCATTTTTGCAACATTCCGCAGCCTAAACCTCCTCCAGATTGGCAAGCAACTGCATTTTTGTCGGTTCGGAATCATGCCGTCCTACCACCGCCACCGCCAAGGCAAACCTCCTCTTCCGCTTTGGGCTTACAGAACTGCCGACTTACATAAACCGCTGACACAGAAGCCGTAACGGCACAGAACAACTTTTCCCAGACCTCCCGTAAACTTTCTCCAGCAGCCCCGGAGCAACGCTACGGGATAGCTGGAGAACTTCTCCAACATTGCTGTAGCAACACTCCGGGGCTGCTGGAGAAAGTTTACGGGCTGTGTTCCACAGTTCAGAAAAACGCCCGCAGCCGAGCCAAACAACCTTACAGGACGGAAAAATGCCCACAAACGATGCAGAATACTCGCATATTTGGCGGCGAAAACACATCTGCCGGTAAATAATTGAGTATTGAGAAACCCGTTGTAAGCATTTTTGCAACTACAGCAAGCAGCCAGCCCACCCTCGCGGACAGGGCTCTCATGCCGCAGCACCCACACCGAACAGAAATCATTTGCCTCGGAAAGTCAAATATTTCAGCGTTTTATGCGTTAATATATTATGCTTGCCGTAGTCTGCCACAGACGTGCCCACGGTTTGCGAAACCGTAAAATAGGTAAACAAAACCGTAAATAGGATAAGCACCACGTGAGAAAAAAGCAGTAACTATGCAGTCGGAAAACGGATTAAAGCAAGAAAACAACATGGAATACGTAAGACTCGGTAACTCAGACCTTAATGTTTCGCGCATCTGCCTTGGCTGCATGGGCTTCGGCGACGCAACAATCGGACAACACTCGTGGACCATCGACGAGGAGCCCGTATGGGTATCGGCACGAAGAAACACTACAAACAAATAGAAAAGATACTATGAAAGCACTATCATTCATCGGCAAGGTGCTTCTGGCAACAGTATGCCTGACAGCCCTTTCGTGCGGCGGCGACGACAGCTCGCAGGCCAGCGCACAGACTGCCGGAAGCGAAGACAACCCAACAACAAGCAAAATGTATATCACTATTGACGGAAAGACACAGAGCATTACGCTCGCCGACAATCAGGCGACCAGAGAACTCGTGTCAAGACTGCGAGACGGCGACGTCACCGTGGCGCTCAGCTCCAACGGCGACTTTGAAATCTGGGGCTCATTAGGCTTCTCGCTGCCAGCAAACGACCAGCAGATAAAGGGCAGTCCGGGCGACGTGGTGCTCTACAACAGCCACAACATCTGCCTCTTCTATGGCTCGAGCTCATGGAGCTACACACGCCTGGGCAAGATCGACGGACTCTCGGAGAACGAGCTGAGAACCTTCCTGAAAGCCGGCGAAAGCGGCATTGCCGTAACGCTGTCGCTAACCGCCGGTGCATCAGGCACCGGCAAGTAATGGCCAAAGGATGCCCACGAAAAGTAAAAAACACCATAAAACCTAACAACTATGCAAGGAAACTTTTCTTACCACAATCCTACAAAGCTGTATTTCGGCGACGACGCGCTGAAGTTCCTGAGCGAAGAACTGGCTCAGTATGGCCCCACAGTGATGCTCTGCTATGGCGGCGGAAGCATAAAACGCAACGGCATATACGATGCTGTCAGCTCTGTGCTGCGCGAAGCAGGCAAGACTGTCGTCGAGGATGCCGGAGTGATGTCAAACCCCACTGTCGAGAAGCTGCGCGAAGGCGCACTGATGGCAAGGGAAAACAACGTTGACCTGATACTGGCCGTAGGCGGAGGCTCCACCATCGACTACGCCAAGGGAGTGAGCTGCGCCGCATGGTGCGACGAAGACCCGG
>ODAJ012095745.1_pt1 | contig 10703 bp, 17 predicted proteins | sample 1539241 | NCBI WGS metagenome assembly ODAJ01 (sample SAMN02144231, study PRJEB22623) | gut metagenome | biome: sheep rumen | host: Ovis aries | place: New Zealand
TAGAGCAATTAACTTAGTTCATTCCTCATGGGTGTAATGTCCCCCACCGCACAGATTGAAATTACTACGAGTGCAGATTCTCACTGCTTTTCTCTTTCACAGTCTCCATCTGGTTGCTTTACCAATCGCGCTGACCTCAATCACGTGTTTGCCACTACAAGGTCTTTCAACTGTCAATTCAGTATGCCCATTGAAGATTAAATCTTCGCCCTCGGAAGCTATTTTTAAATAAAAGTTTCCTACATCTGTCATAGAGCAATTAACTCAAAGGCAAATAGACTTCATATTCAATGTAGAATTACTTCCACAAGTTTTCAATCCATCACCACCTTTATTTACCTCGAAGTGCAGATTCTCACTGCTTTTCTCTTTCACAGTCTCCATTACGTTGCTTTACGTATCACGCTGACCTCAATCACGTGTTTGCCACTACAAGGTCTTTCAACTGTCAATTCAGTATGCCCATTGAGTTCTCAGGATTCCTCATCACTTAATTCAAACTCGCCCTCGGAAACTTTTATATTTTAAAATAAATCTCATAAACCCGTTACGACTGCTCAGTAGCTGGCACTTGACGCATCTGTTATATTTCAACAGCGTTCTGAGAGTTTATGACTTACGACCTGTACCCCTCTGTACCTTAGAATCGTTGACCAGCACAGGTAATTTATTTATAGTCATTATTTTGTTGTACCAATATGTCAAAGACCTATTTGATTCATTTCTGAATACATGATTCTCAATTTTTGTAGGGTATAGGAGAGTCGAACTCCTCTTTTCAGAATGAAAATCTGACGAACTAACCGATATTCGAATACCCCATTATTTCAAAGAACTAATTTTTAATTTAAAAAATTTAAAGAAAAATTAAAAAAGTACATTTAATCCTATATTTTTGTCAATATTATTTCGAAGTAACTTTTTTATGACTATTAAATTCTTAATTATATATTATTAAATTAATTTATTAAAGCAAGCACCATATGTATTCATAAGGTTATTCATTGTTTCTTTATTTTTAATTTCTATTTTAAATTTTTTAAGTGCCTCTAATCTTTCATCATCTGAAAATTCACTAATTTTCTTTATTTTTTCGAGCCATTCTTTATATGATTGAATATCATCTTTTAGTTGTTTATTTTCTATATTAAGTTTTTGTATTTGCTTTTTATATTCTTGTATTTCTTTTTCATAAGAAATAAGTTTTTCTGCATATTGTTTTGCAACATTTTTCTTAAGTATTTCTTTATTTACAGTTGAAGGTTTTGTTGCAGGCTTTTTAACCGGTTTTAAAGTTTTCATAATTTTTATTTTTATTTATTATTTCTGTTTTTTAATGGTAGTAGTATTATATTAAAAAGTATAAGTAATCCCCATGCTTGCCAAATATTAAATATAGGTGCAGTTTCCCAAAGTAGTGGCATAAGCCAATTCCAAAGTAACATAAATATAAATCCTTCTAACGCGCCTACTAAAATTATAAGTACTATAACTATTAAACATCCACCAAAAACCTTTAAAATATCTTTCATATTATTTTTTATATTTAATTTTTTATTTAATCATCTTCTCTTTATATTATAAAAATTATAAAAGTTTATTTTTTAATTATTATTTTATTTGTTATTGTTTTTTATCAATGCAAAGATAATATGTTTATTTTAAATAAAAAAATTTTTTTATATATTTTTTCTTGAAATTTCTATTTTTTAATATTTGTTAGCTATTGACTATTATTTTTATTTTAATATTTTGCATTTATAAGTAGAGAGCCTCACTTTTTTAGTTTTTCAACTTTATTAGTGAGACTCTCATGGATGTTTGTAATATATGTAAACTTAACTAGTTAAAGGTACAAATATATTTTTAAAAATCAAAATCTCACTATATAGCGCTAAAAATACTCCATGAACATCTTGGTTCACATGAGGGAATCATATGAATACCAAGGCCGATATGTCCAAAGAAATTTTTATTAAGATTTTTCATTTTAAATTTAATTTTTATTTTTAATTATTTATTTTATTTATTAGAAAAATTATAAAAAAGTTTACTTTTTAGATAAAAATTTTTAAAAATATTTAATTATTTAAGTTTATTTTACTGTTTTGTTGAAAATATTTTTTAAATTTTCCTTTATCGTATGCTTTTTCTAATATTTTTCTTGTTCTCTTTTTTGTTTTTCCATCCATTATATAATGATGTTGTTGAAAATAAGCTTCACCTTGTTGATAAAGCATTTCTTCTATAAATTGTTTTTTAATTTTTTCTTTTTCTTCTTTAGATAATTTTGGTTTCTCTTTTTCTTTTTCATGTTCTGCTTTGATCAATGCAGATTTTGTAATAAGAGAATCGAGAGCTGTTTGTTTATTTATATCTTTAAGTTGATTATCTAAATCATTATTTATATTTTCACCTGGAATAGGTGTTTTTGTATCTTCATATATAAATGATTTATTTAATTTATTTTTTATTTCTTCTTTATCTATAAGATTTAGAGAGTTTTCATTAAATAATGTTCCTTCTTCTTGAACTAATGTATCTAAATTATTAGTATTTTCCATATTAAATATATTAAATTATTTTTATTATTTAAAATTTAATTATAATGAATTTAATTATAATGAATGTATGTTATTATCAAGACTTGTCATTTCAGAAGCTTTAAATTTACCATACATTTTATTCCAGCCTTTTGAAAGTCCATTACATAAAATAGAAGTATAATATGCAAATGGATTTTTATAACGTTCTGGATCAAAGCTTCTCCAATATAAGGCAATATCTAACATAGCGGTTTGTATACAGTCTTCTTTATCTTCTATACATTTATATCTTTTTTTATTAGCTATATTTTCTGCTATTAACTAAAGCATTTTTACGGCATTATATGTTAATTTATCTTGTTGTTTAGATAATATGATTTCTTTTAATAATTCTTTATTCTAAACATATTGTTTATCTCCTTTGGTTTTAATGCCGTCTATATTATTATATTCGTTTTCCATGATTTATTTTATTAATTATTAATAATGTATTTATTTTATTTTATTAATTATATAAAAATTTATAAATTTGTTTATTAAAATTTTTAATTAAAATTTGCTGTTTATATATTTTAAAAATAAATAAAGAAATAATTTATTATTTTATTTATGCCTAAATTAAAATATATTGATTCATTATAGGAAACAGAAAAACATTTATATGATAATTTTAAAAATACAGGTTATGAATATCATCATCATATTTTAAGAAATATGTTATCACCAGAATTATTCGGTAATCCTATGAATGATTTATTATTCAGACAAATAGAAAAATTATTTGAGTGTTTAATAGATATGGTTAAACAAATTAAACTGGCATATGTTTATACATATCCAAAAAATGCAAAAAATATAAATTAATAAAATGCCTAATAATTTAAATGTATCTGACTTATTATTTTTTACAGAAAAAGGACTTCAAATACAAACATAGAAAACATATACAATAAGCTGGGAATTAATTCCACATCCATAGGTTGCTAATTATTTTATTAGTAACCCTAAAGGTCATTTTATATTTGATATAGCTGAAATATCTGAAATACCTGATGAAAATACATATCCAAATATAACAACTATTATAGATGATAAAGGTAAAATTTTATTTGATACTAATAAGCCAAAAATTATATTTAATGATCATGATCAACCACAAAATACAATAAAAACAATAAATTCTGTACAGGAATTAATTTATTTAAATGAATCAAAAGAATATTATAAATCTATATATCATCATAAAGAAACTACTGTAAAAGAACAAGTAGAAGAACGAATTTATAATAGTATAGAATTAACATTTAATACTTTAACAGATACAATCAAGAAAGTTTATCCTATATATTTTGTATTTAATGAAGAATTAACTACAAATAATGATCCTATATCTTCTGGTAATATACAATATTTTGAATTACAAAATATAGAATTAGATAAAATATCTAACGATGTAACCTCAACTAATAATGGGAAAACAATTATAAATGTTCTTATTGAAAATAATTTTTATAATGAAAAATCACCGGATGATTATCGTTATTCATATAAACAATTATTTCCTTGTGTCCGTTATTTAGGTTCTTTTACACAAGATAAGATTTCTACAGATTTTGTTGATGCAAATACTATTATTATAGTAGAAAAATATATTAACAATAATAATATAAATTATAGAAAACCTGATTTTTATACAAATACTACTACTAATAATAATGAGCCTAAATATAGATTTTATTTTGAATTTCAAAATGATTCAGAAATGAAATTTATATCTACTGATTCTATATCTAATATTATTTGGAATGATACTTTATTATTAACAGATGAATCTAATGGAATCATTACACATAATAATGACAATTATTTATTTTTTACTATTGGTTTTCAATCCGAATTAGAAGGTTGTTATTAGAATGTAATGGCATTATATATTAAAGATATAAATTCAAATAATGATGAAAAATATTTATTAGGCCTTATATCATTTTTAACAGAAGTTGAAGGTGAAGATGAACGTTATAGAGCATTATTAGGAAATTTAGGAATTCCTGATCCTATAAAATATCCTAATATTTTTAAATCATAGGATCCTGATGAACAAGGTGTTGATTGGACATTAATCAATACAAAATCAAAAGAACTTATGATTAATTATGATAATATATTTCCATATGCGGGAACATATAAAGCATTATTAGGTGCTGTTCGTTTTTTAGGTTATCAAGATTTAATTTTTAAAGAATGGTATAAAATAAAAGATCAGAATAACAGAGATAAATTTGTAACTATACAAGCATATGATTTAAAAAATGGCAAATCATTAATGGATAAACTTAAAAAAATAAATGTAACTTATGGTGATTTTGAACGTTATAAGAAATTAAATCGTTTAACCATGATTTATCATTTAGATGAAATTGATGAAGATGCTATTGAAAAACTAAACATATATTATAAAAGAAAAGATTATCCAAAAGATAATAATAATGATATAGTAACAACTGATCCAAATAGTGGTTTTTATCGTGCTAATAAAACAACACATAATGCAAATTATGAAGATTTATTACCTGATTATAGCAGCAAAGAACAAATTCTGCAATTACCGAATACATATAAATTATATGAATACAGAACAGATGAAATATTAGCAAAATTATATTCTGTAAAGCATTGGCTTGAAAAATATATATTAGGCGTTAATTGTTATATATCTGATATATGTGGAGAAGGAATTGTCATAGAACGTTTTAAAAATCAAGCATATGTTACATAGCATAATTTACAGGATTTTGATGTTATAGGTCATTTTACTCCTAAAATAACAAAGACTACAGATTTTGTAGATTCAAGTGCAGTTTTAACTTGTTCTTTAAATGAATTCAGTTCATTATCTATAGAAGATTATGAATAGTTTACTATTGATACATTTATAAATGAACAATATACATATGCTGATAAAGTAATTAATATTTCACCACCTTTAGAAACATTAGTTGTTGCTAATGAATATCAATTTATGGTAACGAATAATGATGTTTCTTCTGGAACATTATTTGAATTTACAGATAATGATTTTAAAAATAATCCTATATTAATAAGAGATAATAAAATAATATTTTATAATGAATTATAGAATATTTCTAAAATAGCAAAAAATAAATTACCTATAATAGAAATAACACAAGGTAATTTAAGATATTGTCATGGTAATTGGAAAGATAATGTAAAATATACTATTAATATTCTTACCGATAAAAATACAGGTAAAGATTATTATACTTTATATGATAATGAAGTTAATGACCTTATGTATAAAGGTTTTCAAAAAGTTGCATTATTTCCAAATATAACAAATATATCAGACGATTCAGATGAAATGTTATCTGAATATTCAAATTATAAATTATATTGGACAATAGCGGAATTAGAAGATGGTGAATCAATATCTGATACAGCACTGCATAAAAATAATACTAATACATGGGACGACTCTGATTCTGAATTCATATATACATCTCATACAAAATGGAATGTCCCTATGTTAATTATCAGAAATTATAAATGTTTTAATTCAAATGAAATATTACCAGGCGATTTTATATTAGAAATTATAGAAGGTCGTATTATATTTAATAACAGTAATAAAAATGATAATGAATGTGATGGATGTGAAATTTTATTTACACAAAGTTTTGAAGGTCCAGAACAAGTTATAAATACAAATTATATATATAAATCAGATAGAACACCTATATATTATTTTGATAAAGATAAATTATTTACACAATCTGATTATACTTTATCATCATCTTGTAATTTTAAATTTGACAATACAGATATTGATGCATATAAAGTAGAAAAAGATGACACAGTAACTAGTAGTTATAAATTTATATTTGAATATGCTACGGATCAAGATGAAAATAGTGATATTGAAGGTCTTTTTTGGAAACCATTAACAAATATTATTGATAATATTGAAGATACAAGTATCCGATATGGATTTAGAAAACCATCATATGGAAATATTAGATTAAATAAAGGATATACAGCACATAAAGATTATATAGCGATTTCTAATTCAACTATAAAAAATAATATACAAAATGGTAATACAATATTAAATATACAATATATTTTTAATGATACTGTAAATAATAGAAATAATGTTGAATTATATGCTGAAATAGAATTAGGTATAAATGATGAAAATACATTAAATGAATGTGTAGTTGTTAATAAAACCGTAGATATTTCTGTAAACAGATTAGGTGATTATTCTGTTTAGGTTAAAGCATATAATACATATAATAATATATTTGTAAATGAATCAGATGATATAACAACTGTCAGAACTACTCCTATCAATATTGATATGATTATTAATAAACAAAAAGTCATTAATGATAAAGATTTTTATGAATATAATATATCTGGCATTGAATTAACACCTAAGGAAATATTAGATATATCTGCATATGCAAATACATATGCAAGTACACCTATATTCCCATAGTCATATAGAATTTATGATATAGATCCAGTTCTCAATTCATCTAATAAAATAGAATATGATAATATATCATATGCTTATGATATTCCTAAAGAAGGCGATTTTATTATATTTAATAATTTTACTGAAAAAGTATTATATATAGAAAATACACCGCATGCAGAACAATATAAATTAAAATTACAAGATGAAAATCCTAATATAGAATCTATATTAAATTCATCAAATATAGGTATATGTGTTTATGATAATATACAAAAAGAAATATTAGCAGATATATATCCTTTAGAAATAAAAGAAACACATTTTAATGATTCATCTTTATATCTATATGACAGAAATAATTCATATATAATTATACAAGATAATTCTAAAAAAGATAATTCTAATACTGAAGATAATTCTAATACTGAAACAACAGATATTAGTATAGGTTATTTAGTAAAGAAATGTATAGATTCCTGTAAATTAGATACATCTTCATATTATATAAACGGTATTAATATATATGTTTATGCCGCAGATGAAATAAGTTTAAATCCAGAAGATATATCTGTTGACTTTGATAATAAATTAACATATATAAAAGATGATAAGCAGCATTTCATTAATTCACAGGTTGTTAAAGTATGTTTCTCTACAGAATAGCAAACACATAATAAATACACTCGTAATATAATAGATAATGAAACAACATATAGAATAATAAATGTTGAGAATATAGCAGAAAATCAAGTTCAATATACATTAAATGGAATAATAGATTTATATAAATTAAATAATAAAATATATCATAATAAAGCAGAATTAAAATATAGTAATAATAATAAATCAATATCTGCATTAGAGAAAATAGTTTCCTCTGATTATAAATTAAAATTATGTCCTGCACATTTAAGACCTGTACAATATGTATTAAGAGTTAATAATTATTCAGAAGAAATGGTTTATACGTATAATAATGCAGTTATTCAAAGAACACAGGCATTCTATGAGCCGACACCATTATTAATAAATGATTATATAGATACTGTTTATTCATCTGTAATATATGATTATGATCCTAAATTATTAAAAGATATGTGGAGCGACATACATGTTATATATAATGAAAATGATAAATTGTATTTATATAAAAATAAACCTATAACCGTAAATAAGGGTTAGACTGTTATTTTATTTCCTGATCCAAATCAACAAAAATTAAAAAATAATAAATTTGGAACTAATGCAAATGAAGTAGAAATTCCTTTAAAAATTGATTGGTTTTGGAAATCATTTATAATTGATGAACAGTTAAATTGGCATAGTAATTTAGATTTATTTGGAAAACAAACAGTTTTTAAATCTGTTAATAAAATGATAACAGCAAAAATGTTATTATTGGGAACACAATCACCATAGATGTGGTGTACAGATAATTTTGGTAACAGAATTATCAATGAAGGAGAAGGTCTTATTTATGTTCAAGGTGATAATAAAACACAAGTACCTATTACAAGACAAGAACAAAATACAAGGCAAACATATTATAAAGATATTTATATAGTCGGCTTTGAATATTATAATAATGATAATATTATTTTAAGTGCAGATGGTGAAAATGTAAATATTGAACCTTATACACAAGGTACATCTAGTGCAAATACATCTGATATTAAACTAAATATTAATTATAAAATATATTATAATGACGGTACTATAAAAGAGAATGAAGGTGCAGATATACAATTATTAACATCTACAGGAAAAGTCTCAAAAACAAATAAAATAAAAGTATCAGTTAAATCAGCATCTGAACCCCATAAATATAAAAATAAAGATATAGAAGGCATTATAAAAATCAAAGATCCATCTGAATATGATTTAATAAAAGATGAACAGATATTTAATATACCTATATATCAATATGGTTATTCAAAAACAATAGAAATATCTAATTTATATTTTGATGTTTATAATATTCCTAAAGAAGGAATTTCAGAATTAAATATGTATAATATATCAGATTATATAACTAATATAAAATATAATAATTTAAGGTCTGAAGGCGAATATGAATTAATATCGGGAAATAAATTAGAAGATGTTTATCTGGAATTAATTTCTTATAAATTTATGAATAATAATGGTTTAGAAACAAATATTATAGAAGAAAATAATAGTGGTTATAAATAGATAGGTATTTTACACATAACTGTTAAATTTAAAGTAAGAGGATTAACATAGGAAATAACAACAACAGGTTATCAATATGTATATCAATTATAAAAATAAAATGAGAATCAATTTAATTTATTGATTCTCATTTTTTAATTGTTCTTCATATCGTTTTTTAAATAATTTCTTTTTCATTTCTTGTACTTTTAATACGGCATCTTTTGTAGATGTTTCTCTTCGACTAATATCTGAATTATCTTCTGAATATTCTGCAGTTAATGCTCTTGGTTTATCAGTATTATTAATTATAGTTGAATTATTTACACTATTATTTTTAATAATTATATCTTCATCTTCTTTATGCTACAAATCCATATATGTATCTATATAATATTTCCTGAATTGATTTTGCATTTCATTTATTTGCTTATTAAAATCTTTAGCTATAGACATTAATTTTGTATATGAATCAAATAATTTACTGCTGACATCACCTTTTGCTATAGTATCCATTATTGTTTTAATCATTATATTATTCATACTTTGCTAATAATATAATTGCCCCAACTAATCTGCATCCTAAAGCATTTTATCTTTGATAATAGGATTATTTTGATATACACTTGGAACTATTGTATTTACTATTTGTTTTACAGAATTAAATGCTTTCTTTTCATTTTCATTTAATTCTTTATCATGTTCAACAATAAATATTGGATCTGGTTCATATAATTCATCTGGTATATCAGTTTCTATATCATTTGTATTATATACAGAGCTCATTGAATTTGTAGCTGCGGCTAAATTACCAAGTTGTGATGCTATATCTTTAGCTTTCATTTTTTACATTATTTAATATTTTAATTATTTATTTAAATAACAAAACTAATTACTTATAATATTTTTGGTTGTTTTTCTTTTTGTTTTTCTAATGGAGACTAATGAAACATATTTGATATATCAGTTACAGAACTCACATTCCACTAACTAATATCACCATTAAATTTAGAATTATAAAACATAAATGACATATCAGTTACAGAACTGACATCCCAATCACTTATATCACCATTAAATTTAGAATTCAAAAACATACAATACATATTAGTTACTGAACTGACATCCCACTAACTAATATCGCCAGTAAATTCAGAATGAGCAAACATACCACCCATATTATTTACTGAACTTACATTCCAATTACTAATATCATCATTAAATTTAGACCAAGCAAATATACCACTCATATTATTTACAGAACTTACATCCCAATTACTTATATCACTATTAAATACAGAATGATCAAACATATTTGACATATCAGTTACTGAACTGACATCCCACTAACTAATATCACCATTAAATACAGAATACGCAAACATACCTTCCATATCAGTTACCTAACTTGTCTCCAACCAATTTAAACTTATATCATTTCCATAATTCTTTATACAATTATTAACTATATCTTTAATATT
>ODAJ012092945.1_pt1 | contig 10700 bp, 7 predicted proteins | sample 1539241 | NCBI WGS metagenome assembly ODAJ01 (sample SAMN02144231, study PRJEB22623) | gut metagenome | biome: sheep rumen | host: Ovis aries | place: New Zealand
ACTTCAGGCCTCTTCCATCAGCCTTCAGCCATCTTCCATCAGCCATCTACTCATACTGATTCTTCCTCCTGTACTGTTCCATCAGGGCAAGAAGCTCCTTAAACCGCTCCACCCTCTCCATTTTCATTTTCCCCGCATTCAGGGCCTTTCTATTGGCTTTGCACCAGTTCAGCATATCATGCTCCTCAATCCGGTGCTTCGACGGATTCCGGTGATTGGTTTTGATGAAATCAATCAACTCATCATACCGTTTCTGCCAACGTTCGTCCTGTGTCATATCTTCGTCCCTTTCATTTCCGGGTTTCTCTCATAAAATTCTGTGAGTACCCTGTTTGCCTCATCATGTATGGGATTATTCTTCACAATAGATTTCAGTACATTCCTCGCCAGTTCTTTATTGCCTATGGCTTCATCCAACAGCCCGACACCCAATCCCTCACACACATCACTAGCGGTTCTGAAAAAACAGTTATACCTCCACATTTCTGCAAAGACATTGGGCTTTTGATTCCTGCCTCGCTCAATGGTTTCCAATTGCTGTAATAGCAGTAGATAATGCTGAGTATCAAGACACCTCTGGCAATAATACTTTTTCTCTGTATCTTGAAACTTTATATACTTAAAGTAGCCATACACTGCTGTTTTTAACTCTTTCTCAAAATATGCAGTGTACTTACTCTCATATTGTCTATAGGTAGAATAAACAAGATCATGCATCCACCGTTGACAAAGCATCAGCATCAATACACATTTCTCTGTAGGATGGTTAACACCATCGCAGTATTTCTTTATCTCATCCGAAACCTCGTGAGCTTTTCTATCACCAACAATACAAGTGTGGTTCTTCTCTACTGTCAAGTGCAACAGGGCCAACACCGAGAATGCCGTAGGTATAATCTTCTTATGTTTGATGATATTTCCAAGCATAGCTGGTACATCCACCACCTTGTCTTCACTGCAAATAGAAGGCAACATCCACAACAAATGTCCGCTATGCAATATAAAGATAGAATCATCCGCAAACATCTCTAGCAAAGTACGCTGAACCCTTTCAGGGAAACCGTTCCTGGCCTGAACAAGAGCATGGATGATAGCTGTCAATTCCTCATCACCAACTGATGGTTCTCGCAGTCTCTGCTCTATGTGGTCTATCATCTCCTGATACTCATTATCATCGTGCGATATCAGTTTCTTTCGCAGAGCATCAGTAGCTTCATCATAGTCATATTTCTTCTTACGTATAGCCCGCATGATTTCAGTGCAGTTCATCTCGCTGATTTCCGTTTCCGCAGGCTTCTCACCATAAAAGTCCACCACATCCTCTGTAGTCTCCATTTGGGCTCCATAGACACGTACTCTTGCTGGCAGCGTAATCATCTTCAAGGTAAACACATGATTGCAGATAAAATTGAAGAAATCCAGCATATGGTCATACATTTCCTTCAACTTACTTGCATCAAGTGTATCCAGTTCCTTGTTGATTTGCTCAATGGTACTTCCCTCGTCCAAATGTGCACAGGCATGGTCGCGAACTTCTCTGTTTTTCCTGAAGTATGACTCCACTTGATACTGAGCATCAAACTTGTCAAATGCTCCTTCCAGCATCTGCCTGTTATCATTCTTGCTAATGAGTTTCAGAAACAGCTTGTCAAAACCCTCTTCATACTGCGGAGCGTCCTCTTTGATGTCCGTTCTGGTAATCAGGTTATCATGATAGTTGTAAACCATGCTCACCAGCAATCTCTTGAACATCTGCTCAGCCACCTTTTCCTCAAACTGGTTATTGAACAAGGCATACGACGTTTCTACCATCAATTCAATGCTTCTCAGATGCTGGCCTTTCACCTGTGGGCCAGTACAAGCTATCAATCCGCCCTTATTCACACCAAACAAATCCAGCGATCCATTGGTCAGAAAGGCCTTGTCATCCGCATACAATTTCTGAAGGACACTTACAACAGTCCTCAAATCTTGGTCACACAAACCATTTGCAACTATATCACAGCTCTCTATTTGAGTCTGAACTTCCTTGACGATGTCTATCATGCAAGCAGTGTTGGCATAGTCGATAGTATTGAAAATATTGATGGTTCCAAACAAATCAATAGTACCATCAGGCGTTTGATAATGCGCTCCAAGTTTGTCACGCACTATCCTCAGACCATCATTATACTGCGCCTTTACGCCATCTGCCAGCATTCGCTCCATCGTATTCTGAGGGAAACAATGACTCCAAATTTTCGTCACATCGTCCACTCGCATCATCACATAGATACCTAGCAGTCTGTTACAGAAGGTGTCAGCAGCCTTCGAATCTATTAGCTGCTTCACAATCTGCATTTCGTTGATGCACAAATGTATTTGGTCTAATGATTTCTGGTCCATTGTTCCAATAATCAATCAAGCCTCTAAATATTCCTGAACGCTGTCAAACATATCAGCGTCAAGTCTCATCTCATCACGATAGCGAATGACAAAGTTGATTTTCGTCTTGAAAAGCGTATTATTCACCGAGTAGAGATAATCATTCAGTGCAATCAGTTCCTTAATCAACCAGTCATGCTTCTGCATCATCCAGTAACATAGCACCGTACACTTATCTTCCTCACACGTAAATGATGATTCATCACCGCCCAAAATTCGGATGACCATGCAGTTTTCTTCTGCAACATTCTCCAATTGGCAACCCATGCATTTTCTGTTCTTAGCAGCCACTGTCAATTGCTTCACATTCAGATAAAGCTCTAAGTTTATCTCTTCCGTTATCGGTTTATCGCCCATCCCCGCTTTTTCGTCGGTGGTGTAATCCGTTTTCAGTTCTATCTTGTCAGTCACCAGATGCGATATCCAGTGAAACTGCGACGTGGGCGACAAGTTCTTCAGGTTCTGTCTCAACAGGTGATAATTCACTCTGTCATTAGCTACGTCCAACAAGTCTGCCATTCTAATAAGAATCATCAGGTACTTCAGACTGACGGTGTCATCCTTGGCTCTTGACTTAAGTCCATAGACATCCATCACGTCATAGCCATGACTTTCCGATACCTTGGCCACATACGACAATAACGTAGGTTCAAGATAACTGAGCAGAGAATTGGACCGGTCGCGAATAAACCTGGCACTGTCCTTTGGATGATTAGCCCTAACCAACTCTTCAAAATAACTGTAAACAGCATTGAAAACTGAAATCAGGAACGTGCCAGCATCCTTATATCGTGAGTCTTTCTTGTCTTTTTCATCTATTTTCTCAAATTTCCCCACCTCATCCTTCATCTGGGTCATAAGTTCGGAAATCAAGGCCATGTTCTTCCCGTTTTCCGAACTCAACCTTCCCAAATCGGGATGTATCACCATACTAATGTCATGCAGATAACAAGCAAGGAAAAGAATATAGAAATCAACATCTTTCAACTCAAAGTAGTCTATCCTGTTCGTCAGCTCCAGTGATTTTGTAATGAGAGTCACAGCATGTTCCTCATTATGCAAGGTATAAGAATTCAAAAACTTCGAGCCGTTATACCACAATCCTTTTGTCAGCCGGTGTGTCATTATCAGCGTATCTACCCATTCAGGGTTCTTTACGTTCCTGATAAAGATATTGAGCACTTCAAGTATTCCTATGTCAATACCCATCTGGTTGGATATGTCTTTGTCATTGATGTGCTCGATAAACTCCTCAAATTGCTCCAAATCAAATCTGTGGTTCCGCAGATATGCTAACGTCCTTAATTCTACATATCTAAGCCGCCTTGCATTCATTTTCGTAAAGGCGAGGGCATCAGAAGGCACCACATCCATGATTTCTGAGAAATAGACATTCAGTATTCTTCGCTGATACTCTGCTGATGCTTTTATAACGAACAGTGTGAATGCCTTCCCTTCAAAGCCATGTTCCTTCATGTCAAAGATGTTGTACTGCCCCTTCTGTTCGCCATTTTGCATTAAGAAATCACGGAACGTGACCATCTGCTTCTCAGGATCCATGCTTTTCTGGCCGCTGAAGTTCTCTTTTGCCCATCTCACTAAAGAAGCGTAGTTATCTTGCGACAATGATTTCATCTTGCAGGCAGCATATACGTCTTTCGCATAAAACAAGTATCCAGATTTGCCCTCTGTATCAACCTTGCATTCCACCAGCATTGTCAGTTCGAAATCAACGATTGATTGCTTAAATACTTCAGCATCCCTCTTGGACAGCTTTTGTATGAGGAGTCGATATTCCGACAAAAAAATGTCTTCATCAAACTGCTCAAAAAATTCTTCCGCATTCGTAGCCTTATCCAAGAAACGCTTCTTGAAATCTTGTAGCATTTCATCACTCGGACCACCCTCCTCCCTGATTTTCAATAGTCGGTTGCGGTAAAGGAAGAATTTCTTAAATCGTTTCAGCAGTTTTAGCCTTGATGCCACCGCATCACAGCTCTTACCTGTACCGCCATCTTTCTGCTGTTTATTAGTCAGTTCGCTTATTTCTTTTGTGATAACTTGGTCAAGAGCCTTCAACTTTTGCAGCGACACATGGTCATCAATCTCATCCAGATTGTAAGCTAGATTTGAATTCATGTAGGTTTCTTTCGCCAAGGTCGCTATCGGTCCATACTGATTGTCAGCTTCATCGATATGCATGAAAACGCTCTTTCCTTCTTCATGGAACTTGATTTTATAGCTAAGTTTCTCTTGAAATGCCAGACTGTCAGCCCCTACATAGTTACTAATAGTGCTAGTTCCTGACACTCTCACATTGCACCATTCCTCCAAGCTTTTATTCAATGTGGTTATCTTCTCCTTGAACTGCTCATCATTAAGTTTGGCTTGTATGTAAATCACAGAGTCATCTACATAGAAATAGGCATCACCTTTGAATGTCTCGTCCTTCATAAGCAGACGCTTCACCTCTATCATGCACAGATTTCCAAAGAAATACGATTGTGGCAGACCCTGCGGTATTCCACAGTTCATGTATATATCAGTATCTGTCATCTCCGTACCTTCCGGATAATAGTATGCTGCCCAAGGTTCAACATTCTCTTTCGCAATCCTGAAATAAAGTAATTTGGCGACAGCCATGCTCAAAGCATCCTTATCGTCCTCATAGCTCTTCGACAATTTACTGGTGATATAGTCAAACAGTATCTTGGGGGATATGGACGGGAAGAAGTTCTTAATATCAAGGCTTACTTCTGTCAGATAGCTGTGATTATGCTGGTATGCCCTACAGTGTTCCACCACCTCGTCCGTGTACTCCTTGTATTTCGTCTGCCACTTGTGAAACAGATACTGCACATCCGTACATGGAATATTGCCATAAAAGTTATGCGGCAACAGTTTCGACAAGTCTGAAAGACTCCTTTTTCCCGATTCCAAGTCGTCCTCAAACATCAGGCAATTCATGATGCTCACCATGCATATCAGGTCTATCAGCCTTGCTGTATGCATCGGGCGGAAATTCAGTTTTTTCTCATCTGAATCATAATTCTTGAGTTTGAAATAGATCTTGGCATCAAACAAGTTCTCCTTGCTTTCAAACAACCATTGTAACCGTTGTTTGCATCGGATAATCACTATTTCTATCAACTCCACATGATGTTTGTCTGCAAGAGCATAATATAGTTCAAGGTCATTGGCCATGGTCGCCTTCACAATGCCATTTTCATCGCATAGCTCAATAATGTTGTCTGTGTCCAACAATCCCTTGTCAAACACATACGATTCCATACTGTATATTGCATTAAAGATGTTTCTTTCGTCCAGAATCTTTTCAAACAACTTCATTTTTTCCTTCATTCTGAGAATTTGTTAGGCTATTATTAACTATATCCAAGGCCCTGTCAATCAATTTTTCTGCATCAGCGGCCTGGTTTCTAATCCCTGCCACCAACACATTGTCTTTGATTTTTATGCTGATATTGTAGTCCTTTTTCACAACTGCGATACGATAGAAATTCTCCCAGTGAATACTGGCATTCACGTATGGGGGGGTCTTTATCAGTGCAACATCTATTAATTCATTAAACACCACATGCATATCTTTGCCTGCCCACGGCTTGGCGGTGAGCATATTAATGTCTGTCAAGACGTTCTGTATGAATCTTACTGTCTTAGCAATAAACTCTATGTAACCCGTCTTACGCTTCCTCATGTAGTTCCAAGAGTAGTCAAACTGTGGATTCTGAGAAACGAAAAACAAGAATCCAGAGAGTATTTCATCACCATTCACCTTTACTTCAATGGCATTCCATAACTTTTCATCCTCTTTATACATGTCATCCACAAAAAACGCAGTCAGTTTCAGCAGCATCTGCACAACGATCAGCTTTGACCTGTATTCCCGCTCAGCCTTGTCCCAGACCGCAGTTTCCACGCCGTCCTCTTCTGGGCGACTCTGTATATCATTCAACAGAATTTCGCATGTATAATCCACCTTTTCCTTTGCTGGCAGGGTTACTTCTTTATTTTCCATCAGTTGCTCGGTTTTTAACATAGTAATCACAATAGTCTTTCATGCCCTCTGGCAGTTTCTCTGCCTTCACCGTCGAATAGTTATTCACAAAGAAACTTCTCAACTCTACAAATGCTCTTCGACCTGCTTCATCTTGATCGGGATACATGTGCAGGTCATAATTCTTCAGCATCACCAGGTCTTCTAATGGCTGAATGGTTGCACTTGGTATGGCAACCGCATTCATTCCCGATGACAGCAAAGCCAGACAGTCAGTGATACCTTCACTAATATAAAGTATATCTCCCCATTTGAGTTTATTCAGCATGGGAAGATTAAATAACCTTGTTTTCTGTGAAGACATAAACTGAAAGCGAGGGGCATCTTTCCTTTCGCCCAAATATCGTGACTGAACACCTATCAGCCTGCCGTCCTTCTCATAATAAGGAAACAACAGACAAGGTGTACAAAAGTAGAAATAGAAACCATAGTCTCCCTTCTTGACAAGTCCTGAATCCATGCACCTTTTTTCTCCAAAGGTCGTAACGAGCTTTTCAACGGCTCGATTGGGTTCGCTTACCGACTTAATCTTCAGTTCCTGTATAACTTCTATTTTAAAATGACGCTCCTCAAAAAGAAACTTTTTGGCTATATCCGACAATTGTGCATTCTCTATCAGCCAAGTATATATCCCTTCATCAAACAGAAATTCTGGCACGTCAATCTTGGGAAACACAACCTTTTTCTTCGGCGGTGTCTTTTTTACAAATTTAGGTTTCTCATTGTTGGGCAAAGGAATTGAAAACTCTCTTGCTAATATCTGACAGGCCTCTTGAAAACCGCAATTTTCCACTTGCATCGTCAAGGTAATAGGATTACCACCCTTACCACAAACAAAGCAATGACAAAAATTCTCTTTAGAGTTGGTACTAAATCTCAAGCTGGGATTATGGTCACTATGCCACGGACATAAGGCCCAATGCTTCTTAACCGTCAGCCCCAGCTTAACAGCAACTGATTCAATAGAAAGTTCATTTAACTTCTCCAAGAATTGCTTGTCGTAATATGGCATAAAAACTATATTATTACTTGTCCTTGAGTTTCTCCGCAGAGTTTCACATTTCTTCACCTGCCGATTCTCCGCTGAAAAAAGATTTCACTCCCGCCTATCTTTCATCCTTCCACCTTTATACAAACGCTCAGTCCCGATGCGCGCCCATTTCTTTCAGCACACCCATCAGCAGCTTGGTATTTATTCTCACATCCTTACTAGCAACATTGGCGAACAACGGCTTGCATCCCTCATTCTCCGATTCATCCAAAGCCTTACCCTCATCTATCCTGATGAACAAGGTTGCACCATTATTCACCGCAAAATCTATCAAGCTCAATACGCTAGCGATAAACTTCTTCTAAACTCGTATTGCAACCAGTTTCTTTGTATCCTTTATAGAAAACCAATTGCCAAACTCATTTCTGTCATCGAAGTCCATCAACAATTCCAATTCCATCAGCCTGTTTAGCCTTCTATTCAGTCTAACAATCAACCTGACGTCATTCGCATCCACCATCACCCTCACATGATAGTTCGCATCATACTTGTACCCTGCATCCTCTATCGGCAGTTCCACTACAGTAGGATCGCTAAAAAAATCATCCTGTGACATCATTAACTCTCTTTATGTTGAAAAGTTCTGCAATCATCTCAACCCTCGAATGGTAACATTCTGTCACCAGTAAAAGAGTCTTGTTGTTGCGGGTAAACTCCCCAATAATACTGCTATCAAACACCTGCTGCCTATGCCACGGATTGCAATTCACAAACGCACACTCAGAAAATCCATCAGACCTATCTGCCATCTTTTCTGGAAAGCACTTGTCGCTACCATGGTGCGGCACCTGCATCATGCAAACCTTGGTTCCCTTCGAATACGCATCAAGAATATCCGTCACACGATGCTTCACCTCATCGTACCCATTACCCTTCAGGTTTGAGTCCCCAGTATAGAAACAGGTTGGTTCAGCGCCCCCAATTAAGTTTATCTGATGCCAGATATTAGTATTATAGGTAAAATTTACGGCTGGGAACGAAAGCATAAACAGCGCATTCACGTTAATTTTCGTCACACCACCTTTCGTCTTGCCGATAGTCTTATATATATCCCTGAGTTCCTTCTGCTTCGTCAGTATCTCATTAGGGTCGTCCAGATTTACGACACCTTTCACCATCCCTTCAAACACCTTTTGTAGCGAACTCTGGTCTGCCAGCATAAACGGATAGTAGTACCATAGCACCTTATCCAGCCTTATCACATTCTTCCCGCCAAGGGTTATGTTTCCGTCAAGTCTGTCAATATCTATCGGTTCCCCGTGTCTGTTTTCATTTATGCCATCATCAACACCTATTACCTGAGCACCGATATTGAACATTCTCATTACGAACCTTGCCAATGTAGGATAATCATCATCCATCACCATCAATAGATATGGGTACTTAAACGGTATTATCACCTTCGTATCTTTATCTATCTTTGTTTGGTTCTGTAGTGTCATTAGTCCGTTCACATGATCCTCGTCAAAGTGAGAGATAAATAGCAAGTCTATATGAGCATTCTTCTCAAATGTATTCCTTATCTCATACTCCACTAGGTTTGGCTGACTAGTAAAGCTCCCGCAATCATACACAACATTTAGCACCGAGGTCCCATTCTCATCGAGGAACTGCTCTGTAAAGAATGCCCCTTGACCTACAGGATGTAATATTCTCTTAAATACCATAACTAATATTATATCATTTATCCCGTTTTCCGTAATACCATCGCGACCTTATTTCGTCTCTTGCCCAGCGATTCTATCGCGCTATTTCTTCAACCACCGCCCTCTACGGTTTTCCGTAAGACCATCTTCACATCCCCTCCTTCTCCCCTTCCACCATCTGCATCATCTGCTCTATTTTCCTACACTTTACCTTATCGAAATGCCAGTCGATGTTATCAATTATAATATCCAAGGCGTCGTCCCGCCTTACAAAAACCAAAGAAAGCTGTCGGTTAAAACAACTTTCTTTTTCCCCTCGCCTGAGGAGAGGGAATACAGGGAGAGGTGGAACCCCTTTAGGCAAAGGGGACGGGGGATTTCGAAGAAAGTCATATCCCTATTGGAAGTTGCCCTCAAACCAATAGTTCTATGACCGACTTGTTTGCGTATCACTTTAGGGAATCAACAATTCGCCTTTGACATTTGACCTTAGACCTTAGACCTATAGAAAGAAGCATACCACTCTGCAAATTTCCTTAGTCCCTCTCTTAACGTAATCTTTGGTGTAAACCCAAAATCACGTTCAAGGGCTGAAGCATCTGCATAGGTGGTGGGTACATCACCGGGTTGCATGGGGACAAGCTTCTTGTGGGCTTCGAAGTCGAAGTCTGCGGGAAGGACTCCGGCACGAACCAGCTCTTCTTGCAGGATGTTCACGAAATCCAACAAACTCTCTGGCTGACCACCACCGATATTATAGACAGCGTAGGGAGGGATGGGAAGACCATCCTCACCCTTCTTACGCTCGGGAGCCTTCTGCATCACACGATATACACCTTCTACAATGTCATCAACATAGGTGAAGTCACGTCGGCAGTTGCCGTAGTTGAATATCTGGATAGTCTCACCCTTCAGCAGTTTGTTGGTGAATCCGAAGTATGCCATATCAGGACGGCCTGCAGGACCATAAACTGTAAAGAAGCGCAAGCCCGTTGTGGGGATGTCATACAGCTTCGAATAACAGTGGGCAAACAGCTCATTACTCTTCTTCGTAGCGGCATATAGTGACACAGGATTATCCACACGGTCGTCAGTACTGAATGGCACTTTCTTATTGCCGCCATACACACTACTGCTCGATGCGTACACAAGATGTTCAACGCCTCGATAGCTGTCTAAGGTCTGAGGTCCATGGTCTAAGGCAGCCTTTGACTTTTGACCTTTGACCAATTCCACAGAATGCCTGCAAGCCTCTAAGATATTATAGAACCCTATCATATTACTCTGAATATAGGCATCAGGGTTGGTGATGCTATAGCGTACACCTGCCTGAGCAGCAAGGTTCACTACCACGTCAAAGTGGTACTTTTCAAACAGTCCATCAATCAGCGCTTTGTCAGCCAAATCACCCTTGACGAACTCATATTCAATTCCCGCTGGCTTAGCCTTCTCAATCTCACTGAGGCGATAATCCTTCAGTGTCGGATCATAATAATCATTCAGA
>ODAJ014746828.1_pt1 | contig 10695 bp, 9 predicted proteins | sample 1539241 | NCBI WGS metagenome assembly ODAJ01 (sample SAMN02144231, study PRJEB22623) | gut metagenome | biome: sheep rumen | host: Ovis aries | place: New Zealand
CTACAAACAACTAAATAAAATTTTTAAATTCTTTGAGAGCAGAGTACACCGCAATTCTAAAATACTTCAGTTCGTCTCAAACTATTCGTTCTTTTTTAACGGCAACGACGAATGTCGTGTCATCCCGCACTTGATGCGGGATCTCGTCGTTTTCCAAAATCTTAATGGGTTGAACGGCAAACACAACAACAAAAAGCAATAGTAAAAAGCAGTTAAATTTGGTAAAATATATATATGAAAAACATTGATGAAATAAGCATAAATAATGCAAAAAAACTTTTTGAAACCGGCGACATAAACAAAGTCGAAGTCGGTACCGTCAAAGGGTTGCAATCTATTCATAAATATTTGTTCAATAACTTGTATGATTTCGCAGGACAAATCCGCACAAAAAACATTTCAAAAGGAAATTGTCGTTTTGCAAATAGTCTTTATTTAAAAGAAATTTTGGAAAAGATAGAACAAATGCCGGAAGATACATTTGAAAACATAATAAAAAAATATGTTGAAATGAATATTGCGCATCCGTTTATGGAAGGTAACGGCAGATCAACAAGAATCTGGCTTGATATGATACTGAAAAAAAATCTTAAAAAAGTTGTAGACTGGCAAAATGTAGATAAAGATTTATATTTACAAGCAATGGAAAGAAGTCCTATCAACGATTTAGAATTAAGATTTTTATTACAAGCCGCACTTATAGATAAAATTAATGATAGAGAAATAATTTTTAAAGGTATTGAACAGTCCTATTATTATGAAGGGTATGAAAAATAAATTTAAATTTGTTGTTATGTCTTTGTGTATGGTGTTACTTGTATCTTGTGCAACAACTTACGAAAGAGCAAAATCGCCTACAGGTACAGGATATTACGATACACTCTTACAGCAAGGTATGTATGAAATAACTTTTAACGGGAATTCCGATACTTCAGTAACAACCGCACAAGATTATGCGTTGTTAAGAGCAGCGGAAACTTGTTTGGAAAACGGTTATAAAACTTTTGATATCGTAAATTCAAATAACAATTCAAAAACAGAAACAGGTGCATATACAAGCTATTACGGCAGACATTTTGCAGATACTACTGTTTATACAAGTACTTATCCGAAGATTATGTTGATAATTAAGTGTTCGAAGGAAGATAATTTGACGTTTGTTGCGGAGGAGATATCCAATAATTTGAGGAAGAAATATCATTTGGAGAAATAATACAAATAGAGGGCTTTTAATGCAATGGATAATCTTAAAAAAGAAAATAAAAAGCAAAGATATATAACTTATAAGAATGATGATATTAAAGTGTTTTGGAACCCGAAATTATGTCAACATGCCGGTAAATGTTTTCAAGGAAACAAAGAAGTATTTAACCCTAATCAAAAACCTTGGATTGATTTATCAAAAGCTTCCGCAAAAGAAATTGCCGCAATAATTGATATGTGCCCGTCTAAAGCATTGCAATACGAATTGAAAGATTCGATTTCCGTTGTATTTGAAGAAACTTTAAACAGAAGTGCCGCTTACAAAGACGGAAATTTAATCGGCGAATGTGAATTTGATGTTGATGACAATAAATGGCATATTGTTCATACGGGAGTTCGCCCCGCTTTTGAAGGGCAGGGAATTGCCAGAAGATTATTAAACAAAGTTGTTGAACAAGCAAGATTAAAAAATGTCAAAATTGTTCCGATATGTTCTTATGCCCAAAAAGTTATGTATGGGAGGGAGGAATATAGGGATGTCCTATAAATTTAATATTTATGGCGAAACGGATTTATCTTTTAAATTCTAACTTCGTATTTTGCTCAATCGAGTACCAATCGCTATCGCTTTATTTAAGGAGTTACTAACTAATGGCAGTGCCAAAGTTTGTGAGATATTTTTTGTTACAAATAGGCGGAGATTTGAAGTAATAGTTAAAACTATTACAAAAAGTTACAACGAATTTGTAATAAAAAAGAGCCACAAGATTTAGTGCTGATATTGGTTAATAACTCCTTCAGTACACCGCAATTCTAAAATACTTCAGTTCGTCTCAAACTATTCGTTCTTTTTTAACGGCAAAATTTTTAAATTCTTTGAGAGCAACCAACGACAAAAAAATGTCATCCCGCACTTGATGCGGGATCTCGTCGTTTTCCAAAATCTTAAGGTCTTGAACGATAACATAAAAAATCAATATATTAAACAATAAAAAAATAAACATTAAAAACAACCTATTTATAAAAAATATTGACAAAAATATATATTTACCATATAATATAAACAGTAATTTTGTTTATATTCAAAGCAAAGGTGAATAAAATGTTATCTTATTTTAAAATTAGAAACTTTAAATCAATTCTTGATGTTGAAGTTGATTTTTCTTATGCGGAAGGGAAAGCACCTAACAATTACGAACAACTTAATACTATCCCTTTTTTAGAAGCAGACAAGAAAAATAGGTTTGTTCCTTGTATGGCTTTTTATGGTGCAAATGCTTCCGGAAAAAGCAATATTGTAATGGCATTATTAGTATTAAATCAGATTTTACAGAAAGGTATAATCGGTCATTATTTCCCAAATAAGTTAAATCCTAAATATAATTATTCTTCTTTTGAAATAGAATTTTTTAAAGATAAAACTAAATACGCATATTGCATAGAATATAATGCTTTTTCTATTCAAAAAGAAAAATTATTAAAAAACAATGAAATATTATATTCAATAGATAAGTCTTCAAAAAATAATTTTAAAAATATTCAAACAGAAGACTACAATGCTGATAAATTTAACAATATTATTGATGTTGAATGTTCTCAATTTCAAAATTTTGAATTAAATGAACCTATTCTTAATGAAAATAAAAAATTACAAATATTTCCTTTTTTATCAAGAATAAATTTTGGTTATAAAGGATTAAACAAAGATTTAGTAGATGCTTTTAACTATATGATATCTTCAATAGTTATAAGTTTAACCAATAATATTCCATATAGAGATTCTTTAGCAATTTTATCTAATCATAAAAATGATAATGAATCTCTGCAACAATCTTTTAATAAAATAGCAGATATACTAAAAAAGTTTGATATAGATATAACAAGAATGTCTCTTAACAGAGAACTAAAAAATCCACAAGAGCGACTTACAGATATACCTGCATTTGTTGAACAAAATTTTAATAACAATGTATTAAGACTTGAATATATAAACTCTTATCATCACGATATAAACAATAGAGAAGTGAAATTTAATTTTTTTAGAGAAGAATCTAACGGAACACAAATATTATTGTCGTTAATAGGTTTTGTTTTATATTCATTGGAAAACGGAGCCGCTTTAATTATAGATGAAATAGATAGAGCAATACATCCTATGATACTAATACAAATAATAAAAATGTTTAAAGATAAAGATTACAACAAAAAAAATGCACAGCTTATTTTTACTTGTCATGCAACAGATATTTTATCTGAAGAGATTTTTAGAATATCTGAAGTTTCTTTTATAAGCAAAAATTTAAAACAGGGAACAACAACAAAAAGAATATCCGACTTTAAGGATAAAGATATTAGAAATGTTACTGATTTTAGAAAATTATATTGGAATGGAGTTTTTGGGGGAATACCTTATCCGTATATATAGAGAAAATGAAAAGTATTATTGTAATTTGCGAAGGCAAATCTGAAACCAAATATTTGCAGGAACTAAACAGGTTTTTAAGAGAACAATCTGTGGAAAATTCTATTGTTTTTGTTCCTAAAGAAGTAGGAACAGGACATTTTACCGAAGTTGTAAAAAAGTATAGAAACGAAAGGAAATTGAATAAAAAAGCAAATATTGAAATTTGTGTGGATTACGATATTTATAAACGAAACGAACAAAGAAATTATGATAAATATAAAAAGAAACCGAAAGGCATACCGAATTTTAAATTTAATTATTTTAACTTTGAAGATTTTTTAATTATGCATTTTAATGACGATGTTTTAAATAAATGGAAAGATATTTGTAAAGCCAATAATCATTTTAATGAACCGATGAAGTCCGATAAATATTTAAAACTTATTAAAGAAAATATTTTTTCCGATTATGATAAAAGTTCATTAACGAATTTATTTATTTTTAATAAACAAACTTTGGAAAATTTGTTTAAACATAATGCGGAACAAAGTGAAATAAAAAGTGATTTTGCTGAATTTTTAAGGGAAGTTTTTTCTAAAATCAACTAAAACCTAAAATCTTTTAAATAATACATTATTCCTAAAATCAGCATTATTCCGTCTTCTGCGAAACAATCAAACGGGTTATGCTCGAAAGACGCTCCCGGAGTCATCATATTACCATGTTTTATATTACAGTATTTTTCATAAAATCTGTTAAATTCTTCACCGCCGAAAGAAGATGTGCTTTTTATAAAAGCATTTATATATTCTCTTACTTTAACTTTTGAATAATATTCGTTCAATACACGAATTTTATCTCTGTTTAACCCTTCTCTACTACTTAACACTTTAATTGCTTCTTCGCTGTTTTTGTTATATTTAATAATACTTGTATCAACAGTTTTAAATATATCCAATAAAGATTTAACGGCATTCAACGAAGATTCTGTTTCGAGATTATCTCTAAGTTCCAAATTATATTTTAATCTTCCAAATACGGACGATGCTAAATATTTGTTATATCTTTTTCTGCAAATTTCAGCAGTTGGACTATCTTTTATATAACTTAATATTGCACAAATTTCTAAACAATGTCCTGCAATTATAAAAGAATCATAATATCTTTCATTTTCAAACAACACAATAAAAGATTTAATTGCTTCGCAAACTCGGTGATACAAATTACAAATCATATAATCAAAAGTGTCTTGATTTCCATCGGTAAAAGCCGGTATTTCCAATGATTTAAAATTTTTTATAGTCTGTAAACTTTTTTGAATGTCTAAAGGCATTTCTTCTCCTAAATAAATTTTAAATTTATTTCTAGCTAAACGAGTTTTATTTTTTACTTCTAATTTTGCATTTGCCTCCCTTATGTACCATCCGTTTCACTTCCATTTATGTACACTGCAGTCGGCAAATGCTTTATTACAAGTAAAAACTCCGAAACTCTTTGGATGCGACAAGCAGAGTTGTTTTTTTATTATAACATAAAATCTTAAGGTCTTGAACGACAAAAAAATCACGACAAGACCTTGTCGCAACATTTTTGTAAAATCTTATTTATAAAAACCTTATAATTTGTTAAAATATGAAAATAATAAAATATGAGGATATTTTATGCCTGTTCAAAAAACTCAATGGAATGAAGCCACAAGAGTTCAAATGCCAGCCTTGGTACATTTAACTCGTATAGGATATACTTATTTCGGTAAAATAACCGAAGATATGGCAAATACCATTTACGATCCCGATACTAACATTCTTATCAAAGTTTTCAAAGAACAATTTACAAAACTTAATCCGGAAAAAGCAGGTGAATTTGAATCTGTTTTTAGAACTATTAGGCAGGAATTAGATAATGATGATATTGGGGAAAGTTTTTACAAAAGATTAAAATCCATATCTCCGATAAAACTTATAGACTTTGATAATCCAAATAATAATACATATCATTGTACAGCAGAATTTACTTGTAAAAGAGATGAGGAGGAATTTAGACCGGACATTACATTATTTATAAATGGTCTTCCGTTAGTTTTTATAGAAGTAAAAAAACCGAATAATTCCGGTGGAATGGTAGCAGAAGCAAAAAGAATGAACACTTTGCGATTTCCAAATAGGAAATTCCGCAGATTTATTAATATTACTCAATTAATGATATTCTCTAACAATATGGAATATGATGCACTCGGTGGAATAGTACCTATTCAAGGAGTTTTCTATTGTACAAGTGCAAAAAAATCTGCATTTTTTAACTGTTTTAGAGAAGAAAATCCTTTAAATAAAGATATTGCACCATATAACAAAGATTTTCCTTATAAAGATATTGATACTGATATTGAGAGAGAAATTCTTTCAGATTTTAATAATCAAGTAATTCATACAAGTCCTGAATATCAAACGAATCTGAATATAAATACTCCTACAAATAGAGTTCTTACTTCAATGTGTTCTCCTGAAAGATTATTGTTCCTTTTAAAATATGGAATTACTTATTATCATAAAAACAAGGAAAAAGAAGATGGCTCTATAGAACAAATACACCAAAAACATATAATGAGATATCAACAATTTTTTGCTGCCATAGAAGTAAGAAATAAAATATCAAAAGGAGTAAAATCTGGAATTATTTGGCATACACAAGGTAGTGGTAAAACTGCATTATCCTATCATTTATCTCATGTTTTAACAGACTATTTTTCAAGTATAAACAAAGTTCCTAAATATTATTTTATTGTTGATAGACTTGATTTAATGAAACAAGCAAAAGAGGAATTTACAGCAAGAGGATTAATAGTAAAAACTGCAGATTCTCGTAGTGAACTAATGGAACAATTTAAAACTAATCAATCTCAAGAGGGAACAACAGGACAAGCAGAAATTACAGTTGTTAATATACAAAGATTTGAAGAAAATCAAGATAAAGTAGTTCTTCCTCCTTATGCAACTAATTTACAAAGAATTTTTATTATAGACGAAGCTCATAGAGGGTATAAACCGGAAGGTTCTTTCCTTGCCAATTTGTTTGATGCCGACCCTAATTCCATAAAGATTGCATTAACAGGAACACCTTTATTAAAAGAAGAAAGAGAATCTTGGAGAGTTTTTGGCAATTATATTCATACATATTATTACGACAAATCTGTTCAAGATGGTTACACATTAAAAATTATTCGTGAAGAAATAGAAACTTCTTACAAAGAAAAATTAGAAGAAATATATCATTCTATTGAAAATTTAGTTCGGAAAAAAGATGTAAAAAAAGAAGACATTATAGAACATAAAAATTATGTAAAAGAGCTTTTACGATATATAATTTCAGATTTAAAACAATTCCGTATAATACAAGGGGATAATTCTCTTGGAGGAATGATAATTTGTGAAACAAGCCAACAAGCAAGAAATTTATTTGCTTATTTTGACGAAATCCAAAGAGAATTGAATTCTTCATCATCAACAAAAAGCAACTTTAAAGCCGGTCTTATACTTTATGATAGCGATGATAAAGAAACGAGAGAAAAAATAATAACTGATTTCAAAGACAATTTTAAAATTGATATTCTTATTGTATTCAATATGCTTTTAACCGGTTTCGATGCTCCTAGATTAAAAAGATTATATTTCGGAAGAAAGGTAAAAGCACATACATTACTTCAAGCAATTACAAGAGTAAATAGACCTTATGCAAATAATAGATATGGTTACATTATTGATTTTGCTGATATCAAAAGAAATTTTGAAGAAACCAATGCTGCATATATTCAAGAGTTAAATAGATTTAACGACCCTAATGAAGTTGGTGAAGGAAAAGAAGTTGATATCTTTACACAGGTTATGGAAAAGCCGGAAGTTTTAATTGAACGAATACAAAATGCAAAACAGGCATTATTTAACTATTCGTTAAACAATGCCGAAGAATTTAGTTCGGAAATTTCTACAATAGAAGACAAAAAAGTTTTAATAGAACTAAAAAAAGCATTAATTGAAGTAAGAGATTGTTATAACATTGTAAAAACATTTGGTACAGAGGAACTGAAAAACTCTTTTGCAAGTTTTGAAATATTAAAAATAAAAGATATTATTTCCGAAGTTCAAAGGCATATTGATATAATTAACCAAAAGAAAGTATTTGCACAAGAGGAAGCAACAAGAATAATTGTTAATGAAGCAATGCAGGGTATAACTTTTAACTTTAGTAAAATCGGAGAAGAAGAACTTAAACTTATATCCGGTGGAAAAGAAGAACTTAATGAAAAATTACAAAAAGTTATAAGAATGTTTTCTGAAAATATAGATCCCGAAGATATAGAATACATTACATTGAGAGCAGCATTTCAACAAAGGTTTCACGAACATGGCTTTACTCCCCAAAACATGGATGAATTTAACGGTTATTCAAAGTCAATGGATGAAATTATTACTAAACTTACAGAATTACAAAAGCAGAACAATGTTTTATTAAAGAAATATAACGGAGATGCTAAATTCGCAAGGGTTCATAAGAGAATAAAAGAAGAAAATATCAGAAGAAAAAACAGACATGAAGTTATTATTCTTTCGGAATATGATGAAGATATTGTCAATGCTCTTCTTAATATAAAAGAAAAAATAGATAATAAGGTTTATGATAGAAATGATATTCTTAAAAAAGATGCTTATTTTGAGCAAACTATAATGTCAGAAATTACAAATGGTATGGACTCTATAGGAGTAAAAAACACAAGAGAAGACAGGCTTTTTATTCAGTCGAGAATAGCGAAACAATATCTTGAACAGTACAGAGATGTTTATCCAACAAATTAATTTAACGGAGAAATCTTTATGAATATAAAAGAACTAACATATAAACTTATAGATGATTTAAAAGCAGTTTGTCATGAATATGGTATGGGAAACGACGGAAACGAATATAAAGTTATTACACAAGTTTTTCTATATAAATTCTTAAACGATAAATTTGGTTATGAAATAAAACAAAAAAATTCTAAAATAGCCTCTGCAGAAAAATGGGAAATAGCTTATGAAAAACTTTCTAAAAAAGAAAGAGAAGATTTGTTAGATTCTTTGTCACCGGATATTATGAGACTTTATCCCGAACATTTAATTTCACATCTTTGGAATCAACAGGCAAAGGGGGATTTTGACCTTATATTCGACAATACAATGCTTGATATAGCAGATAAAAACATTGATGTCTTTTCTACTCAAACGACACAAAACACTAAAATTCCTATTTTTGAAAAATTAACTAATTACATTACCGATGATGCACAAAAAGCACCTTTTGCAAGAGCTTTAGTTGATAAATTGGTAAATTTTTCTTTTGAAGAAGCTTTTGCTGAAAGTTATGATTTCTTTGCTAACATTTTTGAATATGTTATTAAAGATTACAACACAAATGGTGGCGGAGTATATGCCGAATATTATACTCCTCATGCTATAGCTGTAATTATGGCAAAATTGCTCGTTGGAGAAAGCAAAAATTTACATAACATTGAATGTTATGACCCTTCAGCAGGAACAGGAACTTTACTTATGGCTTTAGGTCATCAAGTAGGTGAAGATAAATGCACAATATTTGCACAAGACCGTTCACAAAAAAGTAATAAAATGCTTAAACTTAACCTTATATTAAATGGTCTTGTATCCTCTTTAGACCATGCTGTTCAAGGTGATACTTTAACAGACCCTTACCATTTAAGTGATGATAGAAAAACTTTAAGGCAATTTGATTATATAGTTTGTAATCCTCCTTTTAAACTTAATTTTGAAAATACAAGAGAACAACTTGCAGCAATGAAACAAAGATTTTGGGCGGGTGTTCCTTCTGTTCCAAACAAGAAAAAAGAAAGCATGGCAATTTATACATGTTTTATTCAACATGTTTTAAATTCTATGAAAAATAACACAGGTAAAGCTGCTATTGTATTACCTACAGGTTTTATTACCGCAAAAAGTGGTGTTGAAAGTAAAATATTAAAACATATTGTTGAAAATCATATTGTTTATGGTGTAATCAGTATGCCATCTAATGTTTTTGCTAATACGGGAACAAATGTTTCTGTTGTCTTTTTTGATAACTCAAAGAAAACAGATAAGGTTATTTTAATAGATGCCTCAAAAATGGGAGAAGAGTATCAAGAGGGGAACAACAAAAAAGTTAGATTGACGGAAGAAGAAATCAATAAAATTGTTGATGTATTTCTAAATAAAAAAGTTGTTGATGATTTTTCTGTAGCCGTTTCTTATGATGAAATAAAGCAAAAAAATTATTCTCTTTCTGCTGGTCAGTATTTCGATATAAAAATAGAATATGTAGATATTACACATGAGGAATTTGAGAATAAAATGAAACAGCATAAAGAAAATTTAAAACAATATTTTAAACAATCTCATGAGCTTGAAAAAGAAATAGAAAAACAATTGGAAAAGTTAAAATATGAAAAATAGTGTAAACAAACTAAAATTAACAGATATTGGTTCTTTATCTAGAGGAAAATCAAAACATCGCCCACGAAATGACAAATCTTTATATGGAGGAAAATATCCTTTTGTCCAAACAAGTGATGTAAAAAATGCAAACCATATTTTAAAAACTTATTCTCAAACATATAATGATAAAGGATTAAGTCAAAGCAAATTATGGGAAAAAGGAACTATTTGTATTACAATTGCAGCAAATATAGCAGATAGTGCAATTTTAGGATTTGATGCTTGTTTCCCAGATAGTGTATTAGGATTAGTTGTAGATAAAAATAAAGCTAATATTGATTTTATTGAATATTTACTTCAATATTACAAAATGAATATACAAAATCAATCAAATGGGACAAGTCAAGAAAATATTAATTTAGATACTTTTCAACATGTCTATTTTAATATTCCAGATTTAATTGAACAGAATAAAATTGCTAAAGTGTTATCTGTTATTGATAACAAAATAGATATTAATAATAAAATCAATAAAGAATTGGAACAAACAGCAAAAGACTTATACGATTATTGGTTTGTTCAGTTCGATTTTCCTGACGAAAATAAACGACC
>ODAJ011639905.1_pt1 | contig 10694 bp, 11 predicted proteins | sample 1539241 | NCBI WGS metagenome assembly ODAJ01 (sample SAMN02144231, study PRJEB22623) | gut metagenome | biome: sheep rumen | host: Ovis aries | place: New Zealand
AAATCGCAAAATCGCGATTACTTCAAACTAGTATTCAAGCTACGTTTGTTAATGATTTGGTATCGGCAGGGGTGAATGATGATGCGGCAGCAATTGCCGCTCCTTTTATTGCAGATTCCTATGTTTTCCATGCCGAAGGGAATGAAAATGAAAACCCAAGAGCTCAGTCCTTGCGCACAAAATTGAACGGATTGCTTATCAGCGTACCGTCATATCTGGATATGATGAATAGTATGTTGTTGGATTCAAGCAATATGGGCGATGCAGAAAGAGAGAACACAACAAACGATTTGACTCTGGATTTATCATTATGACAAATATTTATTTTGTGCTGGTTCGTACAGGCATCCAAGAATATAAAATATGGTCAACGTCGAGACGTTTGATTATATTTATGCTATTGTATGTCCAATTACTCTTGTCGTCGTGTAACGAAGACAACGTGTTGTCTGATCAAATCCATGAAAAAGAGACTCATAACATCGAAAATATCGGCGTTCAAGCCTATCAGCGTGTTGTATATAATAACAACGACTATTCATACTCCTTTATTGATGTGTTGACGAAGGCATTAGCAAATCCATATAATCAAATTCCCAATGGAAAAATAATTCAAACTAATACGGATGCATTAGCGAAAAGTCGTATTCTTGAGTATGCCGACAATGCCGAATTTGTTCATAGTACCTTAGTCAATTTGGATTTAGTATCCAAAGAGTATATTCTTTATAATCTAGAGGGGGGAAAAAACTATTATTTTAGGGTATATAAGGACAACGACCCTTATCTGTTACTAAATTCTGGTTTTTTTGAAACGACGGGAACGGTAAGACAGTTGAAGATTGAATCGCGGAATAGTAATCAGGATTGGTTGGATAATGTGAGAGATCTGGGTGGATGGAAAGCAAGTGAGAATAGAAAGATAAAGTATGGTGTTATCATTAGAGGTCCCGAATTGAATCATATCACAGATGGTGTTGAAGAAGTTCTCATTTCTGATGATGGGGTTGCAGAATTACGAAGGCTGGGTGTTTCTGTGGAGTTGGATCTGAGAGGCTTGTTTGAGCCAGATGTTTCATATGAGTCCAGTGTGTTGGGACAGGATGTACAGTATATCGTGTGTCCCCTGGACTTGTGGTTTTATAGGTTGAATATTTACTGCAGTATAAAGCCTAAGGCTATCACTTTTGCAAATGCTATTAGAGAATTGATACCATGTATTCGGGAGAATCGAACCGTTTATATTCATTGTAAAGGAGGTTGTGATAGGACTGGAGTTTTGTGTGCAATCATTGAAGGTCTCTGTGGAGTTTCTGAAAACGACATCAATCATGATTATGAATTATCTGGGAGAGAAAGAAATAGAGAAAATTATCTTTTAGCGAAAGGAGATTCCTATGACGGCGATTTCAAATTCGCCATGGAGTATATAAAGGGGCTGATGAAATATAATGGTCACATTTACGTCTATTATCGAGGAAACTATTATTCGGCAGAGGAGAAGGTTAATAAGCATTCTCCAAATCTCATTTCCGATAATGCTTTGATTAGTGCATTATCCAATCAGAGATTAGGCTCATTGCAAGATTGTTTTAGATTGTTAATGGAACTTGGTGGACTAACAGAACAAGAGATGGATGAACTCGTGGAACTTCTTTGTTCTTAATTGTGTATGATTGTAACCAAATCGACAGTGCCAGTAGGCACAGCTAAGAAGGTCAAGGCAGCTATACAGGCTGAGCTTGACAAATGCGATCTGGACATCCCTTTCGATGTGGCTTCGAACCCTGAGTTTCTGAAGGAAGGCGCTACCATCAAGGATTTTATGAGTCCTGACCGCGTTGTTGTTGGAACAGAATCTGAAAAGGCTAAGGAAGTGATGACCCGTCTCTATCGTCCTCTCATGCTCCAGAACTTCCGCGTCATCTTTATGGATATTCCTTCTGCCGAGATGACCAAGTATGCAGCTAACGCGATGCTGGCCACTCGTATCAGCATTATGAACGATATTGCCAACCTGTGTGAGCGCGTAGGCGCTAACGTAGATAGCGTCCGCAAGGGTATTGGTACTGACTCACGTATTGGTTCCAAGATCCTCTATGCAGGCTGCGGCTATGGAGGATCCTGCATCCTCCAAGGATGTGAAGGCCTTGATGCACACAGGTATTGACAATGATTTCTACATGGAAGTCATCGAGGCTGTTGAGCGTGTCAACGAGAAGCAGAAGTCGATTGTCTATGATAAGATTATCAAGGCTGTAGATGATGTGAGGGGAAAGATCATAGCCATTATTGGCTTGAGTTTCAAGCCCGAGACTGATGATATGCGTGAAGCGCCTGCTTTGGTAGTCATCGACAAACTACTGAATGATGGAGCGAAGATCAGAGTCTTCGATCCTATTGCGCAGGATGAGTGTCAGCGTCGCATTGGTGATGTGGTTACCTATTGCAAAAATATGTACGATGCAGCTGATGGTGCTGATGTCTTTTCATTGATGACAGAGTGGCGTCAATTTAGAATGCCGAGTTGGAATGTTATCAAGAAAGTGATGACTGGCAACGTTGTAGTAGATGGACGTAATATTTTTGACCGTAAGGAACTCGAAGAGTTAGGTTTTGTTTATACTAGAATTGGTGAAAAATAAAAATGGTATTGCTTAAAAGAATTTCTGTTACAATTTTATTCCTTTTTGTGACTCTCCATCTTTTATCAAAAGAAATCTTTGTTAATAGTTTGGATGTCCTAAAGGAAAATAGTATAATTCCAGATATATCATTGATAATAAGTTCACCTATAGATCTTAAGAACTCTTCCATTCATTTGTCCGAAGGTACTACCATCCGAATAGCGGATGGTAAGTTGTTCAATGGCACAGTCTTTGGAAATAGTACTAAACTCGAAGTAGCTCGGAATTCATGTTTGGGCGTTATTATTCGTGGTCGTTGGATTGTTCCCGAAATAACAGATTTGTGGTTTGATGATAACTATTTGGACGATAATGCAATGATGTCAAATATCAATCATTTACAGTCTAATGAGGTAGATAATTCTATACACCTATTTCGTAATTATGAAGTGAACATTGATAGTACCTCACATTATGCCTTTGTACTTAGTTCAAATACCTCGCTTCATGTTCATTCCACTATTAAGATTAAACCGAATAATTATGCTAAATATGGAATTGTAGATATCACAAAGCGAAATAACGTTTCAGTTGATGGCGGAAAGATAATAGGTGATGTCGGGAAACATGGTTATATTGCTAATTCCACAAGCGAATGGGGAATGGGTATTAATATAGTAGCATCTCAAAATGTCGCGATACGCAATATTTCCATATCGCGTTGTACTGGTGATGGTATTTATCTTGGAGGCTTGAGAGAAACAAGTATCTCTAATTTTGATAATGCCTGCAAAAACATAGTAATTGAAAGTGTGACCTGTGATAATAATCGACGGCAGGGAATGAGCATTGTACATGCTAAAGACGTGAGGGTCAGCAGATGTGTTTTTTCAAATACAGGACAAGTGGAATTTGTGAAGCCTGGGCATGGCGTTGACATTGAACCCAATGTTTCGAAGGATCGAAACATGTCGGTATCAGACATTTACTTTATGGAATGTGTATTCACAAATAACATGAGTTCGGATATATCCACGGCGCACTATTATACAACTGATTCTGAAGCAAATATTAAGGGCATTTTCATTAAAAACTCAGAGTTCAGTAGTGATATCACTATTCGTAGTGGATCATTTGTCATTGATAATTCAACTCTTACTAGAATACGAGTCGATATCTCTTCGCGGGATTTGAGTGATATTGAAGTTCGGAATAGCATTATAACTGGAGGATTATATTTACATTCTTCAGTTCGTGATAAAGACCATCCCGAATATACAGGTAACCTCAATAATCTAGTTTTTATGGGATGCGATTTCGTCAACAAAACTGAAAATAAAGGTAAATCCATTCTCTGTTTATCTGGTGATATATCAAGAGTGAAGAATTTTGTTTTTGATGATTGTAAGTTTAATGATAAGTCGAAGGTTAATAAAAAAGTTCTTAATCGTGAAAGAAAGGGAGCTTACGTCTTTAAGAACTGCACTTTCAAAAGCGAAGCAAAACGATAAAGAAACAAATTATGAGTAATCATAATAGTAATAATAAGCGCATTGCCAAAAATACGGTGCTGCTATACATCCGATCCTTTATTGTGATGATAGTCGCGCTATATACATCCAGGGTTATTCTTAAGGCTTTGGGTGTGGAGGACTATGGCTTGTTTAATGTGATAGGAGGCGTTGTTGGCCTTTTTGCATTCCTACGTTCTTCGATGACTAAAAGCACGCAGCGTTTCCTGAACTTTGAGATGGCAAATCCTAATGGTCGGCTCAAAGAAACCTTTAGAGTAAGTTTGACCATTCACGTTATAATAGCCCTTATTGCTTTCGTTCTTGCAGAAACAATAGGATTATGGTTCTTAAACACATACCTTCAAATACCTCCCGGACGTGAATTGGCTGCCAATATGGTATATCAAGCAACCGTTGTTAGCCTGGTATTTACCATTTTGAGTGTCCCATATAGCGCAAGCATCATCGCCCATGAGGAAATGGGTTATTTTGCCTTTGTCAGTGTTGTAGATGCGTTCTTAAAACTTGCTATCTGTTATCTGATATTGATAGGCGACAGTGACCGGCTGATATTTTTTGGATGGCTGATGATGGGCGTCAATATCTTGAATTATCTTCTATATGCGGTATATTGTATTATGCGATGTCCTGAGACGAGTTTCCTATTATTGTTTGACAAACAACTATTGAAGGAAATGCTCAGTTATACCACTTGGACGGTTGTAGGTCAGGCTGCTATTATCGGAACAAATCAAGGAGGTAATATCCTTATGAATATGTTCCATTCAGTCACTGCAAATGCTGCTATGGGTGTAGCCAGTCAGGTCAATCACGCTGTTGTTAGTTTGACCTCAAGTTTTCAGACAGCCTTTAATCCTCAGATAACAAAATCTTTCGCATCTAAAGATTACGAATATTTGAAATTTCTGGTTTTCACAACCAGTAAGATATCTTTCTTCTTATTGACATTTGTTTCCATTCCAATTGCTTTCAACATTGATGTAATTCTTGACCTCTGGCTTGAAGTTGTACCTCAGCATTCCGCAACTTTTGTTGTACTGATCTTGTGTAACACTATTTTGAATGCCATGAGCGCACCATTCAATTTTACTGCCCTCTCCTCAGGAAAGATCAAGTATTTTCAAATAACGACCTCATTCGTCTTTTTATCTGATCTATTGTTCGTATATATCCTGTTCAGTCTGGGATTCCCACCAGAAGCCGCGTTGGCAATTAAGGTTGCAATAATGGTGGCTGTCCTATTTGTCCGATTGGTATTTGCGAGCAGAGAGGTGCATAGTATAAAGACTCTTGCCTATCTCAAGGAGGTGGCAATACCTCTTACTTTCTGTTCATCAGTTTCAATACTAATAGGAATGTTTTTGTTTCATTATGCTGAAACTATGCTGGCAAGAATTATTTCAACTATAGTTCTAATAGTTTTAACCCTTGCTATTTTTTACTTATGGGGGTTGAATAAAAAGGAAATGCAGATGGTTCAGAAGTTAATTTCTAAATATAAGCAGAAATAGGATGGAAAAAATAATAAAGTTTGCTGGAATGTCATTTTGGGTTCTGGCGTATTTCACTATTGTATTTACCATGCTCTGCGGAGGCAATTTGCAAGTTTTAGGACCTTTGTCATTAAGGCATTTATGTATGCTCTTTTTGTTTGGTGTTGCGTTCTTTTTTAGGAAAAAATACAAACTGGGAAAAACAGCGTTGCCTCTATATTTAGGATATCTTTTTATATATTTTTTATTTAATCTTTTAAATGGTGAATATTTAACCCACACCTTTCTACAATCATTATATACATATCATGTACCCTGTATAGCTATAGCAGTAGGGCTTCCTGCAATAGTCAAGGATTTGCATCAGGTGAAACTCTTTATTTATTCTCTTATTTTGCTTTATGCATTTGATTCGATGCTAACCATTCTGCAGTATATGAATTCTGGATTTGCATGGATTGTAGCGACAATGATTACAACACAGGCAGAAGAGGGTATGGAGCGAGCAGAAATGTATACAAATGCATATGGTGGCGTTATGGGATACTCACTGGTTGCAGGTGCATTTGGATTTGTGGTTTCGAATGGTTATTTTCTTGCCACATATTTGTCTGTTCTTACTTATCGCATTAATGTAAAAGGTTTTTTTAATACTTTCTTGGCTTTGTCACTACTTTTGTTAGCCGGCGGTGTTATATTCATAGTCCAGCAGCGTATGGCTTTTTTGTCATTTATGCTTGTGTCTTTTTATATTTTTATGTATGGGATGGGTAGGAAGTATCGCATACCTGTTTTTTTTCTGGCAGTCATTGCTTTGTTGTATTATGGAATAAGCAATATAGAGATGGGGCGTCTTACTACAGATACAAACAATGACACACGAATGCAAATATTTTCTGAATTTTTTGATTTCATGGGCAAAGGCTATTGGCTTTCAGGAGGGGCGGAAGCATATAGCAAACTTTATGACAAATCTCAGCACAATACATTTCTTGCTGCATGGGTGGGAGGTGGCATATTCACTTTTTTAGTGTTTGTTTTATTATATTTTAGATTGCTTCGTGATAATATAAAAGTAGTATTGCAGAATAAAAAACAACGTTTTAATTATCCCTATACTATTTGTTTTGCTATCGCTAGTGTCATTTTCTTGTTTTATACAATAACTCACTCTGCAGGTGTTCATTCTGGTTCGCCCATGTTTTGGGTTGTATATACAATGATGTACATTTCATATGAATTTGAAAAAAAGCAAGGCAATAATCAATTAACAAACTGAAAATATGCTTGATATATCAAAAAATCTATTTGCAAGTTGGAATGATAGCCAACTGTGTTATTGTCATTGGAAGAGCAATGAACATCTTGAGCCTGGTCTAAATGGTGATACAGATCTTGATGTGCTCCTTTCAGATTCAGACAAATTGAAAGGTGAAGAAATACTAAGGAAACTCGATTTCCTTCAGTGTAAGTCCCAGTATGGTTCAAGATATCCTGGTGTTGATGATTGGATTGGGTTCGACCAGATTACCGGGAAGTTTATACATCTGCATTTACACTATCATGTTATAACAGGTCACAAAGGTCTTAAGGAATATAATATCCCCTGGACTTCTGAGGTGTTAGAAACAAGAATTCAAGATGCTGAGACAAAGGTTTATATCGCAAACCCTAGCATTGAGTTAGTCACATTATATACTCGCATTGCGCTCAAAATTTCTTTGAGTGATATTTGTAAGAGATGTTTTGGCAAGTATCAAATTGACAAATCATTTCTTGTAGAAATTGATTTTCTGAAAAAGAGAGTTAATTGGGATGCCATTGAGGAAATTGTTTCTAAGTATTATGGTAGGTACACTAAACAAGTAGTATCTATTATGCATAAGGAATTGCTTACAACTAAAGACATTTTTGTTTTAAGAAGAATTGCCGAAAAAGTATTTAGGAAAGTTAGCAGATGCAAGTATTCGAATAGACTACTAGAGTTTTATTATAAATATGCTCTAAAATTTAGGAAGTTTCTCCGATTAAAATTGAATTTGTTTGTAATTACCCGTAAAGTTCCAAAGACGGAACAGGGGCTTACAATAGCCTTCTTAGGGCAAGACGGGGCAGGGAAAACTACTGTTACTACAATGATAAGGAAGTGGTGGTCCTGGAAAATGGATGTACAACTTGTTTATCTTGGAAGTGGAGAGAATTATCATTCGTGGCGAAAATGGTTACTCAACAAACTACCCAGGTCATTTGGATTTAAAACAGTTAGAGCATGGCTTACATTGTCAAAATATAAGGTGCTATCAAAAGATGTCTTACAAACGATAAGGAAAGGAGAAAGATATGTAAATAAGGGCGGTTTGGTAATATATGACAGATATCCCCAAATACAATATGCTGGAATAAGTGATGGCCCTAAAATAAGAAAATTATTTTTGGATAAATCCCCGCGTTTACTTCGATGGGTATTTGAATCTTTCGCTAATTCCGAAGAAAAATATCTCAAGCAGGCAACAGAACATCAACCAGACATTATTTTTAAGTTGGTTATTCCACCGGAGGAATCTGTTAGACGTAAACCAGAGAACGTTTTAGAAACGATGGAAATAAAACATAATATAATAAAGTCTCTCCAGTTTGAAAAGTCTGATGTCTTTGTTATTGATGCCACAATGCCTTTTGAGGAAGAAATTCTTATGATAAAAAGAATAATATGGGAACACGTCCTAAAATAATTGAGTTTTACGGGTTACCCGGGTGCGGAAAAACGACATTATGCAATAAACTGAAAGAAGAGTATGAGAAAAAAGGATATAAAGTATGTCTTTTGCCGGAAGCAGCTCATTTATTTTCCTGGTTGAGTTTGGTTCATATCCTTTCGTTTAGAGATTGTATTTTTTTATTAAGGTTTTATCGCCGTTTTATTAAGTTTAATGTTCATAAGAACCTTGTCAAATCACCTATAAGAAGATTGTTGATATATGGGTGTGCAAAATGGAAGGAAGAGTATGATTTTCTTTTCATAGATCACGGAGCTGTTCAAAGCATTGTTCGTGCATTATACGATGTTTCAAATCCTATGGACTTCCTTAAAACACCTATTGTGAGGGATTACTATTGTATGATATCAACTGACGTATATATCAATTGCAGAATATCAATAGATGAAGCATTTTCTCGTGTTAGATTTAGGAATAGAAAGAATAGTGGTACATTTGACCAGTATCCAGATGCACAACTAAAAAAGGTGCTGGAAGGCCATGATGCGATTTTTAATAGTACAGAGTCTCTCCTTAAAGAATTGCATAAAAATTTATTAGAAATTGACAGCACTGAAACTGTTGAGAAGTGCATTTCGCGGGTTGGAGAGTATTTGAATAAATAGAAAATGAAAACACCAAAAATCATTAAGTTGCCAAAGTTCACAGATCCACGCGGAAATCTTTCCTTTGTGGAACAGTTAAACCATATTCCATTTGAAATCAAACGAACTTACTGGATTTATGATGTTCCCGGAGGAGAGGCTCGTGGAGGGCATGCATTCAGACAGAATGAAGAGTTTATTGTGGCCCTGTCCGGAGCATTTGATGTCATTGTGGATGACGGAAACGAGAAGAAAGCTTTTGCCTTGAACCGTTCCTATTATGGCCTCTATATCCCTGCAGGCCTTTGGCGTGAGATGAAGAACTTCTCCACCAATTCGCTGGCATTGGAGTTTGGCTCTATCCATTACGACAGGGCTGACTATGTGGAAGACTACGAACAATTCCTAAAATTGAAGAGCAATGGCGAAATATAGTGTTTTTGATTGCACAATGGTAGAACTGGACAAGCACCATAGTGACCGTGAGGGAAACCTCACCGTTGTAGAAAACAGCATCACATTGCCCTTCGACGTCAAGAGAGTATATTATTTGTATGACATCCCAGGTGGCGAGGGACGTGGCGCCCATGCACATCGCGATTTGGAGCAACTGATAATTGCTGCATCAGGATCGTTTACGGTAACGCTCGATGATGGTAAGTGTAAGCGAAGCTTCTTCCTAAACAGACCGTATCAGGGGCTGTATGTAAAGCCCGGTATGTGGCGCGATTTGGAAGATTTTTCATCAGGAGCTGTCTGCATGGTGTTGGCATCTGACATCTATAATGCGGAGGATTATATCCGAGACTATCAAGAATTTGTTAAATTTAGAAATAAAGAATAGTTATGAAAGAAAAGGTTATGGCTATTATTAATAGCATTCGGTCATCCAAAAATCTAGAAAGTATCAAGTCTCTTGAAAGTTCTATGAAACTCCGTGAGGACTTGAACCTCACATCCTTCGATTTGGCAGAACTCACTGTCAAGATAGAAGACGAGTTTGACATTGACATCTTCGAGAATGGTCTCGTTAGTACCGTAGGTGAAATCTTTGAGAAGTTGCAGAAGTAATGACATTCCTTTACGATAACGGGAAGCAATACACTTATGATGACTTGTTGAGAGCTCTCAATGAGGGTACAACCTATTACCCTTACTACAAGACATCGGACGTATTCTCCTACTTTGTCAACCTCATCAAGGCACTTGCTGCCAGCCAACCTCTTGTGCTGCTCGATTCCGACATCAATCCGTCAGAGATAGACGGGCTGGATGAAAGCATTGTTAATATAGAAGAATGCATAGCATCCTCTTCATTCCAAAATATGGATGAAGTTGTAGATGCTGTGCAGAATTCTAAATCTGAGATTACTATCTTTACCTCTGGCACAACCGGTCAGCCTAAAAAGGTAGTGCACAGCATTGCTACATTGACACGTTCTGTTCGGCTTGGCGGCAGGTATAAAGGGCAGATTTGGGCTTATGCTTATAATCCTACCCACATGGCAGGATTGCAAGTGTTCTTCCAGGCGTTTGAAAACAAGAACACACTGGTGAATGTTTTTAATCAGCCAAGAGAGTTTGTCTATAAGCAGATTCTGGATAAGGGTATTACCCATATTTCTGCCACACCGACTTTCTATCGTTTGCTGCTTCCTTTTGAGAAAGCATACGAGAG
>ODAJ012168922.1_pt1 | contig 10693 bp, 8 predicted proteins | sample 1539241 | NCBI WGS metagenome assembly ODAJ01 (sample SAMN02144231, study PRJEB22623) | gut metagenome | biome: sheep rumen | host: Ovis aries | place: New Zealand
GTAGTAAATCGGTAGTAAAAATCAGACTGTACCGTGGATTATCGTGGTGAAACGGTGCAAAACGAGGCCGGTTTGTGCCCTGCCGTGGCAAACGAATAGGATCTTTGTCATGAGCGTTTCTCCTTCCTCGGCTGAAATGCAAGCCGCCAGGATAGCTAAAGCAGCAAGGATTTTTCATAAACCTGCCGGGCTCCATGCGCGGCAGGTTTTTCTTTCACAGGTCCGCCGTCAGAGCCCACGGAAGCAGAAGCGCAGCTGCAGCGGCCGATCCGCGGGGAGCAGGTATTCCGGATGGGTCCTGGCGCCCCAGCTGTCGTCTCCGCCGACGCCCATCTGCTGCAGCGCCACGCGTACCACCGTGTAGTGCACCGGCGGCAGCTCATAGGGGTGGGCGGCGTTTTCCAGCTCATGGGGCGTGTAGGGCAGCACGTTTACGGAGAGCTCGTCCCCCCAGAACAGCATGCCCCGGCCCCGCAGGTCCGTCACCCTGGCCCAGCGCACGCCGCAGCGGTTGCCGCACTCCTGGGGCACCAGATAGCGGGACAGATTCTCCTGTGCCGTGGTCCGAAAGACGCCCAGGCGGGCGCCGCGCTGCCGGTCGGCGTAGTTCTCCTCCGGCCCCAGCCCGTAGTAGCACAGCCGGTCGTAGTCCGCGTTGAGCTTGAAGAGCATGCCGAACTCCGGCATATCGCAAAGGCCCTCCACCGGGTCATAGGACAGGGTGGCCTCCACGGTGCCGTCGCCGAAAACCTCATAGCACAGGGTGCAGCTGCTCTTGGGCTCGGTGGGCATGAAATAGCGGTAGCGCACGCGCACGCTGTGCTCCAGCCGCTCCAGCTCCGGGAAGAGGGGGGCGGCGGGGCCCCTGCCGGTGACATACAGGCTCGCGATCTTCCACTGGGCGTAACGCTGGGGCATGGCGCTGCCCATGTCGTTGTCCACCGGGGCGCGCCAGAAGTTGGGCATGGGGATTTGCTCGATCATCTCCACACCGTCGAAGACGTAGGAGGTCAGACCGGGACGGAGAGCGGAGAACTGAGCGGAGAAGCGGGCGCCGCGCACGCCAAGGTTCCAGTGGCCGCGCACCACGGTGAGCGCTTCGGCGCAGGAATAGGGCGGCACGCTCCGCTTCCAGACCTTCTGACCGAAGGCCACCTCGTGGCCCGCCTGAGCCCAGAGCGTATCCTTCCGCAGCCGGAAGGAGACCGTCAGCGCAAACTCCGGCGCGCTTCGGCCCAGAGCCAGGGCGGCCCGCTCCTGCAGCGCCATCTCCTCGGTGAGCGCGGCGGGGATGGGATAGTGCTGCCGCCCCTGGGGCGGCACCGCGACGGAGAGGGGCAGACGGCGGCATTCCAGGCCGTCCTTCAGCAGGACCGCCTCCGCGGCGTACACGTCCGTGCTCCGGAAGAGCTGGCGGTTTATCACAGTGAAGCCCGTTTCGTCAAAGTCCACCGAGATGTCCTGGTAGTTGTACTTGACCTCCTGCATCTTGGGGGAGGGGGCCCGGTCCCCGCCGTAGACGATGCCGTTTCCGCTGAAGTTGTAGTCCGTGGGCCGCTCGCCGCTGTCCCCGCCGTAGGCCTGGAACCACTTCCCGTAGCGGTCCTTCTTGTAGAGCGACTGGTCCACGTAGTCCCAGAGGAAGCCGCCCTGATACCGGGGCTCCCGGTCGGTCAGGTCGGTATACTTATGCATCGCGCCGCAGGAGTTGCCCATGGCGTGGCTGTACTCGCAGGAGATGAGCGGCTTTTCCTTGTGCTCGCGCAGGAAGGCCTCGATGTCTGCCGCGCTTGCGTACATGCGGCTTTCCATGTCGCTGGTCTCGGGATAGCTGGGGTCCCAGGTGATGCCCTCATAGTGTACCAGACGCAGCGGGTCCAGCCTGCGCAGCTGCATGCTCATATCCCGGATGACGCTGCCGCCGTAGCTCTCGTTGCCGCAGGACCAGATCAGCACACAGGGGTGGTTCTTGTCCCGCTGATAGAGGGAGTTGATGCGGTCCATCAGCAGCGGCGCAAACTCCCGGTGGTCCTTGGGGACCACAAAATCCGCGTCCGCCTGCCCGCGCAGGAAGGCGTCCCAGCTGCCGTGGGTCTCCATATTGCATTCGTCCAGCACATAGAGTCCGTAGCGGTCGCAGAGCTCATACAGGGCGGACTGGTTGGGATAGTGGGAGGTACGGATGGCGTTGATGTTGTGCCGCTTCATGGTGACGATGTCCCGCAGCAGCTCCTCCCGGTTGGGAACCCGCCCGCAGATGGAGCTGAAATCGTGGCGGTTCACGCCCTTGAAGACGATGCGCCTGCCGTTGAGGCACATGATCCCGTCCCGCATCTCGAAGTGGCGGAAGCCCAGGGCCTGCTCGGTCACCTGGGTCACGGCGCCGGTTTCGTCCAGCACCTGCAGGCGCAGGGCGTAGAGATTGGGCTCCTCCGCACTCCAGAGAGCGGGGGCGTCCAGCGCCAGCTCCGCCGCGGCCAGGCCGTCCTCGATGGGCGTCTCGCAGGCGGCCAGCTCCGCGCCGTCCCGGCGCAGGCTGAGCCGCAGGTGCCCCGCCCCCCGGAGCTTTGCCTCCAGGGACACCAGCCCATGGGCGAGATCCTCCGACAGCGTGGGGACCACAGACAGGTCCAGCAGGGCGGTTTTCGGCTGGGCATAGAGGAACACGCTGCGGAAAATGCCGGAGAAGCGGAAGAAATCCTGGTCCTCAAACCAGCTGCCCGGGGTCCACTTGAAGACCCGGACCGCCAGCTTGTTGACGCCCTCCCGCAGCGCGCCGGAAAGGGCGAAGTCCGCGGGGGAGAAGCTGTCCTCGCTGTAGCCCAGGTACACCCCGTTGAGCCAGAGGGCAAAGCCGCTCTCCACCCCCTGGAAGGAGATATTCACGTCCATGCCCCGGAAGCGCTCCGGCAGGGTAAACTCCGTCACATAATCCGCCACGGGATTGAAAAGCCCGGGCACCTGGCCGGGAAGCAGCTCCTCCTGGGCGTCCCAGGGGTACTGGGTGTTCACATAGGCCGGGCGGTCATAGCCCTCCAGCTGGATGTGGGCCGGGACCCGGATCGTGTCCCAGCCGTCGGTATCGTAGTCCGGGCGCCAGAAGCCCTCCGGCGCGGCGTGGATGTTGTTGGCATAGTGGAATTTCCAGATCCCGTCCAGGGACTGGCACAGGCCGCTTTCGCCCACGGCCAGCTCCGTTTCGTCACGAAAAACCAGGAAATCGGCGTGGGCGGGCAGGCGGTTCTCGGCAAAGACAGAGGGGTCCTTTACGATGCGTTCATAGTTGAATTCTTTCATGTTCTTCTCCTGAAAAATGGATTGGTCGGTTTCAGGCCAGGGTGAAGATCGCCGGACGGCCGGAGCAGAAGAGGATGCCCTCCCGCACCGTCACCGGGCTATCGTCCAACAGGTTCGGATAGATCCCGTCGGGGATCTCCAGGCGCGGCTCCAGCCTGACCTGCCCGGGGACGGCGTCCAGGGAGAATACGCCCGCGCAGGCGCCCCGGCGCAGCACGGCGATGCGCTGGCCGTCGTCCGCCTGGCCCCAGAACTGGTCCGCGCCGGAAAAGCAGCTATGCTTGATTTCGCCCAGGCGGCGCAGCAGGGGGCTCAGGTCCTTCCCGGCATCCCGCCGGATGGGCTCCTTTTCAAAAAGACTGGGGCGATGGGGGTCCTGGAACTCCTGCCCGGCGTAGAGCAGGGTGGTTCCCTTGAGAAAATAGAGCAGAGCGGTGTAGTGGATGAGCTCGGCCTCCGACCGGATCACCGAGGCGATGCGGGGCTGGTCGTGGTTTTCCAGGCAGCGGAGCTTGTTATAGTTTTCCGGGTACACCGCCTCCTGGTACTCCAGCAGATCCAGCCACTGAGACAGGGGCGCTTCCCGGCGCAGCACCCGGTCAAAGACCTCCCGGATGTCGTAGTCGTACTCGATGTCGAAGGCGGAGTAGGCCTCTGTGTCCCGGGCGGCGTGGAAGCCGGAGCGCCTGGCCAGGGCGGCAAAGCTGCGGTGGACCGTTTCGGCCAGCCAGATGCAGCGGGGATTCACCTCCGCCACCGCCGCCCGGGCCGCCCGCCAGAAGTTCAGCGGCACCAGGGAGGCCACGTCACAGCGGAAGCCGTCCACGATCCCGGCCCAGAAGCGGAGAGATTCGATCTGATAATCCCAAAGAGCGGGCACCCGGTAATCCAGGTCGATCACGTCCGCCCAGTCGCCGAATTTGTTGCCGGGCCTGCCAGAGGCGTCCCGGTAGTAAAACTCCGGGTGGGTCTGGTAGAGCACCGCGTCCGGGGACGTGTGGTTATACACCACGTCGATCATCACCTTCATGCCCCGGCGGTGGATCTCGTCCACCAGGGCGCGAAAGTCCTCCATCGTGCCGTAGGCGGGGTTCACGCTGCGGTAGTCCCGGTTGGCGTAGGGGCAGCCCAGGCTGCCCTTCTTGCCCTGGACCCCGATGGGGTGGATGGGCAGGAACCAGATGATATCCGCGCCCAGGGCGCGGATTCGGTCCAGATCCGGGATCACCGCCCGGAAGGTCCCCTCCTCGGTGTGGCTGCGGACGTAGATGGAATAGATCACCTGGGTCTGCAGGCTGCGGTCGGTATCAAAGGCCATGAGCGTTCTCCTTTACAGCTTTGTTGGCGTTTTGGCGTGTTCTGCGGGTGCGGCGGGCAGCGTAGCGCTCTCCGGACCGCGAAGCCGCTCCATTTCCCGCGCGTCCTCCAGCTTCTCCTTTTCCAGCTCCTTCATGTAGCCGGCGGTGATGATGCCGGCGGGCAGCGCCACAATGGCGATGCCGAACAGAGAGGACGCCATGGCGATGGCCCGGCCGATGGCGGTGACGGGGTAAATGTCCCCGTAGCCCACGGTGGTCAGCAGCACCGTCGCCCAATAGACGGCCTCGAAGAAATCATCAAAGGAGTCGGGCTCGGCGTTGAAGATCACCAGGGCGGAGATGAGGATATAGGCCACGGCCAGGGTACCCACGGCAATCAGCTCCGTCTTGGAGCGCTTGAGCACCGCGCCGATGATGTGGATGCTCTTGGAATAGCGCACGGCCCGCAGGACCCGGAAAACCCGCAGCGCCCGCATCAGCCGCAGGACGCGCAGCACCTTGAAGCTGGCGTTCAGCACCGAGAGGGAGGGCAGGATGCTCAAGAGGTCGATGATGGCCATGAAGGAGAAGGGGTAACGGACAAAGGACCAGACCGAGGCCTTGCCGAACTTGAAGTCTGCCGTGGACCAGCGCAGCAGATAATCCAGAATAAAGATCACCATTGCGGCCAGGTCCAGGGCGTGGAGGAAGGGGGTGCTCTCCTTGAACATCAGCGGCAGAAGACTCAGCGAGATCATAACCATCATGAAGACGTCATAGGCGTTGCTCAGCCCGTCGCCCTCCCGGGCGATCTCAATGACTTCGTAAATCCGTTTTCGCATAACCCACACCTCGCAGACAAGATCTTTCTCTGTCACCTCTATTATAAAAGCGACGGGAAAAAAGTCAAGAAAAGACCGCCTCGGGACGAGGCGGTCTCAATGTGTAGACAAACCCTAATGCATGTCATTGCGAGCCAGTGCGCACACTGGCGTGGCAATCCGTTCTTCTATAAAAAGGCCGTATTTTCAAGGCTTTTAGGATGCGGATCGCCACACCAGTGACATAGGTCACTGGTTCGCGATGACAGGAAACCGACTTTGCCGACAGTCTGAGACCGCCTCGGGACGAGGCGGTCTCGGGTTCGCATCGGCGTTATCAGTACAGGCACAGGAGGCTCAGACTCACGGCGGCGAAGATGAGCCAGACGCGAAAGCTCTTTTTCCCGGTGAGGATGTTCCAGCCGGCGGCGAGGCAGCCGGCGAAGAGCACGCAGACCAGCCAGGTGCTCTGCAGCCGCAGAGGCGTAAAGCCAAAGCAGTCGATGTAGAGGGCAAGCTTGGAGAAGGCCACCACCGCGAAGAGCATGCTCTCCGCGAGAAGGATCAGGCAGAGGAGCAGACCGGCCTTATCCTCCCGTATCGGGCGGCGGCTCATCCGGGTCACCAGCCACAGCAGGCAGAAGTTCAGCCCCATCACCCTGCAGAGCTCAAAGAAGCCCTCCCGCGCATACTGGGAGACGATGAAGCCCTCCGGCAGGGTCCGGGTAAAGGCGCCGAAAAGATAGCGGCTCTGCACCGCGAAGAAGACCAGATACAGCAGCACGAAGGCCCCGGTCAGCAGCGTCCAGACCAGGTTCGGCACCTTGCGCAGCTGCTCCAGCCAGCGGCAGAAGCGGGAAGCCCGGTCCCGGACGGGCTGGGGCTCCTCCCGCCCGGTGCCGGCGATCAGACCGAAGAGGTACTGGCCCACGGGCAGACTCAGCAGGAACTGCAGGAGAAGCTCCTCATCCCAATCGATGCGGAACCAGTCCCCGATGCCGGAGAGCAGGCGGTGAAAGCCCGCGTCCGCGTCCATCAGCAGGCTGGTCGCCGCGGCGAAGAGCAGCAGCGCCGCCAGAAGGGCCAGACCGGACCAGAGCAGGGTGGCGCCTTTGATCCGGCGGCGGTCACGGAAGGGACGGCTGACAGCGAAGGCCAGCGTGCGGATGCGCAGGTAGAAGTGCTTGAAGGGGAAGACGATAAAGGCCCACAGCCCGTCCACGGGCAGCAGATGGCCGCTTTTGCCCTCTGCCAGCAGGTCAGCGCGGCTCATCACCCAGTACACGGCGGCCAGGTGCAGGAAGAAGGGGGCCAGATCCTCCCAGACCCGGTTTCGGCCCAGGACGAGCCCCGCGGTGATGAGGCCCATGCAGCCCAGCCAGATCCAACTCTCCCGGGGACGCCGGGTCCGCCGGTGGATCAGCTCCGTGAGGGCCACGAAGCCCAGCACAAAGACCAGGGTCCAGATTTTGGCCGCCCGTTCGACGGGGCTAAAGAGAAACAGGTCGCTCCGGTACAGATACCACCAGGCCAGAAAATAGGTGGCGATGGCCGCGGCGACCTCCTGCCAGGAGGCGGAAAAGCGGGGCGGCGGCACCGGGAGAGGCCGTTCCACCGGCACGGCGGCGGGAGGCGCAGCGCCCGGCTGCCCGAGCTCCGCGCCGCATTCGCCGCAAAACCGGGTGCCCGGCGCCAGCTCTGCTCCGCAGCGGGGGCAGCTTCCCCCCTCCGAGGGTACAAAAATCTCTCCGGCGGGCGCAAAGCCCCCCGGCTGCTCATGCTCGTTCATATGCAATTCTCCTTTCTTCATTTGGCGCGGAGGAGCGTCATTCCCCTCTGTCGTCGATAAACTCCAGCAGGTCGCCCGGCTGGCATTCCAGCTCGTGGCAGAGCGCCATCAGCGTGGTGAAGCGCACCGCTTTGGCCTTCCCGGTTTTCAGAATCGAAAGATTGGCGGGGGTGATGCCCACCCGCTCGGAAAGCTCGGCGCTGCTGATCTTGCGCCGTGCCATCATCACGTCCAGATTGACCCGTATTTCCATGGACGCCCCCTCAGACCGTGAAGTCCAGCTCGGCTTTCATGGCCAGGGCTGTCTGGAACACGTTGCGCACGATCCGCACGATCAGCGACATGAAGGCGGCGGCAGCCACGGCGAACAGAAAGGGCAGGTAGAAAAAGCAGCCCAGCAGACACAGCACAGCCGCCCCCGCGCAGCAGAGGCTGATCCGCTGCAGCAGGCGGACGTTCTCCTCTGTGAAGATGCTGCCGCTTTTCAGATTCCCCAGCAGCTTCCACATGGCCCAGAGCAGCAGCCAGCCCAGCACGCTGCAGGCCAGCAGCACCCCCAGAACGCCCAGGGCGGCAGTCTCGCTCAGCGCGCGCTTGGCGGCAAACCAGTGGATGATCCACCAGCCGCCCAGATCCAGCGCGGCCAGCAGCCCGGCGAAAAGCAGCACGCCGAACTGCGAGAGCGGGATGCTTTTGCTTTCAACCCAGTTCTGCATGGAAATCCCTCCTTTATGGGACCGAGTATAGCACCGGGAACATTGATTGTCAACAAATATTTATCGAATTTCGATATCTCTTTGCGGCTCTGCAGTCGATGTGGCAGAGAAAGAGGGAACTGGGCGCTTTTGGTACATCTGGACAAAAAAGCTCCGCACCCGGGGGCGGTTTCCGGCTGGGCAGACAAAGTTCCCCGCCGCGCTTGCATTTTCGCCCCGGCTGCCGTATAATGCCACTCGAACAAGAGATTTTTAAGCATCGGGACAGAGAGACCGGCAAAATCGCTCATAACGGACAGGGACGGGAGAACTGTGCCTGCGCCTTTGCGTGTCTTGCCGGGACCGGCAAGACTTTTTTCATGCCTGAGAGGAGAGAGTGCTGTGAAGCAGAAAGCCCAGATCCTGGACGAAGCGGGCTTGAACCGCGCGCTGATGCGCATCTCCCATGAGATCGTGGAGCACAACCGGGGCGCGGAGAATCTCTGCCTGGTGGGGGTGCGCCGCCGGGGCGGACCCATCGCCCGCCGCATCGCGGAGAACATCCGGAAGATCGAAGCGGTGGAGCTGCCGGTGGGCAGCGTGGACATCGCCTACTATCGGGATGATCTGAGCCGCCTGGCCGACGCGCCGGAGCTGCGGCGCACGGAGCTGCCCTTTGACGTGAACGACCGGGACGTGGTCCTGGTGGACGATGTGATCTATACCGGGCGCACCGCCCGGGCCGCCATCGAGGCGGTGTTCTCCTGCGGCCGACCCCGGAGCATCCAGCTGGCCGTGCTGGTGGATCGGGGCCACCGGGAGCTGCCCATCCGGCCGGATTACGTGGGCAAGAACCTGCCCACCTCCCGCCAGGAGCTGGTGGAGGTCCGCCTCCCGGACTTTGACGGGGAGACCGGCGTGTTCCTGATGGACACGGCGGAATGAGAGCGCGCAAAACAAAATTATATAAAGAGAGGTACGAATCATGGGTAAAGAAAAAAAGGCTCAGCTTGACGAGCCGATCTACGACGCCAAGGTGCTCGGCACGCCGAAGATGCTGGTGCTGGGCCTGCAGCATCTGTTCGCCATGTTCGGCGCCACGGTGCTGGTCCCCATCCTGACCGGCCTGAGCGTCTCCGCCACGCTGCTCTTCGCCGGCCTTGCCACGCTGTTCATGCATCTTGTCACCGGCAAAAAGGTCCCCGTCTTCCTGGGCTCCTCCTTCGCCTTCCTGGGCGGTTACTTCGCTGTGGTCGCCTCCGGCGCCGAGCTGGGTCTGAGCCAGCGGGAAGCGCTGCCCTACGCCTGCATCGGCGTTGCCTGCGCCGGCCTGCTTTATCTCATCCTCTCGCTGATCTGCAAAGCCGTTGGCTCGAAGAACGTCATGCGCTTCTTCCCGCCCGTCGTCACCGGCCCCATCATCATCGCCATCGGCCTGATCCTGGCCCCCTCCGCCATCAACAACTGCTCCACCAACTGGCTCATCGCCCTGGTTGCGATCGTCGTCGTCATCGTCTGCAATATCTGGGGCAAGGGCATGATCAAGATCGTCCCCATTCTGATGGGCGTCCTCGCGTCCTATCTTGCGGCGATCATCTTTGATCCCGCGGTCCGCGCCAACGTTGCCGAAACCGTCGGCGCCGCCGCCTGGATCGGCCTGCCCGTCCAGATGCAGGACACCGTTTTCGGCCTCTTCGCCTCCGGCAACGTCAATGTCGGTCTTGTTGTCTCCGCGATCATCATGATCGTTCCCATCGCCTTTGCCACCATGATGGAGCACGTGGGCGACATCTCCGCCATCAGCGGCGCCATTGAAAAGAATCTGATCGAGGACCCGGGCCTGCACCGCACCCTCATCGGTGACGGTATCGGCACCACCATCGCCGCGCTCTTCGGCGCCCCGGCCAACACCACCTACGGCGAGAACACCGGCGTGCTGGTGCTCACCAAGGTCTATGACCCGAAGGTCATCCGTCTGGCCGCCATCTACGCCGTCGTCCTCTCCTTCTGCCCCAAGTTCGCGGCCCTCATTTCCGCCATGCCCGCTGCCACCATCGGCGGTGTGTCCATCATCCTCTACGGCATGATCTCCGCGGTGGGCGTGCGCAACATGGTGGAGAACCACACCAACTTCCAGAAGTCCCGCAACGTCATCGTCGCAGCCATCATCCTCGGTCTGGCCCTCGGCATCAACTTCTCCGACGGCGGCGCGATCTCCTTCCAGATCGGCAACATGAACATCGCCCTCTCCGGTCTGGCGGTTGCCTCCATCGTGGGCATCCTCCTCAACGCCATTCTCCCCGGCAAGCGCGAGGAGTACATGCCCAACGAGAAGAACTCCAGCTCCCTGGGCAAGTTCTGAGCGAGCAATCTGTATTGAAAACATCGAAAACGATGGCCCGGAAGCGTCGGCTTCCGGGCCTCAATGTGTAGACAAAGCCCAAAATGTCATTGCGAGACCAGTTCGCAAACTGGTCGTGGCAATCCGTTCCTCTTCAGTTTTGAGTTTTGAGATTTGAGTTTTGAGGGGACGGGGTTTTAGTTTCTAGTTTCTAGTTTTTAGAAGACGGGGGATGCGGATTCGCGTTGCCCTCCCCTGTCATTGCGAGGAACCAGTCCGCAGACTGGCGTGGGAATCCGTTCTCCTTGCACGGGGACGGGGGATGCGGATCGCCACACCTGCACAGCATACACAAGTTCTAAGGCTCCTTCGTCGCCAAGAACTTGTAGTGAGTGACATCGGTCACAGCGAAGCTTGGATCGTCGCGCGCTCCCCGCGCGTCGCTATGTTCG
>ODAJ014736935.1_pt1 | contig 10691 bp, 9 predicted proteins | sample 1539241 | NCBI WGS metagenome assembly ODAJ01 (sample SAMN02144231, study PRJEB22623) | gut metagenome | biome: sheep rumen | host: Ovis aries | place: New Zealand
ACCTCTCCTGTTCCATTGTATGAAACAATAGAGCCGAAGACTCCTCTCTTGTCAGGTAACAGACATTGCGCATGCTGCGTGCTGTTCAGCATGTTTACAACATTCAGGTAATCACCTTTGTCCTCCAACTTATAAACGCGTCCGTAGTAGTCATCCAAGCCGCCCATAGAAGGACAAGAGAAAATATCTTTGCCCATGGTCTCCACTTCGCCATATACATCGCTTGGCTTCCAGTAACCACGCCCACGCTCCGGGCGACCTTGCTCACGCGTCCATTCAAAGAGTGCACCGTCCGACTTACGAACAAGGAAATTCGACTCAAACCCAGCGTGCATCAAATTACGAATCTGACCGCGCAAGGGCTCTTTGACCTCATCAATACCCGGGTAGTCGTACTCGCAGTTGACGAGCCAGAGCCAATTTTCTCCGATGGGATAGATATACTGCATTTTCAGGCGCATGTTGGCTTTGATCATATCCACCACTTCGCCATCACCGACCACCTCGATGGTGTAGTGTACTTCGACCATTGTGCCATCTTCGGAAACGATAAAAGCAGGGTTGGAGATGTTGTACTCGGGATCTCCCTCATCCATCAATGCCGCAGGCATTCGTGCCGGTGCGTTCTGTTGATTACTGCCGTCCGATGCCAACGCCAGCGCTTTTGCACCTGCAATATTCATCCGTTTGAATTGCATGGAACTGACTTTGCCTCCACCGCTTTCGCAGGAAACGAGAAATAGCATGGCAATCATTCCGATGCCAAGTACTGAAAGAATTTTTGTGTTCATAATAAGTTAGTATTTATTCCGGCTCTTACACCTTCGCCGGGCTTGGGGTTTTATGAGTTAATTTCGCTCGTTAGCCCTTTTATCTTCTCTTGGATATCCATACAAAAAGCATGGGCTTTCTCGCTTGTTTATATTGGGTCTTTCGGGCTTCCACTCCCATTACCTCCAATATACGCAGAAAGTCCACACTTACGTGTGAACATTCGCTATATTATCAGAAGGTAATTTCAAATTGTGGAAGATGAAAGGCTCCTTTAATAAAGCAAATGCTTATTTGTATGTCGTTTCGTTCTTATTTATCCATCATAGGCGGATTTTTGTTTGTTTCTATATTTGTTATTAGTCAAAGTCAGTATAGTTATCAGAGAAATAGGTACTTATTTCTTTGATTATTTCGGGATTGTTATTTACTACGTGACGACGAACTAATGCATAAGCACTTTTCTCAACAATCTGGTAATGCAGAAAATGTTCTTCTGAAAAGTAAGTCGTCAGAACACGGCGATAAACTCGGAAACGCTTCGTTTCGTGATCACTTTCGCCCAATAAATTAGCCCCAATAAAACCAAATGACGCATTTGGGTTCTGCTCTGCCAGTTCCATAAGAATAGCAATGCAGGTATATATAATCGGTCTTGGTTCATTCAAGCCGGTTAGTCGATTGTATTTGTGAGGATTCAGTCGGTCATCTTTCAAGTAGAACTTAATACCATAAAAATCATTTGGGTATTGCTCCACTCGCACAATATACCACTTCTTAGTTCGAGTAGAACGGAAATGATAAATCAGCACAGGAACCTCGCCCCTGCTTAGTCGCGTAAGAAAAGTATAAGGATAGTGAGGAAGCATTATGCCAAATAACCATATGAAGGAATCCGGTACTGTTGTAATTCCTCGCTCTGTACGCGTCGGAACTCATACAAGCGATTGCCTTTATCGGTTTTCTGCTCTTTTGAATTATTACCTAATAACGTTCCCATAATAGATTTATTTTCATTTTGCGCTGCAAAATTACATAAAAAAAACGACATATGCAAGTGCATACATCATTTTTCTGTATTTTTTGTTTTCTGTATGTTGTTTGTCTGTTGTTTTATGCCATAGGCGGATTTTTGTTTATAAGAGTTTTCTCAATTCCTCGGCAGAGGGTAAGATATTTTTGTATGCTTCCGGTAGTTCGCTATATGCTGATTATCAAATGGTATAATGGCTGCATTCAAATCGTCCGCTACCGGTGGACGATTCTCTATCAACTCGCTCCATTCCTCATAGAATTTGCGCATTCTCTTCAAACTGGACTCCGAAAAGCCTTTCAGACCCGGCATTTCTTGTTGCAGTTGCTCAGAGATAACTCGCAAAGCACTACTTCCATATGAAGCATGCCGACTGTTGAGGGAGATATATCTACCCACAGCATAATACAAAGCCAATACCTCTTTATTGACTAACTTGGCGGCTCGGTAGCGGCTGATTTGTATCGCCTCTTTGATTGCCTTAACCGCCACTGTGTATTCTGCTCTATTGAGTTGCTCCATACTTATTATATTTTAATATGCCAACTCCCAATAATCTTGTCCGCGGTAATTATTACGTTCAAGAAACTTGTCTTTGATTAAGGTCCCTAAGCGTTTTATTGCTTATCATCGGACGGTAATTCTTCTGCTTTGCTTTCTTCTATTGGACGGATGTGGTCGGAAGCACGTTCGGATGAAATGACGGAATGACCTAAACGACTCTCGATGTCTGCGCGGGCGTTTCGAGCGACTTCGCCACCTTCTTTGGCTGTCTGGCGACTCTGAGCCATGCCTTTTGGATTACGCTGACGAGATATTTCCGTCGCGGTCACTTCGGCAAGCGTGTTCAGGGCCAACTCCACATTCGTCATGTTATCACGCAAGTTCTCTTTGGTCAGACCTTTGTGGCGTTTGTATTCACCGGTGGTCATTCCGCTCCAAGCCTGCGTGAGGACATTCGTGAGAATCGCAAAATCCTTCTGCTCCGTAATACCTGCACGATGCCATTCGTCGGTCAACTCTTTGCGCATTTCAATGGAGCGCATCCTTTCGTTAATCCATTTGTCGGAATAACCTTGGCGGCGGTAGTCTTCCACCGCCATTTGGAAGGTCAGCTCCGGGTCGATGATCTGGTCAATGCGCTGCTCGCCTAACTTAGCCAACCACTGTTTGACAGGCTCGGCTTTCTTGGAGGGAATAGACTGAATGAGACGGAAAATACCTTGTAAATCAGCCGTGTCCGTCAAGCGTTTCTTACCATCGGCGGCGGGTAATTTCAAAGCGTGACAAATTGTCACGGTTTCATTTCCTTCAGCTTTAAGCCGTTGCTTTAACTTGCGCCAATAGGCAGTTGCATCGGCACTATCCGTTAACACTTGTACTATATCTACAATAGAGAAATAGTACTTTTCCTGCTCGGCATCCCAGACGATGCGGACACGCTTCCCTTCAAAGAGTTGTATAGCAAAATTATCGTCCATTTTAATGATTAAAGAATAAGGAATATTACTCCTTCTGCGAAGCGGTCAGAGAAGTTTCTTTACTTGCTCGTAGACGTTCTGGGCGGTGAAGCCGAGTTTCTCGTCGAGGACTTTGTACGGAGCGGAGAAGCCGAAGGAGTTCAATCCCCAGATAGCGCCGTTTTCGCCAACGAGACCTTCGAGGGTGCAAGGCAGACCTGCGGTCATACCGAAACGCTTGATACCTTTGGGGAGGACGGAATCCTGGTACTCTTTAGGCTGCTCACGGAAGAGACCTTCGCTCGGTACGCTGACAATCTGCAGGCGGATACCTTCTGCGCGGAGCAGTTCGGCACCGGCGAGAAGGGTGGAAACCTCAGAACCGGAAGCCAACAGAACGACTTGCGGGTTCTCGTCTTTGGAGACGATATAGGCACCTTTGCGGAAACCTTCGAGGTTGACGTTAGGCACCGGCGCTATGTCCTGACGGCTGAGGATGAGGGCTGTCGGCGTGTCGGTGTTCTCTATTGCCAAACGCCATGCGAGAGTGGTTTCCTCGGCATCCGCCGGACGGAGAACGAGCATGGACGGTTTACCGGAATGGTTGTGCAGTTTCTCCATGAGACGGATCTGCGCCTCTTGCTCCACGGGTTCGTGGGTCGGACCGTCTTCGCCGACACGGAACGCGTCGTGGCTCCAGATGAATTTCACAGGAAGTTCCATGAGGGCAGCCATGCGGACTGCGGGTTTCATATAGTCGCTGAAGACGAAGAACGTACCGCAGGCAGGGATGATTCCGCCGTGGAGCGCCATACCGATCATGACGCACGCCATGGTGAGTTCGGACACACCGGCTTGCAGGAACTGACCGCTGAAATCGCCTTTCTTGAAGGCGTGGGTCTTCTTGAGGAATCCGTCGGTCTTGTCGCTATTACTCAAATCGGCGGAGGAAACAATCATATTGCCCACGTTCTCTGCAAGGAAACCAAGTACAACGCCACTGGCGTTACGGGTAGCCGCTCCGGCTTTCTGCTGGATGAGAGACCAGTCGATGCACGGCGTCTCGCCGGACATGAAGGTCTCATATTCATTGGCAGCCTGCGGATTAGCCTGCTTCCACTCGTAGTATGCCTCGTATTTCTTGTTGCACAACTCACGCAGTTCAGCCGCACGGTCGTCGTACAGTTTCTTCACTTCGGGGAAGATCTGGAACGGGTCTTCGGGGTTGCCTCCAAGATGCTCGATGGTTTTCTCGAAGGATGCTCCGGCTTTGGAGAGCGGTGCACCGTGGGTGGAGCACTTGCCTTCCCAGTTCTCGCCTTCGGCGGTCACGCAGCCCTTGCCCATGGTGGTATGACCGATGATGAGGGACGGCTCGCCTTTGTGGGCTTTGGCTTTGATGATGGCTTCACGAATAGCGTCGGGGTTGTTGCCCGGTATCTCTTGAACGAACCAGCCCCATGCCTTGTATTTGGCGGCTACATCTTCGGAGGTCACTTCGCCGCAACCCGTGGAGAGTTGGATCTCGTTGGAGTCGTAGAACATAATCAGGTTGTCGAGTCCGAGGTGTCCTGCCAGACGGCCTGCACCCTGCGAGATCTCTTCCTGCACGCCGCCATCGGAGATGAAAGCGTAGATAGTCGGGTTGTGGATCTCTCCGTAACGCTGATGGAACCACTTAGCGGCGATGGCTGCACCGACCGCAAAGGTGTGTCCCTGGCCGAGCGGACCGGAGGTATTCTCAATCATCCGCTCAATCTCACGCTCCGGGTGTCCAGGCGTCACCGAACCCCATTGACGGAGGTTCTTGAGGTCTTCGAGGGTGAACTTACCTGCCAGACATAGCTGTCCGTAGAGCATCGGAGCCATGTGACCGGGGTCAAGGAAGAAACGGTCTCTTGCCTCCCATCCCGGATTCTCCGGGTCGTATTCAAGGAACTCACTGAAAAGCACATTGATAAAGTCTGCGCCACCCATAGCACCGCCCGGGTGTCCACTTTTTGCTTTCTCTACTGCGGCTGCCGCCAAAATACGGATGTTATCCGCTGCACGATTCAAAACTTGTGTCGAATTCATGATAGTAATATTTTGTTTATTTTTATTCTTTGTATTGGTGTAGCATTGGCTTAACCTCAGCTTTGACCGTCGATATTGAAAGGTATTTTAACAGTTACAATCTCCTCTACACATTCCGTTAAAATCTCCAGCCGATGTAGTAGTTCACTCCCCAGCCGATGTTATCCCTGTCACCGAAGCCCGGAATATAGATGGGGTGTATCTCATTGATAAGAACCATATCGCTCTGGCGTGTGAAGAGACATTTGAGTCGTCCCATCCATCCCATATACAACGCTCCGCCGTCTTTTCCCGTAGTTTTGGAGTTGCGTCCTTCCACTTTGCAAATCTCCACTTGGCACCCCGCCACGATCTCTCCCCAACAGTCTGCCCGTACACCGCGGGGGTCACTTGTGAGAGTGGAAGCCTCAGCGGAAGAGTTTGCCGGTGTAAGGTGGTGTGAATAGCCTTGCACGGACGTTCCCAGACGAACTCCTATCAAGAGTGCGTGGGGCGATTCGGGGTGTTTCTTGAGCGGATGTATGTCACAACCTATACGCATAAATCCCCCGTGTCCATTATACGCTATACTATCTCCGCGCGATGTGTTACCGCCGGAGTATCCCAGTTCGAGAGTCGGATAGAAACGGTTTGCCAACCGCACATTAGCCGCCAGTTCATAGTGCTGGATCTGCCATTTGTTAGCAGCCGGCATTATGATGGGCGAGGCTATGTCCAGTTTGATCTGAGTACCGCCGTAAATGCTGTCGTTACGCGCAAAAGAAGAAGGAATAAGGAGCAAGGAAAAAAGACTAAACAGTATTAGCCGACGGAAAGAAGTCTTTAATCCCTGAACGAACATAGCGGACTATTCTTTTAGCGAATCCATTACATTAGTTCTTTCGCCTCTTTTTTCAAATCCTCCAGCGCCTTGTCGGTCGGCGTGACGCCATTCTCGGCATAAGCTTTGACGAGGGCTGTTGCATACGTCTGCGAGGTCGCCTCAGGCGGCAGTTGCGAAGCGATGGAGATGACGAAAGCCGCCATCTGATCGCGTGCATTCACAATCTCGTCCCAGACCTCCTCGGAGACATAGACCTGCTGGCTCTGGTTATGGTCGAACTCCACGCGGATTGTCTGGAGCAGGTATTGCTGTGTCTGCAACACCGACCAGTTAGTCAGCGCAGCCGGATCCTTCTGGCGCAAATCCAGGAGCAGGTGCTCCGGTTTGGTACGCTCCAGAAATAAAGTCAGACGCTCGTAGGCGCGCAAGCGAATGGGAGAGATAGCCTTCTGCGACTCCCGTTTCAACTCCCACTGACGCTTGCGCTCCTCGTTGCGGAACTGCGAATGTTGTATCATCCATAGACCCGCAAAAATCACAACCGCCAGCAGAATAACCAAAACTATCGTTGTTGTAGTACTCATTGCTGTTGTAATTAATTCGGGCACAAAGATACAAAGAATTTTTGAAATCTCCAAATAATAGTTATTATTTGCGCCGATTTTGGGTTATATCGAAGCTTTGATACTTACTTTTGCCCAAGCACCGGGTTGCAAAACACCTCCGTAATCGTAGTAACGGGTGTTGGTCATGTTAGTACATTCGGCACTGACACGGAGATAACTGTTCTGCCAAAAGACCGATCCGTCCAAGAGCCATACAGGGCGGTAATCCTGCACTGTTCCCGTCACATCGTTATACTGTCCCTCGCGTTTCTGGAACCTCAGCGTCCATGAGGCGCCAAAACCTTTGTAGATACCATGTTCGAGATGAAGGGTGAGTTTATGGCTCAGGTAGTCCAGATAGCGCGAGCCGCTTTCTTTGAGATCCAGATCGAGGTATGTATAGGCATAGTCCACCGAGACACAGCGCAGCCATTCGTTAAGACGATAAGCAGCGGATAGTTCCACTCCGGTAGCATTCACACGCTGCTGATTTTGTGCATGATACGGGCGTTTGGTATCATTCGGCACATAGACCCAGTCGATGATATTTCTTCCCCACCGATAATACCAGTTGGCTGCCAGAGAGAGCTGTCCCCACCCTTTTTTATTGTTATGGGATGATGGGGCGCCGAAGGTTCCTTTATAGCCCACGGAGAGAAGCCATGCCTCTTCGGGTTTGAGGTTCCGGTTGCCCAACTGATTACCGGCATTATAATAGAGGTCGGTGAAAGTAGGCATTCTCAGCGAGCGGTTGGAATTGAGATAAACATGGTTCATCGGATAGAACTCGTAGCCTATATTGGCATCGCCGCCCATGTGATAGCCGAACCGGGTGTTATAGGTACCGTTAATTCCGAGGGAAGCCGAGAGTCCACGATAATAAAACCGCTGCTCGGCAAAATAGTTGACATGAAACCTGTTATCCCCTCTCACGAGATCCAAGACCCGCACATCGGCAAGATCAAACCCCTCTACATTAGGCACTTGTCCGTTAGGATTGATTGTGTCGCCAAGGTTCGTGGAGTGGATATTATCGTTGCGGACACCGATACCGAACGAGGTAAGACCGATCTGCGAGTTATAATGCGCTGAAAGTGAGGCCGTTGCCGTTTGGGAGAAATGGAAATTGCCGTAAAGCCGCTGCCCCCGGTGCCACTCATAACGGTCATAATTGGCGCGATAGGCAGCCTGTGCTTCTATTCTCCACGCATCCAAACGATGAGTATATCGCGCCGAAGCGAAAGCGGTTCGGGTAGCGTCGAACTGATCCTGGCTGCCGAAGCCGTATCCCATGCCCAAACCGGCGTCTTTCCATTGCGCACCCGCCTGTACATCCAATCCCTGCCAGCGCACCTGCGCGTAGAGGTTAGCCTGTTTGTAGTCGGAGTTGTGGAGGGCGGTCTGCTCTTTTTCGCCAGGCGAGGGCGCATAATAGCCGTCTGCTCGGTTGTAGTCGGCAGAGAGGTTGATCTGCGTCTTACCGGCGGAAAGAGAAGCAGCCAGTTCGGGATTGACCAAGCCGTTCATGCCGGCGGTGAGTTTGAGAGACAGCCCTTTAGCGGCGGACTGATCGTCCTTTTTGCCCTTTCGGGTGACGATATTGATCGCCCCTGAGAAGGCACCCGAAAGACTTGCGGACGTACCCTGCAACACTTCCACCCGCTCGATGAGTTCGGTTGAGAGAGGCAGATTGAGGGTGTAGTGTCCGGTCTGGGCGTCATTGAGCGCCACGCCGTTGAGCATCACCAGAACCTGGTCGAAAGTACCGCCGCGCATACTGATATCCGCCTGAGAGCCCCCCACCCCACGAGTACGCACATCCACCCCTGGCAGATATTGGAGAATATCTGCTACAGTCCGGATAGGTAAGGCTTCAATCTCGTCGTGGGAGACTTGCGTAATGAGTCGGTACGCTTCCGAATGAACTTCAGCTTTGTTTGCCACTACCAGCACCTCCTGAAGACTAAGTTGCCGGGTGGACGACAGCGCGGTGTCCTTCGGGACACCCTCATCCGCTTCTACGAGACCTGCTGCGCCAAAGAGCAATGCGGCAGAAAGAGCCACAGAGCGACCTTGTTTGAGCATCTCCAAGTCGGCCATATACGCGCTTACGCGACCTATTGTCACCTCACGATGGAGGGAACAAAAGACCGCATAAGCTTTGTGACAGAACCGACGAAAGCGGATAGAACGCTTTAGTTGATAATTCTTGTACATTTTATTTAATCATGTCTGCACCGAAATATGGTTGCAGCGCTTTAGGAATGCGTATTCCTTCGGGGGTCTGGTTGTTCTCCAAGAGAGCAGCCACGATGCGCGGAAGAGCCAGAGCCGAACCGTTCAAGGTGTGACAGAGCGTCACTTTCTTGTCCTCCGCACGGCGGTAACGGCATTTTAAGCGGTTCGCCTGATAGGTGTCGAAATTGGATGTCGAACTAACCTCGAGCCAACGGTGCTGTGCCTCGGAATAGACCTCGAAGTCATAGCAGAGAGCAGCCGTGAAGGACATATCTCCACCGGAGAGACGCAAGATACGGTACGGCAACTCCAGCTTCTGGAGCAGGCCTTCTACGTGGGCGAGCATCTCTTTGTGGGACGCGTCAGAGTGTTCCGGCGTGTCAATACGCACGATCTCAATCTTTGAGAACTCGTGCAGACGGTTCAGACCGCGCACATCCTTGCCATACGAACCTGCCTCGCGACGGAAACACTCTGTGTAGGCGCAGTTCTTGATAGGCAGTTGCGCCTCGTCGATGATGACATCGCGGTAGAGGTTCGTCACAGGCACTTCGGCTGTAGGGATAAGATACAGGTCGTCCACCTCGCAGTGGTACATCTGCCCCTCTTTGTCAGGCAGCTGACCTGTGCCGTAACCCGAAGCGGCGTTCACCACCGTCGGCGGCATGATCTCAGTATAGCCGGCTTTGTTCGCTTCGGCAAGGAAGAAGTTAATGAGTGCGCGTTGCAGGCGTGCGCCCTGACCGATATAAACCGGGAATCCGGCACCTGAGATCTTCACACCGAGGTCGAAATCTATCAAATTATACTTTTTCGCCAGTTCCCAGTGGGGCAGTTTCTCACTCTTGGCGATGCGCTCTGCAGCGATAGCTTCGTCGGTAGCGCCATCCCAGTCACGGAGGGCCACAGCACCGTTTTTGGCGATAGCATCGATCATCGGCTGGTTGGGCCAGTTGCCGATGGTGACCGCGAGGTTGTCCTCTGCGGAAGCCCCGTCGGGCACAATATCGTAAGGCACATTGGGTATGGTGAGCAATAGTTTGGTCTGCGCCTCCTCTGCCTCTGACATTTTCGCGTCATACTCAGCGATCTGTGCTTTGAGTGCTCCTGTCTGCGCTTTGGCGGCTTCCGCCTCTTCGCGTTTGCCCTGCGCCATAAGCATACCGATCGACTTGCTGATCTTATTCATTTCCGCTGCTGCACTATCCTTCTGAACCTGCGCAGCTTTGCGTTCTCCGTCCAAACGGAGCACCTCGTCTATCGCCTCTGCAGCTCCGGCAAAGTGTTTTTTCTCCAAACCCGCTATCACACGGGCTTTATCGTCGTAGATTTGTTTTAATGTTAACATAAAACCATTTACTATTTATTCATTTACCATTTGTTCATTTAATCAAATAAAAATCTCCCACCTGAGCCGAAGCTTCGGTAGGAGATTTTGCATGTGTGTCTCCGCCGATTAAGCTTCAGCTGCCACCGGCTGGATGGAGACGTACGACTTGTTGTTGCGACGTTTGCGGAAGGTTACGATACCATCGCAGAGTGCAAACAATGTGTGGTCGCTACCCATACCCATGTTTTCACCCGGGTTGTGTACGGTACCACGCTGACGTACGATAATGTTACCTGCCTTTGCGAATTGACCACCAAAGATCTTCACGCCAAGACGTTTGCTTTCTGATTCACGG
>ODAJ012182741.1_pt1 | contig 10689 bp, 10 predicted proteins | sample 1539241 | NCBI WGS metagenome assembly ODAJ01 (sample SAMN02144231, study PRJEB22623) | gut metagenome | biome: sheep rumen | host: Ovis aries | place: New Zealand
GTGCGCGAGGCGGGACTTGAACCCGCACGCCCGGAGTGAGCACTAGAACCTGAATCTAGCGAGTCTGCCAATTCCACCACTCGCGCATCTGGAATGCTTGATAATAATAGCACCCGGCTTTGCCAATGTCAAGTGTTTTTTCTTTTTGCCTGTCGTTTTTTGCTTTACTTTATGGAAAAGGAATGCTATATTAATCTTTGCATCGGCTTTTTGCACGGTGCGGGAAACTGTGCCGCGCGGTGCAGTCCAGACCGTATTCTGCCCCCTGCGGCTTACCGGAGATCTCATGGACGAAGAACTGCTCAGGCCCGAAGAAACAACGGGTCAAAAAGTGAAAAAGATCCTGCTGCGCACGCTTATCATCGTGCTTGTCACGCTGCTTTTGCTCGTGGGGCTGCTCTACTCCGCGATGTTCGTGATCTGCCGGGGCCCCTCCCCCATGATGCGCGACCTCTTTGTGCGTACCGTGCGCGAAACGAGCGCCATCGGCTTCCTCGCAGATCTCTACCTTTCACCGGAGGAAATCGCAGCGATCGAGGCGGGCTCCGCCGCAGACCGGGAGATCGAGGTTTCGACCGACGTGGGGCTCGTGGAGGTCTCCGCCCCGGCCGATGAACCCGACGCCGTCCGTACGGACGCCTGGGGCTATTCGGATGAGGACGGCGACGGTCTCATCCTCGCGGATGTGAAGGGCGAGAGCTACGCGGGCTATATGCTGATCGTGCTCGATCCCTCCCGCGTCGTGCTCGGCTGTGTCCCCTCCTCGCTGGGGGTCCGCGGTTATACGGTGCAGGAATTTGTGGAATATTATGATGCGGTCGCCGGGATCAACGGCGGCGGCTTTGCCGATCCGAACGGCCAGGGCAACGGCAGCATGCCGGACACCCTCGTTGTAAAGGACGGACAGGTATATTGCGGCGGCAACGGCATAGGCCTCGGCTTCGTGGGGATCGACGACCAGTACCGCCTGCGCGTCGGCTTCCGGGACGCCCAGGACGTCTACGACTGGAACATCCGGGAAGGCGCGGGCTACGGGCCCATCCTCGTCGTCAACGGCGAGGCTATGGACGAGGGCTATCTGGCCAGCGGCCTCAACCCCCGCACGGCCATCGGGCAGCGCTCCGACGGCGCGATCCTCATGCTCGTGATCGAGGGGCGGCAGCCGAACCGCCTGGGCGCAACGATGACGGATCTGGCGCAGATCATGCTGGACTTCGGCGCGATGAACGCCTGCAACCTGGACGGCGGATCCTCGAGCATGATGTGGTACGACGGAAGATATATCAACAACACGGCATCTGTGATCGGCATCCGGCCGATCCCCACCAGCTTCCTGGTGCTGAAAGAGGGGGCGCGAGACAATGGATGATAAAGAGCGAAGGGCAGACCGCTACCGGATCGACTGGGACAGCCTGGTTCCCCAGGAGGAGCTGAAGCCGGATCGTTCCCTGCAGGACCTGGACATCCCCTGGGAACAGCAGGCAGAGCCCGTTGTCGAGGCAGAACCCGAAGTTGAGGCAGAACCCGAAGTTGAGGCGGAGCCTGTTGTCGAGACAGAGCCCGCCGTCGAGGCAGCGCCCGAAGTTGAGGCAGAGCCTGTTGTCGAGGCAGAGCCCGCCGTTGAGACAGAGCCCGCCGTCGAGGCAGAGCCCGAAGTTGAGACAGAGCCCGAAGTTGAGGCAGAGCCCGAAGTTGAGGCAGAGCCCGAAGTTGAGGCGGAGCCTGTTGTCGAGACAGAGCCCGTTGTCGAGACAGAGCCCGTCGTCGAGACAGAGCCCGCCGTTGAGACAGAGCCCGCCGTCGAGGCGGAGCCTGAAGTTGAGGCGGAGCCTGTTCAAGACGGCGCTCCGGCAAAGGCGGAGCCCTCCGAGCTTCCTGCGGAAGAAAATGACGAAAAGCGCCCCGCTGCGGGCGAGGTTTATATCCGCTCCAGGAAGAAAGGCGCGCCCGCCCCGGAGGAGCTTCTCTCCTTCGGAAGAGAGGTCGAGGCGGGCAGATCCGAAAGCCATCCCTCCTGGGATCTCCCCCCGGAGGAGAAGCCCGCGCCGCAGGAGGACCATGACGCGGCCGAGAAACGCCAAAAGTCCCGTTCCCGTTTTTTGACGGGGCTGCTGATTTACGTTGCGGTCTTTCTGGTGCTGGCCTTTGCCGTGCTCACGGTGCTGCGCCGCTACGCCGTCGCCTACGAGCGCTCCCAGATCACCGACTATCTGCAGGCCTATGAGAGCAGCATGACCGCCGATCCCCCGCGCGAGGCCTGCCTCGCGGCGCTGGAAGCGCTGCGGCCGGGCACGAGCGAGTCAGAGGAGAACATCCGCTGGATGAAGGAGCTGCTTGAGGAGGCGAGCTTCGTGAAACTGAGCGACCGTAGCAGCGCAGAGCTCGCTGTCTACGGGATCCGCGCACGGGAGGAGCAGATCGGCACGATCAGCTTCCGGCCCGGAGAGGATCTCGGCTTCGGCCGAAGCTCCTGGGTGCTGGCAGATGAGGAGTATGACTTCTCCGCCTTCACGCACTCGCTGAACTTCACGGTCCCCGAGGACTACAGCGTGCGCGTCAACGGCGTGACGCTCGGCAAAGAGTACATCGTCGAGCGGGACATCCCCTATGAGATGCTCGCCGAATGCTACGAGCACTTTGACGGTCTGCCGCACATGGTACGCTACGAGAGCGGCAGCTGGCTGGGCGACGCCGAGGTGGAGGTACTCAACGCCGCCGGAGAGGTTCAGAGCGAGGATCAGCTCCGGGAGAGCGTGTATCTCGACAACTGTCCGGAGCATATCCGGCAGATGGCGGAGGTCTTCATGCCGGAGTTCATCGACGCGTATGTCGTCTTCACCGCAAACCTCTACGGCGCAAGCTACAACAACTTCATGCAGCTGCGCAACTATGTGCTTGGCGAAAGCGACCTGCATACCCGCATGCGCCAGGCCATCGAGAGCTTCGGATATACGACGACGCACGAGGCCGAGGTGGTCTCCATGCAAATCAACGCCCTCACCGAGCTGGGCGATGACCGCTATCTTGCGGACGTCTCCTACAGCACCCGCATCACCGGCAGCTCCGATCCCGTCGTCACGGACGAGCATATCCGCATCGTGCTCTATGAGCACAAGGATTATCTCCTCGCCGAGGCGCTCTACGTGGTATGAGTTCGCCGCCGCCCCGATCTGATCATTCATCCAAAAGGGAGGACACAGAATGAAGCGCAAACGCATCCTGCCCGTCCTCGCGCTTGTGTGCGCGGCGCTGCTGCTCTGCGCCTGCGGCGCGGCTGCCGCCCCGGCGTCTGCGCCGGAAATCACGCCCGAGCCGACCCCCGAACCGACCCCGGAGCCGACGGAGATCATCCTCAACGGCAGCGAGAGCGCGGAGGAGATCCTCGCGCTCAAGGACATCTCCGCGCTGCGGCGCGTCGAGGGCGCGGCCAGCACGGAGTATGACGCGCTGCTCGCGCTGTACAAGGCGCGTCCGGACGTCGAGGTGCTCTGGAACTATGCCTTCGAGGGCATGCTCTACCCCAACACCTCCACCGAGCTCAAGGCTCAGGGACTGGAGGGGCTGGAGGACGCGGTGCGCTATCTGCCCGCCCTCAGCTACATCGACGTGATCGACACGCCCGCCACCGTGGAGGATCTCGACCGGCTGTACGACATCAATCCCGACGCCTTCTACTACTGGTCCTTCGAGCATGACGGCTTCACCATCCGCACGGATATCCAGGTCTATTCCAGCCTGCGCGACGCCATCATCCACCGCTTCACCTCAGAGGAGCTCTACCCGATGCTCAAGTACTGCAAGCATCTCAAGGCGCTCGACCTCGGGCACAACGACCTCACGGACGTCTATTGGATCGGCCAGCTCAAGGAGCTGGAGGTGCTGATCCTCGCGGACAACCCCCGCCTCGTGGACGCGAGCCCTCTCGGTAATCTTGAAAACCTCATATACCTCGAGTTTTTTATGAACCACGCGGTAGAGGATTTCAGTTGGCTCAACAATCTCACCAAAATGAAGGATCTGAACCTCTGCTATACCGATCACATCGGGAATATGGACTTTCTCGCGTACATGCCCGATCTGACCTTCCTGATGGTCAAGTATTCGGACTGCACGAGCGAGACCTTCCGCTACTGGCAGGAGCAGTACCCGGAGGCCAACATGGTCTTCTATGACGGGAACCACGAATCCTGCGACAGCGGCTGGCGCGACACCGAGCGCAATTACCACATCCGCTACGCCTTTGCCTCCTGGCGGCATGTAGTGCATTACGAGCACTACGATGACGTGGAGTTCGATTTCAACCGCTTTATTTATTGATAAGATAAACAGTATTAGAAAATGGGATCTTCCAACGGAAGATCCCATTTTTGCGTTGCTTGGCAGGAAAGGGAGACGGTGCATGCGGGGGGGGGGCATGGTGCGTAGACCGCGGGAGGGGCAAGCCCCTCCCCTACGGGTGGGTGCGGAATAACAGGCGCGGTGCGAATCTGCGGGACGTCGAGGACGCCGTCCCCTACGGCGCGAGATCCGGGTTTCGCCGTAGGGGCGATTCACGAATCGCCCGCCGTACACAGGGTGTGTAACCGCGGGCGGCTGATAGCCGCCCCTACGGTGGGGACATGACGTCTCCACGTTGGATACACCCTGCTGGTGTCCGACAGCGGGACGTTGAGGACGCCGTCCCCTACGGGGCGCGACCGGGATTTCGACGTAGGGGCGGCCGCCCTCGGCCGCCCGCGGACATGGAGGAAGGCTGGAGAAACGGGCCGCCGGGGGCGTCGGCCCCTACGGGGTGGGTGCAAAAAACGGGCGTGGTGCGGAAACCGCGGGAGGGGCAAGCCCTCCCCTACGGAGAAGGACGAACGTGGGGCGAAACCAACACGGGACGTCGGGGACGCCGTCCCCTACGGGCGTTGATCGAACTCTGCCGCGTAACCGCGGGCGGCTGACAGCCGCCCCTGCGGGTGCGGGCTGTCATGAATGCTTCCCCGCGGCGCATAGGATGCGGATAAGGAGGTGGGACGATGGCGCATGAAGAACAGCGCGCGACGCCCGCGCGCTTCCACAGCCTCTCCCTGCAGGGGCGCGAAAAGCTGAGCGTGAGCGGCGTGCAGGAGGTGGAGGGCTTCGACGAGGGGAGCATCCTGCTGACCACCTCGCTCGGCACGCTCCACATCGGCGGACAGGAGCTGCACATCGAGAAGATCGACACCGACAGCGGCGTGCTCGAGCTGCGCGGGCACATCTCGGAGCTGAGCTATGACGAGCCCTCCCCCGGCGGCTCCTTCTGGACGCGGCTCTTCGGCTGAGGGATGGAGCCGACACTCTCCCGGCAGGCGCTCTCGCTGCTGCTCGCGCTGGGGCTCGGCGCGGCGCTCGCGGCGGAGCGGGAGCTGCTCTCCCCCGCCGGACGCCGGCACGCAGCGGCGGAGCTTTTCTTCGCGCTGAGCGCCGGCTGCGCGCTCTTCCTCTTCGCCATGGGCGCCGGGGACGGGCGGCTCGGGCTCTGGGAGACGCTCTTCGCGATCGCCGGTTTTTCCCTGTGCCGTCCGGCTTTTCGGCGATTTGGCCGCGCTCTCGCGGGCAGGCTGCACAAAACAAAAGGCCCCTCGGAGGGCGACACGAAAAAATATTTATAAATTTTTGAATTTCGGCAAAAAAATCCTTTGCAAATGTGAGAAAATGATTTATAGTAAGCGGGTAAACATCTCCGTTTCCCGCGGAAACACTGGCTTTTTCGGAGGTTTTCATGCGGGAAGGAAGACTGATTCTTCGCATTGTTGTGCTGACCCTGCTGGCATACGCGCTCTGCGGCCTGTATGCGGCGGGGAGGGAACTCGAACGCACGGAAAACACCGTGCAGCAGCTGGAGCAGGAGCTGACGGCGCTGGAGAGCGCCAACGGCGAGCTGAGACGGCTGCAGCGCGAGGCTCTCACGGATGAGGGGCTGCGGCAGTTGGCAGAGGAACGGCTTTCGATGGTGATGCCGGACGAGATCGTATTCATTTTTCGCTGAGGCGAAGCCTGACCACAGAAAGAAAGGAATGTACCCATGGCGCTGGAAGTCGGAAGTATTCTGGAAGGCAGAGTGACGGGGATCACCAAGTTCGGCGCGTTTGTTGCGCTGCCGGAAGGAAAGAGCGGCCTCGTCCACATCTCCGAAATCGCCAACACCTTTGTCAGCGACGTGCATGACCATGTCCAGCTCGGGCAGACCGTGCAGGTCAAGATTCTGAGCGTCACGCCGGAGGGGAAGATCAACCTCTCCATCAAGCGCGCGCTCGAGCAGCCGCGGCAGGAGGCGCCCGCCCCCGCGCGCAGGCCCGCTCCCGCTGCCCGGCCCGCCCCGGAACGCACGCAGGCCGATCCGCCGAGCGGCAACATGGAGTTCGAGGACCGGCTGAAGAAATTCATGCAGGAATCCGACAGCCGCATTGCGGACAACCGCGTCTACGCCGAGCACCGTTCCCGCAGCAGACGGAGATAATACAAATACATACAGACGAGGTAATTGGAAGCATGGCAGATTTTTCTTCTTTGTACGCGGAGCGCCTTACCACAGCACAAGAGCTTGCGGCACGGGTAGAAAACAACTGGCTGATCGGCATGGACGCGGCAGCGGCCCAGACGCCGACCATCGTAAGCGCGATCGCGCGCCGCGCGGCTGCCGGCGAGCTCTCCGGCGTCAGGGTCCAGACCCTTCTGGACGTGTACCCGATGGAGTTTCTGGCGGACAACAGCCTGCTCGGCAGGATCACCAGCGAGGCCTGGTTCTCCGGCGGCGGCTCCCGCCGCGCGATCAACAGCGGCTACGGCGACATCATCCCCAACTACTATCGGGACGCGCCCTCTCTGATCCGCAGCGGCTACGACTATGACGTGTTCTGCGTCCAGGTCTCCCCCATGGACAAGCACGGATACTTCTCTCTTGCGACCGTCTCCTCCTACAGCCCGGCCATGATCGAAAAGGCCCGGCGCATCTTCCTCGAGGTCAACCCGCAGCAGCCGCGCGCCGTATGCGGCGCCCAGATCCATATCAGCCAGGTCGACGGACTCATTGAGGTCGACCATGCGCTGCCGGTGCTGCCCGCCGGAAAGACCGACGCGCTCAGTCAGACCATCGGCGGCTACATCGCCGAGCAGATCCCCGACGGGGCCTGCATCCAGCTCGGGATCGGTGCGATCCCCGACGCGGTGGGCGCGGCGCTCAAGGCCAAGCACGACCTCGGCATCCACACCGAGATGTTCACCGACTCCATGGTGGAGCTCATCGAGTGCGGCGCGGTCAACAACTCCAAAAAGCAGATCCACCGCGGCCAGTCCGTCACCACCTTCGCCTTCGGCTCCCAGCGGATCTACGACTATATCGACGACAACCCGGGTATCGCGCTGATGCCGGTGGACTATGTGAACGACCCCGCGGTCATCTGCCGCAACGACAACATGATCTCCATCAATGCCGCCCTCGAGGTCGATCTCTGGGGGCAGGTCTGCGCGGAGAGCGTCGGCACGCGGCATATATCCGGCACTGGCGGCCAGGTGGACTACGTCCGCGGCGCCTGCCAGTCCCGCGGCGGCAAGAGCTTTATCGCCTTCACCTCCACCGCCAAGGGCTCGATCAGCAAGATCAAGTCCACCCTCACGCCCGGCGCGGTCGTCACCACCAGCAAGAACGACGTGGATTACATCGTCACCGAGTACGGCGTCGCGCATCTGCGCGGAGAGCCGCTCTCCTCGAGAGCCCGCCAGCTCATCGCCATCGCCCATCCCGATTTCCGCGACGAGCTGACCTTCGAGGCCAAAAAGCGCGGCATCCTGCTGTAAGAAAACAGTAAACCGGGGCTTGCTCAAAGACATGAGCAAGCCCCGGTTGTTTATTATACATATTTATTTTCCAATTTTCGTCATGGCGCCGCGCTCTCCTCCGGCGCGGGCGAGGGGCTCCCGTCGGGTTCGACGAAGACGATGGTCGGCGTCTCCTCCGGCGTGGGCTCCGGAGAAGGCGTGGGCTCCGGGGTCACGACCGGGGTGCCCGGCGCGGGCTCCACCGCAGGCGCGGGGCCCTCCCGCCGGTAATAGCTCTCGTCCTGCAGCGTGGCCGTGCAGGCGACACCGTACTCGTTGCGGTAGACGACGTCCACATCCGTGTAGCCGATGGGCAGATCGTAGGGGTTGAGATGGGCGTTCACGAGGTCGAGCCAGGGCCAGAGGTTGAGCAGCACATAGCTGTAGCCCGCGACGGTCTCCGTCACGACCGGGGCGGTGTAAAAGCAGATGTTCTCCTTGTCGCACAGCAGGGCCTGATGCAGCAGCCAGGCGATGTTCCCGGTGGAGAGGTTCGTGTCCGTCCTGCGGGCGAGCAGCTCCGCCACTTTGCCGAGATTCGGGATATTGCCGGCGGAGATAAACTGCTCGGCGCAGGCCTCCAGGAAGCGGTGCTGCATCTCGATGCGCCCGAGGTCGCCGGTGACGTAGGCGCTGCGGTAGCGGCAGACGCCCATTGCCTGCTCCCCGTTGAGCAGCTGCCTGCCCGGGCTCAGGTGGATGGCCAGATCCTGGCTCGGGTCGTCGTAATCCATGGCCTGCGGCACGTCGAACCACACGCCGCCCATGAGATCCACCGCCTGCACGAGCACGTCCAGATCCACGACGGCGTAGCAGTCCACATCGAAGCCCGTGAGCCGCTCCACCTGGCGGCGCAGCGCCGTGATCCCATCGCCGCCGTTGAACTTCGAGCCCCAGTAGACCGCGTTGAGCTTGCGCACCTCCCAGGGGGAGTTGATGAGCGTGTCGCGCGGGATGCTCACGAGCTCCATGCGGTGCTGCGCGGTGTCGAGCTTGCCGACCATGATGGTGTCGGTGTTGCCGTTGCCGTCGTCATTGCCCACGAGGAGGATCGTATAGACCCCGTCGGCGCGCCGCGTGGAGGGGGATTTCTCGTCCGTGCGGCTCAGCGCGGGGACGGCCTCGCTCTTGTCGGGCGGCGCCTCCCAGAGCATGTAAAGACTGTAGAGGGCGATCCCCGCGACGGCGACCAGCCCCAGGAGCAGGAAGAGTACCCGCCCGGTTTTCCTTTTTTTCATTGCTTCATCCTTTCGGAGCCGATCCGCCCCGCATCTTCTGTGTGTATTATACAGCGTCGGGGCGGATGTTCCAAGCCATATTTGGAAGATTCCAGAAGATTTTCCCCGCTGCGGCGCATTTTTATTCGCCTCCCTTGCAATATTGCGAAAATGTGGTATAGTACTTGCGATTGGATTTCTTCAGATCAGAGGAGGAGCTTATGATTAAAGTCGATCTTTCCGGCGCGAAGCCGTTCTTTACCACCGCGGGTCCCGATTTTGCCCACGCGCGCCTCGCCCATGAGACGCTCTCCGGCGGCACCGGCCTCGGCGCCGACTTCACCGGCTGGGGCAGCCTGCCGCAGCGCATCAAGGAAAAGGAGCTCGACCGCATCGTAGCCGCCGCCGAGAAGATCCGCGGCCGTTCCGAGGCGCTGGTCGTCATCGGCATCGGCGGCTCCTACCTCGGCGCCCGCGGCGCCATCGAGCTGCTGCACCCCCACCCCGGAAAGGGCGACCCGAAGATCTTCTTCGTGGGCAACGGCCTCTCCGCCGACGCCCTGAGCGATACCATTGCCCAACTCGGCGACATGGAGTTTGACGTGAACGTCATCTCCAAATCCGGCACCACCCTGGAGCCCGCCGCCGCCTTCCGCATCTTCCGCGAACTGCTGCACAGGAAATACGGCGCGCATGCCGACGAGCATATCTTCGCCACTACCGACGCCGCCCGCGGCGTGCTCAAGTCCCTCGCCGTCGCCAACGGCTGGGAGAGCTTCGTGGTGCCCGACGACGTGGGCGGCCGCTTCAGCGTGCTCTCCGCCGTCGGCCTGCTGCCGATGGCCGTCGCCGGGATCGACGTGCGCCGCGTGATCGACGCCGCGATCGCGGAGCTGACCGGACTCGACCTGCGCAGCCCCGAGAACCCCGCCTGGCAGTACGCCGCCGCTCGCCAGCATCTCTACGGCAAGAACTTTGACATTGAGATCCTCGGCTGCTACGAGCCCTCCTTCCGCTTCATGGGCGAGTGGTGGAAGCAGCTCTTCGGCGAGAGCGAAGGCAAGGACGGCAAGGGCATCTTCCCCGCGAGCGTGGAATACACCGCCGACCTGCACTCCATGGGCCAGTTCATTCAGGCCGGCCCCCGCAACCTCATGGAGACCATCGTGCGCTTCAAGAAGAGCCGCACGAGCTTCCCCTTCCCCTTCGACGAGCAGAACGCCGACGGGCTCAACTACCTCGTGGGCAAGGACATGAGCGAGATCAGCGACACCGCGGCCGAGGCCGTCAAGGAGGCGCATGTCTCCGGCGGCGTGCCCAACATCGTCATCGAGGTCCCCGAGCGCAACGAGGAGGGCTTCGCCGCGCTGGTCTGCTTCTTCGAGGTCGCCTGCGCCATTTCCGGCTACATGTCCGGCGTCAACCCCTTCGACCAGCCGGGCGTCGAGGCCTACAAGAAGAACATGTTCCGCATGCTGGGCAAGCCCGGCGCGGTCTGATCTGTCACCGCATGACAGAAAGGGTCTGTTGCATAATAAGGATGAGCGCGTAAATGAGTTCGTAGGGGCGGCGGCTCTGCCCCGCCCGGCGGCGCAACAGTATACACATAAAAATGTTCGGCGAATTC